>Ga0172376_10004620_pt1 | contig 15665 bp, 19 predicted proteins | sample Lak35m_FD_121114 | JGI IMG/M metagenome (GOLD analysis project Ga0172376, IMG submission 121114) | Freshwater microbial communities from Kabuno Bay, South-Kivu, Congo - kab_092012_35m | ecosystem: Environmental > Aquatic > Freshwater > Lake | place: Democratic Republic of the Congo: South-Kivu... | reverse complement strand
CGCAATGGTCTGCCAAAAGTGTGCCCAAGATTTTAAAGCACCGTTGCGCGTATCTTAATGGGAAGCTCGCAGCTTGACCTCGCTGGGTAAATGTACTTATCTCCAAAGTGAGATGCACCCTGCTCGGCCGTTACCCCTGCGGCGGCAGCGGCAGCCAGTGGGCTCCCCGCGACTTCACCGAGATCCTGCAGGCCAAGCGCGATCTCTACCGGATGAGCATGGCCTCCCATGACATCTCCGATGACGATCCGGAGATCACCCCGGCCTGCGGAACGGTGGTGCTGATCATCAGCCAGCGGCCGGACCGGGGCCACCGCTGGGTGCAGGTGAAGGCCCTGATCGAGGCCGGGCAGTGATGGACCAGATCCCCAACAACCAACTGCAGCTCGGGGACATCCCCGGTGACGATGCGTCGCTGCAAGACCTGATCCGTTTTGCACACACCTTCAACGGCTATGAGGCGTTCGGGTCGTTCGAGGCCTGCGCCGAAATCGCCAACCGCGGCGACCACCGCACCCTCAAACGCCTGCGCGCCTGCCTGTTCTTCGAGGCGCGCAGGTGGCGACACTTCGGCGAGGACCCCGATGACGAGGACCTGGCCGAGTGGCGCGAGCTGGTGGGCAAGATCCGTGCCAAGGTTGCGGCGCGCAGCAGCTGAACCGACAGTGGGAAGGCGATCTGCGCTTCAGCGGACCATGCAGTAGCCAGCCCCGGCATAGGAGCTGCCGCCCGGACAGGTGTTGCCTCCCTTGGCGGGGAAATACTGCACGTTGTCCTGACGGACCTTGCAGTAGCCCGCCCCCGCATAGCTGGTGCCGCCCGGGCAGGTGTTGCCATTCTGGGCGGGAATCATGCGGGGATTCGCCTGCGCCACAAGGGTGGCGACCGCAAAGGACAGGAGCACGGCAGGGCCAGAGATGGTCACACCAGCCTAGTCCAATCATGCGCCGCGCAATGAGGTGCTAATATGACAAAATGCTGTATTGACAAGCAATGCGAAAAAGTCGCTCCTCCTGGGACAACCTCCAGGCTCGGTTATTGCGCGAGCTATCAGATGCAATCGACAGTCAGTGCAGCCAGCCGGCAACGACGCTAACCAGCAAATACGGAGCAAGACCCAAAGAAGACTTTGTGAGAGAATGCTGGCCTATTCTCTTGGAATCATGGCTTAAGACTGATATCATTTCGCTCCAAAATATTGCAAGCGGTCTCCGCAAGATTGGACTAGGTGACAAAGAGCTATCAGATGACTTCCAATATCTACAATCTTGTCGCAATGCAAAGCGCTTACGGGAGTTGGTGCTGGCGGAATTTCTTCGAATCGGCAAACTAAAGAGTGACGCGCATGCATCTCTGGACCGTTATCCAGCTCCAGTCGTCGATACACATCAAGAGCCTCAACCCGCCACGATGGTGGCTGCTGCGCCCATTAAAGACTCAACAACAAGCAAAAGAATATCGACTTCAGCAAATCAGCAGTCTTCGAAATTGCTCCCTGCCTCTGCTGTTATTAATCGCGAACCTGCGCCGAGCCGAGGAAAGTTTAAGATCATTGCTGGCTCTATTTTTGCAGTGATCGCCCTGGGTTCCTTCAGTTTGCTTTGGTCGAATTATGAATACCAAAAGACGATAGCTCTTGGCGAAGCAAAGCATGTAAACAAGCTCCTTAATCTGCCAGAAGAGCCAGGAACTGCATCGGCCTCACTGGCTCAACTGGCTCTATTCAGAAAGAGTAATTGGCGTAACTATCTTTCTCGGCGTTCTCTGGTTGCACTTAACAAGAAGGGCAATACATTGCACCGTGTATTAGAGGTCGATTCTCTCCGCAACTTCGCGCTTCGGGATTCCGCAGTCCCTTTAACAGAGGCAAATGCTGATCAGATTTACGATCTTTATTGGAAGGCCAGAAGGTCTTCTGCCTTTCAGTATCTTAATCCATCACTGCAGCAGTTTGTCTCTGCCAGGACAGAGCGCGCGGGGGACATCAAGCAGAAAGTGATTGCTCGACAGAAGGAGTCTGAAAGGAAAGCGAAAGAGGCGGCTGAGCTTGCCGCTAAAATGAAGCAACAAGAAGAGGAGAGACAGGCTGCCGCTACAGCCCAAGCTGAGCGAGATAGACAGGCAGCCGAGGCTGCAGAGCAAGCACGACAGGCGGCTGAAGCACAGAACTCAGGTTCGTCTGGTGGTGACAATGGCTATCAGCTGGGTCCAAGGGGAGGCTGTTTTTACTGGTCTGGCAGCAGTAAGGTCTATGTTGATCGTTCCAATTGCTACTAAGGAAGCCCTGGATAATCCGGCTCAGCAAGAAGGTGGCCAGTCGAGACTCATGTCCCAGCCTTGCTGGTACTCGGAGACATCGAGGTTATCCAGGGCTTCCCTGGCTCGATCGCTGTCCAGCTCCAAGAGGGGTCGACGTCATGGAGCTGTCTTGAAAGCTGGACCAGATCGTGGGTCTTCCGGATCGACTCTCCCAACTGGATCAGCCTTGCCTTCGGCATTTTCTCCGCACATTGCTGGCAGTGATACACAACTGTGTCTCGCTGACTGTCGCGTGCGGAGCCGTGAAGGATCTCAGCAGCTTCCCAGTCAGCATTCGCTTTCTCCATCCACTCAGAAACAGCTGACCAGGGCTCAGCCATGGAGAAACTCACCGTGATCCAACGCCTCGCGGATGACCGGGTCTCCCCCCAGGTAGCGCATCTCGATCTCCTCGGGACGTCGCACCAGCAGATCGAGTGGGAAATCGGCCTGACAGGCCTCACGGATCTCGCAGATCTTGGCCAGTGGCCGCCCCTCGTAGGGCATCACCACCAGAATGTCCGCATCTGAATCCCAGCGGGCGTCACCGCGAGCCAGGGAGCCGAACAGGATCACCTTCTCAGGTGTGAAACGCTCCACCAGCCGCTCCGTGAAGGCCTCAAGAGCCTCGCGGCTGACCAAAGGCGCTGGTGGTGTCATAGAGGTGAGAGTCGGGCCGTCCGTGGAGGGTGTGCTCATCAGGGAGTCCGGGTGCCGCTATGCCTGGCAGTCCTCCCATTCTGGGGGCAGCTCCTGGAGGGAGGGGCAGGCTTGCCAGTTCGACCCATGACCAGGTGCGCACGTTGGTGGCGAGCAGCCGGTCGATCTGCTCGGGCGTGGGTGGTGCGTAGTGCTTGCGCAGGGGCGAGGGGAGGGACGTGTGAGGAATTCAGACAGGGCTCAGCGGCTTGGAGCAGCAGGAGTGACGCGACAAGAGGTCGTCCTTCGCATGACATGGGCCCAGCGGAACGCCCGTCGACCGCATCATTGAGAGACACCAGCCTAGGAGCCGCACCCCCAGGAGCAATCCTGCCCGAACCGGGCCTCCCAACCCTAAGCGCTTGACGCTTGCACTGCAACCGTGCGATACTGACGCCATGGAACACTCCGCCCCCCTCTCACCAGCACTGAGCGACTCCGCCGAGGTCTATGGCCTCGAGGAGCTGCTGGCGGCGGCCGGCGAGCGTCTGGGGGAGGAGATCACGCCGCGAACGGTGCGGCTCTATGCCACCCAGGGCCTGATCGACCGTCCTGGCCGGGAGGGCCGCAGCGCCGTGTATGGCCGGCGCCATCTGCTGCAGCTGCTGCTGATCCGCTCCCTGGCACGGCGCGGCCTCAGTCTGGCGGCAATCGCTCCGCTGATCGGCCTGGCCGACGACGAGCTGGAGCAGCAGCTCAACCAGCTGGAGGGCGACGGCAGCCCCGCCTCCTCGTTGCTGGCAGTGATTGCCGCAGACATCCAGGCGGCGGACATCCAGGCCGCTGGTTCGTTGGCATCTGGCTCTGTGGCTTCTGGCTTGCCGCAGGGCGGCGATGCAGTCGCTGCCCGTGAGGAGCGCAACGAGGCGCTCGATTACCTGCGCGGCCTCCAGTCCACTTCCTCCTCGGCGTCGCCGTCACCGACTGGCTCCGACGCTCAGGCGTCGCCCTCTGGATTCGACGCCATCGCGTCGCCCACCGGAATCGACGCCGAATCCCTGGAGCGCAGCGCCTCGCTGCTGCCGCTGCTCGGCTCACCCCTCTCCAGTCGCTCCTCCTCTCGCTCGTCCTCCAGCCCCTCCCTTCGTTCCTCCCGTTCCGGCGGCAGCCGTGAGGCCGCCAGCCGCTGGCATCGCTTCACCCTGGCGCCGGGAGTGGAGCTGCAGATCAGTGATTCGGTGTCGGTGCCACCACCTGGGTCACGGCGCATGGCCTGGCTGAACCGCCTGGTCGCCCGCCTGCTCGAGCAGCTCGAGGACAGTCCGCCCTGATCCTCTGAGCGGCAGCCGCCAGGCGAACAGCCACCCATTGAACCCACGACCCTGATCCGGTCGGGGTGATCGATGGCGCACGCCTTTCTGGGCCAGCCGCCCCCTGCGACGCCGGCGTCACCATCCCGCCAGATCCCGTCTCCCCCGCTCCGTCCCTGCGGCAGCGGACCCCATCTGGCGCCCTCTCGCCAGCTGCAGGGACCTCGCGTCCCTATTCCTCCCGGCGGTTGCCGGCTGCCTCCGCCAACACCATCCATCCCAGCGCCTCTCATCACCATGACCCTCCCCTTCGACCTGCCCCAGCCCAGCGACCAGTCCCAGTCCGCCGGCCAGCTCCAGCCCGTGATCCGCTTCCGGCCGCTGCGGCCCGCCGTCGCCGCCGATCAGCCCTCCGCCCTGGAGCTGCTGATCTCCATCGCCACTCCTGAGCTGCCGGCCGAGCTGCAGGCCCGGCCCCGCCCGCCGCTCAACCTCGCCCTGGTGATCGACCGCTCCGGCTCGATGAGCGGCCGCAAGCTCAGCTACGCCCGCAAGGCCGCCCGCTTCCTGTCCGGTGAGCTCACCGCCCGCGACCGGCTGGCGATCGTCACCTTCGATGACGAGGTGAAGGTGGTGATGCCCTCCACCCCGGTGAGTGATCCGCAGCCGTTCCTCGCCGCGATCAACACGATCCACAGCGGCGGCTGCACCGCCCTGTTCGATGGCTGGCTGGCCGGGGCGACGCAGGTGGCGAACCACCTCGATCCCGCCGCGCTCAACCGGGTGCTGCTGCTCTCCGACGGCCAGGCCAACGAGGGACTCACCGATCAGAAGGAGATCGCCGCCAAGGTGGCGGGGCTCACCGCCCGCGGCATCAGCACCAGCGCCTTCGGGCTTGGGGACGGCTTCGACGAGGACCTGATGGGGGGGATCGCCGGCTCCGGCGACGGCACCCTGGCCTTCATCGAGAGCCCCGGCCAGCTGGCCGATCTCTACGCCTCCGAACTGCAGGGCCTTGCCACCACCGTTGGCCGCAAGGTGAGCCTCGGCCTGCGCGGCAAGCACGGCGCCGAGGTGCTGGATGTGATCAACGACCTGGATGCCACCGAGTTCGGCAACTTCCGCCTGCCCAACCTGCGCGCCGGACAGGAGCTGAACGTAGGCGTGCGGCTGCAGCTGCCGGCCTGGGCGCCCAACCAGGAGCTGCTCTCGGTGCGCCTCGCCTGGGATGCCCCCGGCTCCAGCGAGCGCCAGAGCTTCCTCCAGACGCTCACCCTGCCGGTGATGCCTGCGGCCGATCTCAGGGAGCTGGATGCCGATCCGGCGGTGGCCGAGCAGCTGGCCCTGCTCAAAGCCAACCGCGAACGGCGCCGCGCCATCGAGCAGCTCGACCTGGGCGACTTCGAGGCGGCCGACTCCACGCTCGCCAGCGCCGCCGCCTGCTTCGCGGCGATGCCCACATCGGACCTGACGACCCGGGAACTGAAGCTGCTGCAGGAGAAGCGGGCGCTGCTGCGTCAGGACCGCAACCTCAGCCGCAAGCGCCTCAGCCGCGAGTCGCTGCGCTCCAGGTCGATCGTCTGGGAAGAGGACGAAGACGGGACCACGTGAGTGGCGCGGCTCAGAGGGGATTGCGAGGCGACTCCAACGCCTGAGCCCCGGCGGCTTGTCTGCTGAGCCAATGCGCTGCGCCCCCTGCTCACCGACTCAAGCAACTCACCACCGCCAACCACTCCCCACCGCCAGCAACCGCCATGACCGCCCGTCGCTCCCGTCTCACCGCCCCTGCCCGTGACACCACCCGGGGCACCACGCCGACCGCGCCGGCAGACACCGCCAGGCGCCACCCGGCGCCGAGCCGACCCAGGCGCTCCAGTGGAAACCGCCGCCGGCGACCGTCCGCTGCCCCGGTGGTCCCCACGGCAGCGATGCCCCCGGCCGCCATCGACATCTGCCCCGTAATCGCCATCGGCGACGTGCACGGTTGCGCCTCGCTGCTGATGCAGGAGCTGGAGAAGCACGAGGGCAGCGGCGCCGAGCTGATCCTGCTGGGCGATCTGGTCGACCGCTCGCCCGAACCCGATGGCGACCGGCGCGTGCTGGAGCTGGTGTGGCTGCTGCAGGCCAACCCCGGCTTGTGGGGCCTGGCGGGGGTGACGGTGCTGCGCGGCAACCACGAGCAGATGCTGATCGACGCGCTGGCGGAGGACGAGCCCGACGTCGACACCGACCTGTGGGAATTCAACGGTGGTGACACCGAGCTGTTGCCCTTCTACCGAACGCACCGCGCCTGGTTCGAAGCCCTGCCGCTCACGGTGATCCGGGGCAGTTACCTCTTCGTGCATGCCGGTGTGAGGTCGGGCATTCCGCTGGAGCAGCAGAAGGATGACGACCTGGTCTGGATCCGCCAGCCCTTCCTGAATCACCCCCACGGCCTTCCCTACACGGTGGTGCACGGCCACTCGATCACCAAGGATCACCGCATCGATCGGCGGGCGGATCGCATCAACCTCGACACGGGGGCGTTCCGCTCGGGGGTGCTCTCCAGCCTGCGGTTGGACATCAGGTTCTGATCCCGTCAATCACTTCAAGTCTCAGGACGCATCATTCATGGGCCAATCAGCCATCACGCGTGACGATCGACTCGCCTACATAGACTTCTTCAAAGAAGCCAGGTGTCTTGCGATTCGAAGTCCATTCCATATTCTGTTGTTCGATGAAGCGCTGTCTCCAGTGCTGCAAGCGCTGACATTCGACCAGATTCTTGGCTTGCACCCCACTGATGCGCGCGATGCCGTCAGGCTTTGGAGCTGCGAAGACGTTGCGGAACTCTTCAAGATGAAGCGAGATCTCTGGGAAAAGGGACAGATTGATTCAGCCTCCCCAAGCCCCCCCGGGCACGGTCATGCTGATCGTTCCCCCACTTGATGAGAACGGTCAGCGCGAAGCCGGCTTGTGGGAGACGGTCTTTTACCGGGACGAATGACGCTCAATCATCGTCGAGGTTGACGCCGGCCCCCCTCGTTCATAGCCTGTAATTCGACAGACTCCAGTTCGGAAGCTATCCCCACCAAGAAATCAACGCCCACTTCTGCAATTACCATGATCCGGCCAGCCTGCTACAACATCCCTGAAGGAAAAAGCGAACAGGAGGCACTGTCTGACGAGCTTCTCGAGCTGCTCGAAGGTGTCTTCCAGGCGGTGACCCACGCATTTGGTGATGACGCCACTCTTTACAGGCTCGACATCGGGAACGTCTATGAGTCGGTCCAAAGCGGCGACCTTGTCGTTGCCGGTCAGTTTGTCGACCGTTCAGACGGAGAGGTCTTTGATTTTGAAATCAATCAGGGAACGGGCAAAGTTGGCTACAAGTCGACTGGCGACTTCCTTGATCGAGAGTCGCTTGCCAAATTCCTTGGTGAAGAAGCTGGTGACGATGATGGTGATGGCAGCAGCACCGAATCAAGCGACTCTGGCCCCTATCCGTTTGACCTGCTTCTGCAGGCCATCAATGAGGAAGGATCAGAGGCCTACCAGTCACCGTTTGCCTCCAAGCTGCGCAAGGATCTTGACTATCTAGGGGCCCTCTCGGCGTTGATGTATCACGCTGGTGCCACGATCGAAGCGCAGCCTCTTTACACAAGCTTGCATAGCTACGCAATCAAATATGCCCTGCGTGGCCTGAGGATCTTCTCGCAATTCATCGGCTCAATCCATAGCGAGGAAGCTGGAAAAGCTGCCGAGGCCTGGGTGGTTGAGCATGGTCTTGACTTTGCCTCTGCGGTGGTCAAGGAGTTCTCTGCTCGGCGATGTGCCCGCTTCCAGGAAGGCATCCAGGCAGAGGATCAGGATGCGATTCAGGAGCTCAGAACTCTCGTTGAAGAAGCGATCGGCATGGCGATGTCGACAACGTGCGACCTGATCAAGAGCGTTGTTGAGGCGGATGATTACCGTGCTGGTGATGTGCAGGCGACTCTGGCTGCTGCCATCGAAGAGTATTGCCCCATCGACAACAGCGAAGGCTACAACGCTGTCGACAATGCCAGGCAGCTCTCTGAGGAGTGGCAAGAGGTCGTCAACCGATCGGGCTGCAGCGAAGATCTGAGCATGCAGGCTCTCGGTCTGCCGTCTGCACAGATCATCCCGTCTGAGAAGAGTGACTCACAAGCCCCTCAGGTCGAACCAGAAGTCGAACGTGGATCAGACAACGACGAACCCCTTGATGGCGAACGAATCTTTTATGTCAACGTCGGCGAAGGCCCCTCTCGCAACTGGGATGACTGCCGCCAGTTCGGATTCCTTGCGGCAGGGGGTGGTCGGAAATGGAGCAAGCAGCTCGAGAAAATCAAGACCGGAGACACTGTAATCGCCTATCTCAAGGGCTATGGTTATGTCGGAATCGGCAAGGTCACCACGACGGCCACTCCCGCTACAAAGTTCATGGTCAATGGTGTTCCAATCAAAGAGCTGCCCTTGATCAACGACACGATTCGCTCGATCAAGCGCTTCAGTAAGGAAAATGGGGAGTACCTGATTGGGATTGATTGGGAAGTCGCTGTAGAACGAGACCAAGCGGCTTGGCGTGCCAATGCGGGATTATTCACGACAGCCTTAGTATGCGCATCGCTGAGGAATCAAGCAGCCACAGTATCGTTCGCTTTTAACCATCTATTCAAATCGGAAGCAACAATGTCTAACGCCGATACATCTCAGGATCAATCCAATGAAGCCAATTAGGAGGAATACACAAAATCACTCGTTTCATTTCTTCAGTCCTACACTGATCTAATTAGAAATGATAAACTACGAGCTTAAGCCACTAGGCTGCATGATCTATCCCCCAGCGACTTAATGGATGCTAAACAGGCAAGCTCTGCACAGTCTCTGATAACCGAGGACCTCAACGAAAGGCTGGTCAAGATCTGCATCCGTCTTATCGAAGCAGAAGAGGAACTTCTGTCATTGTTCTTTATTAGCATCTGCTCCCTTGGCGATATGACTGATGAGATATTGGAACGATTCATTGGCCTTATTGACGAAGGCATGAATCTGAGTACCTTGGCGACTTCCTTCGTTCCTCATAATACTTTTGAGGCAAACGCACTTGTTTCTCTAATCTACTGGCCCGAGCTTCCTGATTGGGCGCGCGCTCATATGGTGACAAGAAATGAAATTGGGCTTACTGAGCAAGATCGGGTGGGCGTCATTGAATACCTCGGCATATCTGATAATCTTGGAGCCGACACTCTTCTTGCTATTTCTCACGACATCGTTCAAGATTCTCATAAGTATTCCTCTGCATCTATTGAGGCTTTTAAGGCATTTGTTAGCGCCGAATTTGAGGTGGTTTCAGATTTTAACGATTCGGACCCCGACGACTTGGAGAGTCACTTCAATGAACTAGGCGGGTATTATGTTGCAGAAAGCAAGAAGATTCTCGGTGTTACTTGATTTTTTCCGCTGAGCTTCCTTCTGCTGTTCACTTCGCTGTACAATATGAGTCTGTTACTATCGTTACAAAGCACTGAGATTATGTTTGACTGGCAGCACAAGCACTAGGCTTATCCACCCTTACCTCACACTTTTTTCTACATCAATTAAATGCCTAGATACCGTTTTCAGTGGGAAAACATCCCCTCAGCATTGATCGCCAGAATCTCTGCACATCTCGAGTTGCAGGGTGAATTACTTGATGCAATCAAGTCTAAATATGGCGCTCGACCCAAGACCGAGTTTGTTCAGGATACATGGAACATATTAATCACTGAATGGTTGGATCAAGATACGGAATCGCTCCGCATAATTGCTGCTAGCCTGCGCGGTTTGGGACTTGGAGATCTTGGTATTGAACAAGATGCTCAATATGTGATGTCGTGCCGAAATACAATCAGGCTGCGAGAGATTGTTCTCAAACGGTTTATTGTGTTGGGTGAGTCCGGCTATAGAGACAAATCGTCCACAAAGTCCTCCGCTGACAATACTTCTGCAGAAAGGGTAGGCGATGCCCAAGCCCAGAAGCTTGTCGACGACTCCACAGTCGAAGACATATTTAAGCAGCCACAGCCGATACATTCAGCTCCCATCTATAAAGGAGGCGGTTCATATAACCCAGAAGAATATGGAATCGGCTTCAGTGAAATTATTGACCTTCCTGCTGGGAAGTACTTCATTGGTGATCCTTCTTTTGCTATCCCCGAAGAATACAAGTCTGATCTTGAGAAGCTCCCGCGAAATCTACTCGATCAGCTCGACCCTGCTTTTGGTGAGTTTTTCGGAAAGCCCGTGTTGCGTTCATTCCAAGACTTCGATGGTCTCGGAAGAGTGGCAGTAATACGTGTCAATAGATGCGGAGTTCATGAAGATGAGGAAGGGTACTCCCATACTGTTGAATCAGGGTATCTAGGGATAGTTCCTATTGATAATCTGACTATTGAGCAGTGGATTCACCTCAAGTCACTTGGGCGTATTGTTGATATTGACTCGTCTGCAAAACCAAACATGCCATATGTTGACGAGGAAGGATATGACACTTTTGAATCTAACTTTCAGGTTCAAATAGATGATTCTGGCAATGTGTTCTTGGGCTGGAACTGGATCTTCTGCGGAGACGACTCGCATCTTGGTACATCCACCGATGAAGATGACAGCGATGATGACGACGATGAAGAGCCTAGTCGCTGGCAATTAGCGCATAAAGTAAAGGTATGGTACGAGCGCCGAGTGAAAGGTCTGAATGGAAGTGAGTACGGCGCTCAAAGCGCAAGTTTTGTTAAATTGTACTTGAACCAGTTCACGCAAGATCATCCTCGGCTGCATGAGCTAACTGCCTGGCTGGATGACTATTGCGAAAGGTCCTATACTGATCTTCGCTTAAACGACGGGCCCGCGTACGAAAGTTATCAAGCTCTCCATGAACTGATCTCGGATAAATACAAGTACTTGGCTGGCTCTGAAGAGTACTCCTTCCTTTGTAAAGCTGCTGCCGAATGCGCGGTGGGATGTTGCATAGAGGTCAATGATGCTATTTGTGAGAACTCACGTGCAGCTGGCAAGGGAGATCTTGCGAATATCTTTGCAGAGTTTCGGGACGGATGGGATCGGTTTTACGACTTGGCTTTTAAGGAGTAGCTCAGGAATCTCGCCCGCTTATTTATTGCTGTCCGGCCCCTTTCTCAAGTGGCATAATATAGAGACCATTGGAGATAGTTTAGCTGGGCACTTCGGCATATTTAATAGACGACCGTCTACACCTTGCCGTTGGCCACCGCCAGATCGGTGGTGCTGAGCTCTTTGGCGCCGCTGTTGGAGCCGACGTCAATGCTCTGGCTGTTGCCGACGTAGGCCAGGTTCTGGAAGATCGTCAGGATCGCCGCCTTGGAGAGGGCGCAGCCCCCCAGAAGGAGATCATTGTGGCGAGCCCCTGCAGCGAGCCTAGGCCAGGCCGACGCAGCTGGAGAACACCCCGTTGAAGTCGCTGACGTTGCCAAGGGGCAGCGCTGGCAAGAGCGGCCGTACCCTCGCTGTCAACATTGCTAGTGTAGTGGTGTAATCATCTCAGCACAGCCTGTTTCTAGGCACCAGTCAATGAATGACTATTATGTTTATGTCTATATTGATCCTCGGAATCACGAAGAGTTTTATTACGGGAAGGGGACAGGCTCAAGAAAGTCAGCCCATCTAGACGATAAAAGAAACAGCAAGAAAGTTGATCGTATCAATAAGATTCGTGATGAGGGGCTGGAGCCTATCATCAGAGTCGTTGCCGCCAAATTAGAAGAAAAAGAAGCGCTGCTCATCGAAGCAACATTGATTTGGAAATATGAACGCACACTTACCAACGAAGCGTCAGGTCACTTCTCAGATAAGTTCAGACCTCAAGATACACTTCACATGCATCTCCCGGGATTTGATTATGAAAATGACATTTACTATGTAAATGTTGGCGAAGGTAGTCATAGAGATTGGATTGACTGCAAGAGATACGGGTTTCTCTCGGCGGGAGGGGAAAACCCAAGATGGAAGAATCAGATCCTTAGACTTATAAAAGGAGATGTAGTCGCCGCCTATCTTGCCAATCACGGCTACGTCGGAATTGGAATAGTAACTGAACAGGCGGTCCCCATGAAGAAGTTTATTGTTGATGGGGTTCCGCTCAGCCAGCACAGCCTTGCTCAACCTGGAATGCTGACATCGAGCTTACTGAATATGTAGCTCGAATCAAGTGGATTAAAACAGTTGACAAGGAACAGGCATTCTTCAAGCCAAAATCCGGTCTATTCACAACTCAGCAGATATGGGCATCCCTCTCGCAGCAGCCTACAACGATCTCATTTCTTGAGGAGTCGTTCAACATCCGGATTGAGGAATTACTCTTGGAGTCGCATAGTCTTACGGAACACCAATCTGACTCAACAGAGGTTGCAAAATAATCTCTTTTCTGACAAACTAAGTAGGCTCACTCACTTGCGGATCATTAAGCTCCAGTGAGTGCGGACTACACTTGGCTTTCCCAACAGGCTGATCCGTAAAGATCTAGGTTGTTCCCAATGAAATCCACATCCCACTCAACCCTGCTGGCCCACGGCCTTCTAGAGGATCCAGGAGCCGTACCTCTGGTAATTGGTCTGGTGGGTCACCGTGATCCCATCCCTGAGGTGTTGCCATTTCTGGAGAGGAACCTGAGGCTCCATCTGCAACAGCTCATCCATGAGCTGCCCCATACGCCGCTGCTGATGCTCAATGGTCTTGCAGAAGGCATCGACATGATGGCTGCCAGAGTGTTCGCCGAGGCGGTGTCGTCTGATCGATCGCAACGGGGAGAACGGGCGCCGCGCCACCAGCTGATCGCAGCTCTACCAAAGACACCCAATCAATACCTCAACGACTTTACGGATCCAGATTCTCAGCAGGAGCTAGACCAGTTGCTGTCCAGGTGCGATGCAGTTCTTCATCCAGACAACTGTGCAGATCTGCGGGTCCCATCATCACCCGATTGTCAAACCAGAGAGGCCGGTGATTCCGCTTGTTACGGCCAGCAGAGTCTCTTTCTGGTACGCAACAGCTACCTGCTCATGGCCTTCTTCGACGGAGTAGAAACACATCTAGAGGGAGGCACCTCCCAGTCAATCTCCATGCACAGGGGCCTGATTCATCCCTTTCTTGGGAGTGTCGAGGAGATTCTTAACAAGCAGGAACCCGGCGTACAGGTCATCCATCACGCTCCCCGCCGCCGCCCGGACTCCCCTCGAGATGGAGCCGGGATGATCAGCTTTTGGCCCGATATCCATGGCACAGGAGTGGAAATACCAGCCACGCTGCTGACCATTCCTCGCTGGGTCGATGCGATAAATACCGCCATGACCGAACCCTCCCTGCGCGCCGCAGACTATGGGGAAGGACTGCACACCAGGTTGTGAACGTTTGCCAACCAGGAGGCTATCCTCAACAAGAATCGCTATGAACTGCTCTACCGAATCCTTGTATTCCTGGGTTTTGCACTGGTTCTACTTTCCCAATTACTGGAAAATAGTAAGGCACTGTGGTGGGGACTGCTTTTGGTGGCCTTCCTTCTGTTTCCCCACTTGCAGGAGCGACCCAAGCAGGCATTCATCTCTCATCGCTGCCTCTCGGAATGCCTAAGCGTGCAGTATCTTTGGTCCTCCCTGGGCATTCACGACTCGGCAGCAGATCAGTTCCTCAGCCGCAGTCATGAGGAACTCGGCTGGATCCGCACGGTGGTGCGTTCTGTGCGACTGCAGCTTCTGATTCTTTCCACTCAGGAAGATCAACACCGTGACCAAGTGCTGGAGAGGGCGAGGCAATGGATCCGTGGCCAGATCAGCTATCTCAACAGAGCCATCTCCATCTTGGGATCCAAAGCTGTGCGCTGGCAACGAACAGCAGCCTTTCTCGCTGCCATGGCCATGATTGTGGCCGTGCTGGAGAGACTCCCGAAGGCACCGGAGGGATTGGGGAAGTGGGTGGAAGTGCTTCTTGCGGGCTTCGGTTCGGCACTCGCCTACCGGGAACTGATGGGTTATCAAGACACTATGGAGCGCTACGCCCTCAGTGTTGAACAGTTCAATCGCGGACGGCAGGCCCTGGAAGACATCCATCCTGCGTTGAGCCCGAGGCATCTGCCCACTCACTGGCGGGCACAATTGGTGGTCGAAGCCATCGGACGAGAAAAGCTTGATGAACTCAATCACTGGGTGAGTGACCAACTTCAGCGTGTCTATGCCCCAGGCACCTGATGAGAGAGTTGCGGATTCATCTAAATACTCAGTCTAACAGGTCTGCCTCATTGAGAATGGGAAGCTCAAGGAAGCTGTTGAAACGGCTGCGCAGATACTGCACGGTGATGGCGTCTTTGATTCTGCAGGAGGTTGCCACGTAGACGAAAAGCCCGGTGCGGTAGATGGCCTGATCACGGTCAAAAGTCTTGTCCCACTTCACCCGCACGACCCATTCACACATTTCTGGATTGTCCAGATCGTGAAACAGCAAGGAATCGGGTATCTTCTCCTGCAAGGGGGCCCCATCCACCCTGAACTCGGCCATGGGGACGGCCTCCTCCAATGCCGTTCCCACCCCCACGTAGCCTGAACCACTGGAGTAGGCATACACGATCGCTCCGGGTCGGATGCGCTTCATGTCATTGGCGTATCGGCTGCCGTGGCCTGCGGATATAAATCCATGGGTGGCACACAGAGACCAGTCGCGAGGAGTATTGCCTTCCTCTTTGGCCTCACCGATGTTCACAAAGATGCAGCCTGGGAGAGAGTCATTCAACAGTTCCTCCTTCAGCTGGCGCAGCTTCGGTGTGGAGATGGCTGATGCCCCTCCACGGCCACTGCCGGCGATAATCACGCCGGTTTCGGCCAGGCCGTTCTTCACCTTATCAAACTTCTTGTCATTCCAGCCCAGCTGACTTCTTAGGTCCGAGTCTGCCGCAAAAATATCGAAACCTTCTAGCTTGCTGAGGAACTTTCGCTGCTCTGGCTTGAACTCCTCAATGGACGATATATCAGATTCTGAAGCCGCACTGCCCAGTGGGCTCAGTGAAGGCACAATGTGTTCGGAGGTTTTAAGCGGAGCAGGCTGCACACCATCGTTACCGCCGATCTGTGACATAACAGCGCCGCGGCCCAGAATCCGTAGAGCCGTATCGGCAAGAGTCTCCAGTGCTGCTTCGAGATTCGGATGGGCATCCAGCCACTGCTTTGCAACCAGGAAATACTCCAGCCCTCCATCGGGAAAGACTTCCTCGGCGCGGAAGGGAATGATCGCTTTGGTGGCCGCGTCCCTTTGCGTGGTGTAAAACCCGAGGCCCGAATGCCCTGATCAGAGGGTGAACAGGGTGGAATGACGGGCGGTCATTCCGGAGGTGCAGATGCGCCTCTTGCGGCCATGATGAAT
>Ga0172376_10004618_pt1 | contig 15669 bp, 12 predicted proteins | sample Lak35m_FD_121114 | JGI IMG/M metagenome (GOLD analysis project Ga0172376, IMG submission 121114) | Freshwater microbial communities from Kabuno Bay, South-Kivu, Congo - kab_092012_35m | ecosystem: Environmental > Aquatic > Freshwater > Lake | place: Democratic Republic of the Congo: South-Kivu... | reverse complement strand
CGGAACTCAAGAGTTCTCAACCAAAGTTTGAACCGGCAGATGCTTCGGATTCCTAATCCCCGTCGAATGCGACTCCGTCCTAACCTCAGCACGCCTTGAAGAGATTCCTCATGCGACTGATCTCCGCGTTCTTGCTTGCTTTTACTGTTGTGGCCCGTTTGAGCGTCGCGGACGAACCGAATGCCGCGCAGGCATACTTGCTGAAGTACCGCTTCAAGCCAGGCCAGTTCGTGCACTTCGAAGTCGAGTCGTCGACCTCGATGACCATCGCCGCCAAAGAGTTCAAACAGACAACCACAGAAACGCGTCAGTCGAAGAAACACTTCCGTGTGGTCTCTGTCGCCAGCGACGGTAGCGCGGTGCTCGAGCCAATGATCGATCAAGTCTCCATCACGATTCAAAACGATGACGACAAGCCCATCACGTTCGACTCAACGAGCGAGGAAGTTCCGTCGAAGGTCTTCAAACCAGTCAAAGAGTCGATCGGCAAAGCAATGGTCCGCTTGCGTTACAAGGCAACCGGAGCGGCGATCGATGTGCTCCCCGTGTCAGGGAATGATCATAAAATCTCGACAGATCCCGCTCAGCACGCCTTTTTGACGGTCTTGCCTGAAAAGCCTGTCGCTATCGGCGAATCTTGGAACGATGACTTCATCGTGCCGGTGACCGTGCGACTTACCGAGAACCGCACGGGCAAACGCGACGTCGCGATTCGTCGTCGTTACACACTCAAGGACGTTAAGGACAATATCGCGACGATTGAGTTCCGCATCTATCCACTCGACGTGATCCGTGAACCGGACCTGCAAGCTCAACTCATTCAGCGGTCGCTCTCGGGTGAAGTGCAGTTCAATATCCAGCAAGGCATGCAAGTCGAACTCACCAGCAGCGGTTCCGGACAAGTGACTGGAGCAATCGGCCCCGGCTCAACGCTCGCGACGACAGCCCGCAATCACGAGAAGCTCGCTCAGCCCGATCACGCGAACGAGAAGCCCGCCGCCGGTCCCGCACTTCCCCCCGTTGCGGTCAGTGCGTTCAAGCCATAACCCCACCAGGCTCAATCTGCGAGACGCTCGCCCCAACAGTACAGTTTCGTCACAGCGAGAACCGATGGGCTCGCACGGCATCCCAATCAATATCTACTCCGAGCCCCGGTCGATCGCTGATCGTCACCAACGGTCCGTTGATATCGATTGGATTCTTGACGATCCGTACTTCGTGATAGACCGGCCCGAGCATGTCGCCCGGAAACCGTTCGACCTGCATGTTCGGACACGCGACGACCAGATGCGCCATCGCTGCCGTGCCAATGTCCCACTCCAAGTTCGAGCCGATGCTGCAACCGACTCCGTGCCTCGCGGCGAATTCGACGATCGCCTTCGACTTGCGAATGCCGCCATTCTTGCCGGGATAAACGCTGATCAAGTCACAGCACTCGTTGCGGATCAATTCCTGCGCATGCGCCAGATCAAATACAATGTCATCGGCCATGACTGGCGGCTTCGTTTCCCGACGGCAACGAGCCAATCCGGCATAGTCACCATCCGGGGTCGGTTGCTCGTTAAGAGCAATGCGACAGTCGCCTAAGGTATTGACGCAATGAATCGCGGTGTCGACATCCCAACCGCAATTGGCGTCGATCGTCAGGTCTCGCTCTGGCCCGATCGCTTCGCGCACGGCACGGACCCGAGCGATATCCGCACTGGCCTCGCCACCAACTTTGACTTTGATCGTCTGAAATCCTTCTTGCACTAATTCACGCGCCCGCTGGCGAGCGTGCTCAGTGTCATAGGCTCCCATCGAAAACCGGCACCGCACGGTGAGCGGTCGCACCGGCCCGCCGAGTAACTCATAGACCGGCTTTCCGGCGGCTTTGCCTTGAATATCCCATAACGCCATCTCAATCGCCGACTTCGCAAACCAGTTGTGCCGGCACGCCTTATCCATTCGGCGATCAATCTCGACCACGTCTGCCGGATCGCAGCCCTGTACCACCGGCGCGAGCACTCGTTCAACCATGGCCTGCGTACCCCAAATCGTCTCACCACTCCAATTGGGAGTCGCCGTCGCCTCACCGATGCCCTCGATCCCTGAGTCCGTACCAACTCGGACGAGCAGATACTTCGACTCAGTATGCCATCCGAGCGCTGTAACCATGTGCCGCGCCGGAATGAGCGGAATGCGAACGGGAATCGTTTCGATGTGCGTGATCTTCATGTGGACTCCGTCCGAGGGGATTATGTCAACCGTTGCAGCGAGCCATCCAATGCACCGGCAGTCGACAAGCCTGGGCCTACATCCCTTTGCTCAAACGCTCGTAGTACTTGCGGACGAGTTCGCTGTAGCGATCCGGGACCGGGTCTTTGTCGAGCGGGACAAGGGACTCGGGACTTTGTTGCCGAGCGATTTCCTCGGCGATGCGCCGCTCAATCTCGGCGAGCGGTTGCAGGATCTGCAATCGTACCGACTCCCATTCGGGAGCCTTGGAGTGCCGCTTGAAGTCAGCTCGCATCGAACGCGCGGCCTCGCGTACACGGGCAATGTCAGCTCGCAGCTTCGCATCGGTCACCAGTTCTTCAGCTTCGCGCAGTTGGTCGGTGAACTCATTGAAGCCTTGCCCGGTAATCGGATTGACCGGCCCGGCCGCGCCCTCCTCTGAACCACCCGACGTCTCGGCTGCGGGCCCCGTCGCGCCACCGCGTCCATTGGGGTTCGAGTTTCTCAAACTTGGATTACGACGCCCGCCCGCATCGGTTTGCGAAGCCTCTCCTGACGTTGACGAGTCCATCGGCTGGCCCGCTTGTCCGCCCATTGGTTGCGGCCCACGCTGCCCGGACTGGCCTTGTTGGCCCGATGGTTGACCGGGCTGCATGCCAGGTTGTTGGCCCTGTTGCTGACCACCTTGCTGTGCCGACTGTGGCCCCGGCTGGGAACCAGATTGTGGCCCCTTGCCCGGCTGCGGACTGGGTTGCTGTGAGCCCTGCTGGGATTGATCTCCTCGCTGAGCTTGCGGCTTATCACCCTGAGCTTGCTGGCCAGCTTGAGCTTGCTGATTTTGCGATTCGTCCTCACGTCCAGCATTCGCCTTTGGCCCCTTTTTCGGGTCATTCATCGCCACTTCTTCGGCGACGGAACCCTTCAATTGACGAACTTGCTCGCGCGCTCGTTTGAGGGCTTCCACTTCATCACCGAGCACCAACTTACTCGCACGCTCGATGCCTTCTTGCAGTTGATCGAGCCCTTTATTGGCAATCTGCTCGGTCTGTTGAGCTTCCTTGGTCAGCCCGCGCCGCAGCAGTTCGCGCGTGACATCAAGCGCCTCACTCGGTCGATCGGCGATCGACTTGCGCACGGTCTCGTAAAGCTCTTTAGCAAGCACTGGTTCGCTCGACTCGGCTTGCTCGACAATCTGCCGCGCCTGCTCCATGACGCGATCCAATTGCTCGCGCTGCTGCTTGAGGTCTTCACCCAACTGCTGCCGATTGTCACCTTGAAGCCGCAGCGAACGTCGAGGTCCAGTTGCCTTCGGCGCGTTCCCTCCGGCCTGAGGCGTGTCGGCTTGGGGCGCGTTCTTGGAACCATCGGCTATCGCCGTCGCAGGCTTCGTACTGCCATTCGAGTCGAGCTTGCTCGGAGTCCCAGCACTGTTTGGCATCGGCTCGGACTTCGAGGATTCCAACGACTGAGCACTGCCCGCCTGGCTCGATTCTTTGCGTGCCGCGGTTGGGTCTTGCAGAGCCTGTGCGATCTCATCCTGCTTTTGACTAAGCTCACGAGCCTCTTGCCGCAGTTGCTTGATGGCATCGTTGAATTGACCAGCAGCCTTTTGGCGGAAGTCATCGCGGAGTTGCTGCAGCTCACGCTCAGCGCGCGTGCCACTATTAAGTGCTTGCGACAACTTGCCCGACTCCAGCGCATCCGACGCTTGCCGCACCTGCGAGCGAGTCTCCTCGAGCTGCTGCTTCGACTCAGCCATTTGCTGCTGATTCTCGGGCTTATCCATGCGGTCACGGAGTTCGTCGACGTTATTGAGTAGATCGCGTTGTTCATCACGCAACCGCTTGAGTTGCCGCTGCAATTCTTCTTTCGCCGCTTCTTCCTTGGCAGCCCGCAATGCTGACTCCAGTTCCTGCAACTTCTGATTCACGTCTGACTGACGCTGAGCCAACTCGCGTAACCGATTGAGCACTTGCAGTTGCTCCCGATTTTGAGCCGCTTGCGGAGACTGCTGCCCGGCTTTGCGTTCCTCTTCGTAGCGATTCTTCTTTGCGTCGAGTTCCAACTGATTGAGCTGCTGCTGAGCGAGCCCCGCCGAACCTTGTCCTTGACCTCCGCCGTTCTGCTGTTGCTGAATGAGATGCTCGCGCGCACGAAGCTTGAGCAACGCCTCGTAAGCCGTTCGCGCTGACGACATCGCTGGCGTCAGTGGTGCTCGACTCGGTCCGTCTGCCGCGAGTTGGAATTGCGCGTCCGCAGTGACCATCGCGTTCTTGGCGATCTCTGCAAACTTCTTGGACTGCGGGTCATTCAGCGTCTCGACCAACTTGTCGATGCCCTCAATTCCTTTCTGCTGCGCTTCGAGCAACTGCTTCACATCGGGCACGAAGGTCGCCGTCAGAGTGTCGCTCGTCTCGCGACGAATGATCTTCCAAGTGGCATTGATGATGTCTTTCTGACTCTCGGCCAACTTGTTCGCCGCGTTCGCTTGCGGACTATCGCTTTTCTGTTGGGCTTGCTGCTGCTGAGCGCTGCTCTGCTGCTGATCCTGCCGGAAGATCTCTTCGAAGTGCCGCACTTCGGCAAAGAACATGTCGGACATCGTGCGGCGCGTTTTGCCATTCGCAGCAATGTCGTCGGCATAGAAGAAGTACGACACCAATTGATCTGGCTGAGCATTCTGCAACTCCAGCGCAACCAGATGCTTAATCGACGTCTTCAGCTTCGCGGGAGCTTCTTTGCCCAGCGAGATCGCTGCGGGCTCATTGTCCGAAACGGCCAAGATTAAACCGTGCTCCTTAACACCGAAGTCATCCCACACCGTCGCTTCCAGCAACATCTCTTCCAGCGGCGAGACTCGCTGATCCTTCGCCGGGAACGTGACCGTCACTTGAGCCGGTCGATTTGGAACCGCCGTGATACGGACTTCACTTGGCTCGCGATTGTCGCGACCGCGATCGTCTTTCAGTTCAAAGTGCAGCTTCATCGACTTACTGATCGGCACGCGAACAAGCGCGCGATGCGTCGTCGTACCATTCGCATCGACGTCTGGTTCGAGTGTTTCGAGTCCATAGCGCGCGCTCCCGTCATCGTTGACGAGCTTCCCTTCCGCGATCGGCTTATTGAGCGAGCACGTCAACAACGCCGTCGCGCCCTCCACTGCTGAAATCAGCCAAGTGTCGGGAATCTCTTCGGGGCTCTGCCCGGTATAGCTCTGGAATTCAATCCGCGCGTCGATGCGTTCGACCTTCGGATATTCAAAGACACTGACGTCGAACGTCTCGGACTGCCCGTCGCTGAACTCGACGCGATACCGAAACGGCTTCTCGACATTAGCGACGCGAGCCCCGAAGACTGGATCGTCGAGGCTCTTGCTCATCGCGATTCGCGAGCCGTTGCCGTCAGCGTCTTCCTTCAGCAACACCACCTCGGCAGGTAGCGGGCCATCGAACCGCGCCAGCACCAGCACATTGCTGCCGCGTTCGACTTCAGTAGTGCCCGGTTCGATAGTCAGAGTTGTGACCGGTCCAGCTTGAGCAACCTCGCTCGCTCTCTCTTCGGACGATGCCCCCTGGTCCGCGATGAGTGCCTTCGCCGACGACTGCCACAAGAACGCCAACAACACGCCGCAGGTCAGCATCGCGATCAGCAGCCGATTACGACTGCTCGACAGCGACGATGACGGCACGCACTCGGTCCAGTTGCCAACCTCGGCTTGCGAAAGCACCTCGTGCTGCAGTTGTCGCTGCAAAATATTGAACTGCCCGCTCTCGGCATCGGGACGTTGATTGAGCAACGTCAGTAACCGCTGCTGAAGTTCGGGATGCGTCGCCTCGACGAGTCGGGCCGCGTCCAACCGCTCGACATCGCCCACGCGTTTGGCTCGATAGGCCAGCAACAGCCCGAATAGCGCCAGCACGAGGCACGTTACCGTTGCTCCGGACAGCGCCGCCGGAATGAACCGCATGCACGCTCCTGCCACGAGCAATTGCGTCGATGCCAAGCACCACACTGCGACCATCGATCGCCGTGCCTGCAACGTCCAAGTCCGCCGCACCACTTCATCCAGCAGTTCCAACAAGCGAGCGTCCATTGCAGGGCTCCGAGAGGGAGTTGTTGCCGTTTAACCGCTCCCCAAAGAGGCGAGGTTAAACCTTGTCTTCGTCCATTCAGTCAATCGAGTCCATGTCTCATCCTTGACTCGCCGTCACTTGCCGCCGAGTTGTCCGCCCAGCCAGCCACGTTTCCAACATCAGCACGACGATCCCCGACGTGATCAGCCATTGCCAATACTTTTGTCGGGCTTCCAGTTCGCGTGACTGAAGTTGCCGTTGTTCGTCCTCAGTGGGTTGTGCCGCCATTTCGGTCAGCGGCAATCCCAAGGATTTCAATTCCTCGACCGACACCGGCGTTGTGCGGCTTTCGAGTGGGTCCAAATTCACCGCCCACTTTTGTGGGTCCGAGTTGGGCGTGCTCACGACATAAATGCCCGGCTCAGTGGTCTCGAACGGTTGCCCTGCCGCGACCTTTTGAAGGCCCCCTGTCGGCAATGTGACCGGTACTTCCGGCAGGTCACTCGGCAGCGGCAGTCGATCACCAACAGTCAGCCCACGCGGCGACGAAGCCGTCCCCAGCGAATGCGTCAGCAGATGATTCACCATCGGCACAAACTTGGACCACAACACGAACCGGCTGTCCTCTCCGTGCCAACCAAAGAGCGACGCGATGACCGCCCCCTTACCGCGCGGCAGTTCGATGATCGCCGGAGCGGCCGCATCGCCATCAAACTGTGCGAGCACACGACCACGCTGAAGCGCCTTCGCATCAAGCACACGATGCTTCCAAATCGGTAGTTTTGTGAAGTCCGCCAGCTTGGCATCGCTGAACTCGGAGAACAGCGGATGCTCGAAGTCGATGTTGGAAAGCATCGCGTAATTGGGAAGCAGGGCCTCGGAAACCGAAATCGCTTCTTGTCCTGCCAATGCGAAGGCCAACTTCGTCAGCGCCTCATCGCGCGCGATCACAACGACGTGCAACCCATCTTCGAGTTGCTGGCCAAGCGTCTTCAACGTCCCATCGTCAACCTCGCCGGTTACGAACGCGAGCACAGGGCGATCTCCCGCAAGCACCGGTTGCTCGGCAGAATACGTCAGGAAGTCAACTTCGCGTTCCGACGTCGGTAAGAACGCGCGTTCGAGGAAGAACCTCAGTGCCTTGGGATCGTCCGCTACATCGCTGCCATAAAACGCGACAGCGACGCGACGCGGTGCCGCTTTCGAGAACCACACGGCGTTATCGAACGGATCGTCATCGCCCTTCAGCACCACGCGCCACGCCGAGGCTGAATCAATCTCACCAATCGCTAGCACACGGCTTTGTCCCGGCGGCACGACAGCCGCTTGCTTCGCAGGCAACTCGCCGGTCGTAATTCCGACCGCCTCGACAGCGACTTCAAACTGCTCGGCAGTCGAGTCACCTGCGTTCTCAATGCGTGCCTTGATCTCATCACGTTTGTCACTCGCCGCTGGATGTAGGCCAGCGTTGTTCTCCGTCTGAGCCTTCAAGAACTCGGGCCGCACGACAATCCCGTCCGGCCATTGAAACTGCTGCAGGCTCTCGATGCGTCCGCCCTGCTGAAAGTCCGAGACCACGACGATCTCAATCGACTTCGCCGGTGTCTTCGCACTGCGTTCCGAAACCACCGCGACCGCTTCACTCAGCGCGAGCCCGAGATTTGTGCCCTTCCAACTGGGGTTAAGTTTTGCCAGGCGTTCATCAAGCATCGGCTTACGAGCTTCGGGAGTGATCTGCTCCCACTCGTCAAATCTCAGCAGCGAAGTGAGTGACGTATCGAACGCAAACACCGCCAGTGCATCGTCAGGCCGCAAGTCCTTGAGGATGCTGGCGACACGCTTCTGTGACTGATCCCAGAGGCCGGCGCGACGCAGGCTCGCGCTCGTATCGACAAGCAACGCTAATCGTCGTCCACCTCGAGCGAGCGTTTGCTGCTCGCTCTCACGCCAGTACGGACGCGAAAACGCCAATGCCAGTAACACCACTGCGAGAGCTCGCAGCAAGAGCAGCAACCAATGTTCGATCCGCGAGCGATGCGTCATGCGGGGCGGAGACGGTTGCAGAAACATCAACGTACTAAATGGCACCCTGCCATGTGGCGTCCGCCGAATCATGTGCAAGAAAATCGGAATGCCGACCAACGCCACTCCACCGAGATACAGCCAACTCAGCACGCTCATGTTCGGCCTCCTGCCGCCGTGCGTCGGGCCATTCGACCGCGCGACTTCAACCGCTGACTTTCGGTGAAGAATTCGCCCAACAAGATCTCAAGCGGCTGATTAGTCGGCACGAGGTGATAGATCGCACCCAACTTATCGCACAGCGTTCGCAACTCGGAAAGGTGCGCAGCGAGCCGTTGCTGGTAGGTCGATCGAACAGTCAGCGGATCGACATAGAGTTCGCGGCCCGATTCCTGATCGACGAAGAGTGCAGCGCTGTCGAAGCCAAAGTCGAGTTCACGCGGATCAAGCGTTTGAAATACAGCCAATTCATGCCCGCAAGCCGAGAGTGCCGTCAACGCGCGTTCTAAACCCTCTGTCGGAGCAAGCAAGTCCGAGATCAAGATGACAAGCCCGCGTTTGCGAACCTGCGAGGCCACTCGTTCCAGCGGCGCGAGCAAGTTCGTCGATTGCCCGCCCGTCGCCCGTTCGAGCGACACCAGAATCTGCCGCAATTGCCCGTGCCGAAACCGCGCGGGCAACAAGTCTTCGACCTGCTCGTCAAACAGGACGAGTCCGACCGCATCGCGCTGCTGAGTCAAGCTATAAGCCAAACACGCCGCGAGCGTCTTCGCATATTCAGCTTTCGAAACTCCACTACTGCCGTAGCTCATCGAACGACTGTTGTCGACCAGCAAGTGGCAACGCAGATTGGTCTCATCCTCGAAGCGTTTGATGTAGTACCGATCCGATCGCGCGACGACCTTCCAATCGAGGAATCGCGGATCGTCGCCGTTCGTGAATTGACGGTACTCCGAGAACTCGACCGAGAACCCATGAAACGGACTGCGATGCAATCCGGTCACAAAACCTTCCATCACAGCCTTCACGCGAAGTTCGAGCGAACGAATCCGCAGCAACGCGTCCGGGTCGATGTAGCGAGCAGTAGGAGTGCTGTGAGTCATGCTCGCCATTCTGTGCCAGTGAGGCTGACGCCGTAAACAAGACACGCATCGTAGTCGTGATCACCGCCTGATTCGACTGGCTCGCTGCGCGACGAATCGTCGCTTGCCGATCTCTTCGCCGCGATTGTCGTACTGAGTGACCTCGAATTGGACGACACCAAACGGCACGTCAGGAGTAAGCCACACTTCGCAGCGATCCGTGATCGTCCCGCCATGGGGCACCTTGCGAGTCACTTGCGTCGCCGCGCGCTGCGTTCGCAACGCAGCGCTTTGAAGTGGTGTTTTCAGATACCGCACGTTGCCGCCGTGATAGCTGCGGTCATATGGCAAGCCGCGTAGGAACGTGACAACTTCGGCCTTCGTCATCGATGGAGTCGCCTCGAACGTCGCGATCTGTTCCGCCACCGGCTTACCCGCCAAGAAGTTCGCCTCATGGAATGCGACTTTGAGCACACGCTCACGCGCGGCTTGCCCGGCGTTCCAATGAAAGCTCACTTGCCGCGCGACAACACCTCCAACTTTCAACACTCCGAGATCAGTCACTCGCAGCACATCAACGGCATGAGCCCCAAGCACCGTCGACGACGCGCTCTCAAACTCAATCCAACCGCCGCTGTGTTCCTGGCCCGGTAGTTCAGGGAACCACGTTTGCAACGTGCGGTCGTAAGGCAACTCGGGAGTCGGATCAGAGTAGTCGATCCAACCAGCGATCGTCAGCCGGTGAAATAACCACGACTCGCCCCACGGATTTCTCGCCGAAGCTTGAGCCGAGTAAGCCGACACGACGAGCAGCACGAATGCCGCCACTCGACCTCGTTTGCAGTCCAGCGCCGCTCGCAACGCAGGCAGCATCGCGACGATCCAAAGTGGGCTCAGCCAAATGATCCAGCGCAAGCCGAAGGTGTTGCCGCCATAGTTGTAATTTTGAGTACGCGACAGATAGAAGCCGAGCACTCCGACCGTCAGGCCGAGCGACAGCCATTGCAGGCAACGAGCACGAGTCGCGCGCCACAGATCGCGGCGGCACCATGCTGCGAGCGACAGCAGAAAGACCGGCGAGAGGCTGAAGATCCCGTGATGCCCAATCGTGCAATGCACGAAGTACATGAAGGGGCCATCGAGATTTCGATCAAGCCCGCGCGGGTTCATCCAATAGCTCGGCACACCATCGAGCACGAAATTGTATTTGTCGGTCCCATAGAAGCTGTAAAATGGCTTCCATCCCCCCGTCGCAATCGCGTTCGTGAGGAAGTACGCGGTAAACGGGACCAGCGCCGCCGGTGCAAAAACGCAGATCGCTCGCTTGAGTGAGCATCTCGCCGCGAAGGCGAACGCGATCAGTCCGAGAATCGCCGCAGGTAATTCGCAACACACCGTCGCCGCCGCCCAGAAGCCGGCGAAAGCGAAGTCGAGCTTGTTGTGGAGCAAGTTTTCAACGTGCTCGCTTTCATTCGATCCGGGCACATTGGAAACGTGCCCCACGAAAAGCCGACACTCACCCATCAACCGCGTCAGCGGGCCGAGCAAGAACACTAAGCACACCGCGCCGAGCGAGTGATTGTTGAACGTCGTCGCATAGCCGGTCACGAGCGTCCCGAAGCAAAGCGTGCCGAGCGCGAAAAACTGCACGTTCTCGTCAGCGGTCAGTCGCTTCAGCAGCCGCGCGAAGACGATGAAGCTTGCGATCGTCGGCAACACGCTCAGCAGCAAGAGCACGAATTGCGTCGTCTCTTCCGTGTGTCGCAACAAGTCGTAACCGCCACATTTCTTCAACACCCAATAGACACCCGCGGCGATCGTCGGGAGCAGCGGCGGCTTGGACGAATAGAGATGCCCCTCGTGCTGCACTTTGTCGATCGTCGACCAAGTTGGCTGCGCGTCGATCTCGTCAATTTGATACGTCCCGCGTTCGACCAACGACCACACCGTCGCCCAGCGCGACCGATCATTCGCACTCAGCAGTGGCCGAGCAGCGAACAAGTTGGCCATCAGCACCGCCGCGCCCAGCACGATCAACAACCAATCCGCACGAGCCAGCCCACAATACGAAGCATCTGACGAGGCAACCTGCGGCGAATCCGTTTCAGACATCGAGGACACCCTGACTTGCGCGGCGACGGTTGAGATACTGCTGCGGACAGGACATCAAGTTTCATGCGTTGAAAGACGTGCGCGTTTCGCGGGATACGTATTCATCGTGCCCCAATTCACCGTGTTTCGAGAACAACAAATTCGTGCTCCACGTGTTCGCTAAAAGGCTGCTAGCGCTGCCGCCCGAGTCCTTCATACACTGCCGACTCGGTGATAACGCGATCCATATAAATGTCGTGCTCCATCATCGGGATCTTCGGAAACAACTGACACTCAAACGCGATGCCAATCAAGGGAGCGTCTGGTCGCGAGTGTTCGAGCAGCTTGTCGTAGTAGCCCTTGCCGTGCCCCGTACGACCGCCACGACGATCGAAGGCCACTCCTGGAACCATAATGAGATCGAGGTCTTCGGGTTGAACTTGCTTCGACGGCAAGCGGCGCAGGTCCTCGCGCGGTTCCAAAATCTTGTACATGCCCAGAGTCAACTCATCCATGTTCTCTAAATGGAACAGCTCAAGCATCCCCATATCGTTGCACCACGGAACGACGATCTTCTTACCAGTTTCGAGGGCTTTCGGCAGTGCGTGGCGAGTTCGGACTTCGGCTCGAACATCGACGTAAAACTTCACCGTGCGAGCGGCGGCGAACTCCGGCAGACTCATGAAGCGATCCATGATGAGGTCGCTCAGTTCATCTTTGTTTTCCTGCTGGCGCCGCGCCTCATGAGCTTGAGTGCGGATCAGGGACTTCAGCGTTTGAGCGTCGACTATTTCCTCGGGAGCAGCAGTCAGAGTGGTCATTCCGTGCCTCAAAAAAGGACGCTGATTCCTACTTGAATCAGCCTTAGGAAAACAAAGGGGCGAGGAACTTAACCGTCCTCAATGACTCTTTCAAAGCGCCCTAAATGCCTATCCCAAGTTGAGTTTACAGACTTAGGGAGTCCGACTATATGTTCCGCCCGTTCAACTTCCGGCGACTCCGGAAGGGATACGACTCGACGATTTGGCCTCATTTCACGCGGGAATTCGAGGCTCCAGCAGTGTTGAACGAACTCTGCTTGCTCTTGCCTGACCCTAGGTTTTGGCATGCTTTCGTAGGGCCGCTCACAGCGCATTCAGTTGTTCTGGCGAGCTCCTGAAGAAGTCGAGTCGGCACGGTAACGAGGGCTTCAAGTACGCTGGCAGTGAAGTACAAGAAGTCCACCTGCTAGTGCTCCCGCTTTGTGACTCATTGCCACCCCTGACAACTGGTAGACAACCCACCGGAGGAGAATTCGTGAGTACGGAAGGTACCCTTGAAAAAGTCATTGATATCGTCAGCGAACAACTCGGTGTCCCCAAGGGCGACATCACGCGGACGTCCAATTTCGTGACGGACTTGAAAGCGGACTCGCTCGATGTGGTCGAGCTGGTGATGGAATTCGAAGACGAATTTGGCGTCACGATTCCTGATGAAGATTATTCGAAGATCAACACTGTGGGTGACGCAGTCGACTACATCGAAGAGAAGCAAAAGTAAGCACACTTCGGGGCGGCTGCGGAACACGTAGCCGCTCCTTGTGTTTTTGGACGGACCCTTTGAACGCCAGCGAAGTGTGGCAGCCATCATGAGCAGACGAGTCGTCGTTACCGGAATGGGCGTCGTGACATCCTTGGGATGCGATGTCGCGGATTACTGGGAGCGAATTTGTGCCGGCAAGAGTGGCATCGGATTGCTGGAACGCTTTGATGTCTCGGACTTCAAAGTGCGTTTCGGCGGCGAAGTCAAGAACTTCGAACTGACCGAGCACATCGATATCGAACACAAAGAAGTGAAGCGACTCGACCGCTTCGTGCAATTCGCGATGGCCGGCGCGAGCAAGGCCGTGCAATGTTCCGGCTTCGACTTCAAGCAGGGTGACGCCTATCGCTATGGCGTGCTCATCGGCAGCGGCATTGGTGGCTTGAATGAGATCGAACAGCAGCATTCGACTCTCTTTGACCGGGGCCCCAGTCGTGTTTCACCCTTCATGATTCCCAAGCTGATGGTCAATGCCGCCAGCGGTAATATTTCTGTTCATTGGGGACTCAAAGGCCCCAACAGCGCCGTCGCGACGGCCTGTGCTTCGGCCACAAACGCTATTGGCGATGCCTTCAAGCTCATTCAAAATGATATGGCGGATGTGATGATCACTGGCGGCAGCGAATCCGCGATCACACCGATGGGCCTGTCCGGCTTTGCTCGCATGAGCGCGCTGTCAACTCGTAATGATTCCCCCGAACAGGCCAGCCGCCCCTTCGACAAAGACCGAGACGGCTTCGTGATGTCGGAAGGTGCTGGGGTCGTGGTGCTGGAAGAATACGAGTTTGCGAAAGCTCGTGGCGCAAAGATTCTGGCTGAGGTGCTCGGTTACGGTATGTCTGCCGACGGCAATCATATGACCGCCCCCTGCCCCGAAGGTCGCGGTGCTGCCAAGGCCATGGCCGGAGCGTTGCGAGACGCCAAGCTCAATCCCGACGCGATCGACTATGTCAACGCTCATGGCACGAGCACACCACTGGGTGACAAAGCTGAGACGCTTGCCATTAAGTCGATTTACAATGGACATGCTTCCAAACTGGCTGTGTCGAGCACGAAGAGTCAGATTGGCCACTTGCTGGGAGCATCGGGCGGCGTGGAATTGGTCACATGCGTCCTGGCTTTGCAGAATCAAACCGCCCCCCCGACCATCAATCTGGATCAACCGGATGCGGACTGCGATCTCGATTATGTACCCCACGAACCACGCTCGATGAAGATCGATCGTGTGATGAAGAACAGCTTCGGGTTTGGCGGCCACAACGCGTGCTTAATTCTTGGCAAGGCTCCCTGATTGGACGCACTTTGCCTTCGTGAGCCCCAGAGGATGACACCGCAATGTCGTTCGGCACTTGGTCCACTGTCACCATTGCTGGCAAGCCGGCCGATGTCTTCGAACCCGCCGGAACACCTCGAACGGATCGAGCCGTGATCTATTTGCATGGTCATGGTCTCGCGACACTACAAGGCAACCAGCACTACGAAGCCGAGCTGCATCGGCATAGTTTGCGCTGTGTCTGTCCGTGTGCGCAACGCTCTTGGTGGCTACCTTTGGTCTGTGCGGAGTTCGATGCGGAACTGACTCCCTTTGACTTCGTACGCGAGCACGTCATTGGTTGGATCCTGGACAACTGGCAAATCAAACCACCAATGATTGCACTGACGGGGGTCAGTATGGGCGGTCAAGGTGCGTTGCAACTGGCGTATCGTCGCGCCCGCGAGTTCCCTGTGGTGGCGGCGATTGCCCCGGCAGTCGACTTTCACAATTGGTGGGGCCAGGGCCTACCACTCGACGAGATGTTTGCGAACCCAGAAGCCGCGCGGCAGCAGACCGCGATTTTGCATCTGCATCCGCTGAATTGGCCGCGTCATCAACTCCTGGTCTGCGACCCAAACGATGCAGAGTGGATCGAAAGCTCGGAGAGATTGACGAGCAAGTTGTCATCAATGGGCATTCCGTTCGAGTCAGACTTTGCGACCAGTAACGGTGGTCATAGTTGGGACTATTTCAATGTGATGGCCGAACGTGTGATGGCCTTCGTCGCCAACGGGTTGCAGCAGGAATCACTGCGGTTTGAAATGGTTAATGACGAGCATGCATAGTTCCGAGCGCTGGCGATTGGATCGATCCGACGACGCTTCGAGCGGCCAAGTCTTCCCTCAGATCTCTGAGTATCTCTCGATGGCGCTGTTGAGTTTCCTCATGAGCATCGAATAAAAACTTGCCACTCAGTTCGCCCGGCTACTGTGTTTACGCAATTCGACCCGTGCTCATCGAAGTGTGGTATCATGGAACTCCTTTGCGACATCGACGCAGACATTGTCAGCGTCTTTCAAGCGGCCTTTGAAGAAGCTCGACGCCATCGCTGGATTGAAAGCGAAAAGTGTGGCTACGACCTAGGTGAGTCAGCCTTCTTAGATTGGTATGAACTGCACTGGAACACCTATGTTCGTTACCGGCATGTCGAGCACCTTGTTGGTGAGCGGCGTTGGCCCGAGTTCGGACGCCGCAGTTACGGTGTGCTCCGTGAAGCGATGATCGTCGACTGGCTGACCTGCGAAATTGTCGATCGTTACCAAGACGGTGGTGAGAATCTCGACATCAT
>Ga0172376_10004614_pt1 | contig 15674 bp, 11 predicted proteins | sample Lak35m_FD_121114 | JGI IMG/M metagenome (GOLD analysis project Ga0172376, IMG submission 121114) | Freshwater microbial communities from Kabuno Bay, South-Kivu, Congo - kab_092012_35m | ecosystem: Environmental > Aquatic > Freshwater > Lake | place: Democratic Republic of the Congo: South-Kivu... | reverse complement strand
GACAACGTGTCGATCACGGCTGCGCTGATCGCGCCGATCGCGATGGAAGAGGGCTTGCGCTTCGCCATCCGCGAAGGCGGCCGCACCGTCGGCGCCGGCGTCGTCGCCAAGATCATCGAGTAGAGGTACGAAAGGTTTCCCGGCCTTCGGGCCGGGGTGGATGGCAGCAGGCCAGTAGCTCAATTGGCAGAGCGTCGGTCTCCAAAACCGAAGGTTGGGGGTTCGAGACCCTCCTGGCCTGCCACCCGATGACGAGGCCCGGCCCTGCCGGGTGGGTACATGGCAGACAGACTGAAGTTGGTGGTCGCGGCCCTCTGCCTGGTGGCGGGCATCGCGGCCTTTTATTGGCTGGAAGGCTCCGCGGCCATGGTGCTGCGGGTACTCGCGGTGCTCGCCGGGTTGGCCGTCGGCTTTGCCGTGGCGGCGACGTCGGCGCAGGGGCGTGAGTTCATCGCCTTCGCCGGCGAGGCCCGCGACGAGACGCGCAAGGTGGCCTGGCCGTCGCGCCGTGAGGCGACGCAGATGACCTTGGTCGTGTTCGGTCTGGTGCTGGCGACGGCCTTGTTCCTTTGGCTCATCGACACGTTGTTGCTCCAGGCGGTCGAGGCCCTCATCCGGGGAGCGGTATGAGCAAGCGTTGGTATGTGGTGCACGCGCACTCCGGTCTTGAGAAGTCGGTCGAGCGCGCCTTGCGGCAGCGCATCGAGCAGGCTGGCATGGTCGACAGTTTCGGCGAGATCCTGGTGCCGGTCGAGGAAGTGGTCGAGATGAAGAACGGCCAGAAGACCTTGTCGCAGCGCAAGTTCTTTCCCGGCTACGTGTTGGTCGAGATGGAGATGAATGACCAGACCTGGCACCTGGTCAAGAGCACGCCCAAAGTCACCGGTTTCGTCGGTGGCCGCGCCCACGCGCCGACGCCGATCCCGGAGCGCGAGGTCAGCAACATCCTGCAGCAGATGCAGGAGGGGGTCGAGAAGCCGCGCCCCAAGGTGCTGTTCGAGGTCGGCGAGATGGTGCGTGTCCGCGAGGGCCCGTTCACCGACTTCGAGGGTGCCGTCGAAGACGTCAACTACGAGAAGAGCAAGGTTCGCGTGTCGGTCTCGATCTTTGGTCGGTCGACACCGGTCGAGTTGGATTTCGGTCAGGTCGAGAAGAGCTGACCGGGCAGGTGGGCGGGCTGCGGCCCGTCCGTTCCGGGGAGAGCCGGTCAGGCCGGTTCGGTCGCACCCACATCAGGAGTAGAAGATGGCAAAGAAGATCATTGGCTTCATCAAGCTGCAGGTGCCTGCAGGGAAGGCGAACCCCTCGCCCCCGATCGGCCCCGCGCTCGGCCAGCGCGGACTCAACATCATGGAGTTCTGCAAGGCGTTCAACGCTGCCACGCAGGGCGTCGAGCCGGGATTGCCGATCCCGGTGGTGATCACCGCCTTCGCCGACAAGTCCTTCACCTTCGTGATGAAGACGCCGCCGGCGACCATCCTCATCAAGAAGGCCGCGGGCGTCCAGAAGGGCAGCCCCAAGCCGCACACCGACAAGGTCGGCAAGCTGACCCGTGCGCAGGCCGAGGAGATCGCCAGGACCAAGACGCCGGACCTGACCGCCGCCGACCTCGATGCGGCGGTGCGTACCATCGCCGGCAGCGCCCGCAGCATGGGCATCGACGTGGAAGGGGTGGTGTAGATGGCAAAGCTCTCCAAGCGCACGCAGGCCCTGCGTGCCAAGATCGATCGTGATCGCAACTACCCCCTCGAAGAGGCCATCGGCCTGATCCGGGAGACCGCCACCGCCAGGTTCGACGAGAGCGTCGACATCGCGGTCATCCTCGGCGTCGATCCGCGCAAGTCGGACCAGGTGGTCCGCGGCTCGCTGGTGATGCCTGCCGGTACCGGCAAGAGCGCCCGCGTTGCCGTGTTCGCGCAGGGCGCCAAGGCGGAGGAGGCGAAGGCGGCGGGCGCCGACGTCGTCGGCTTCGATGACCTCGCCGAGTCGATCAAGGGTGGCAAGCTGGATTTCGACGTGGTCATCGCCACGCCGGACGCCATGCGCGTGGTCGGCGCGCTCGGCCAGATCCTGGGTCCGCGCGGCCTGATGCCGAACCCCAAGGTGGGTACGGTGTCGATGGATGTCGCCACCGCGGTGAAGAACGCCAAGGCCGGTCAGGTGCAGTACCGCACCGACAAGGCGGGCATCGTCCACGCCACCGTCGGCCGCGCCTCGTTCACGGCGGAGCAGCTGGGCAGCAATGTCCGTGCCCTGATCGAGGCCCTGAACAAGGCCAAGCCGGCTGCCGCCAAGGGCGTCTACCTGAAGAAGGTGTCGCTCTCCTCCACCATGGGTGGTGGCGTGCGCGTCGACGCGGCAACGCTGTAAAGACTTTGGGCTGCCGGGGGAGCATTCCCGGCAGGTTGTCAAAGACCGTAGGGGCGGCGCAGTCAGCCGCTTAAGTTGGAGCAGTCGGCCTCCCTACGCAGATGGCGGTCCCCGAAACAGGTTCATGGGGGTGGCGAAAGCCTCTTCCGGGCGATGTGGACTCCGGTTCGCAAGCCAGCCTGACTTGAGGTCGCCGATGGATGGTGCGCACTCCGGTGCGCACGGGTGACAGGAGAGAAGACCTTGAGTCTCAATCTGGAAGGCAAGAAGGAGGTCGTCGCCGAGGTTGCCGCGCAGGTCGCGTCAGCCAAGGCGATCATCCTCGCCGAGTACCGGGGCCTGACCGTGGGCGACATGACCCAGTTGCGTGCCAAGGCGCGCGAGTCTGGTGTCTACCTGCGCGTGGTCAAGAACACCCTGGTGCGTCGTGCCGTCAGCGAGACGCCTTTCGCCGGCTTGGCCGACCACATGGTCGGTCCGCTGGCGTACGGCATCTCTGCGGACCCGGTGGCAGCTGCCAAGGTGCTCAACGACTTCGCCAAGGGGAACGACAAGTTCGTCCTCAAGGGCGGTGCCATGCCGAATCTGGTCATGTCATCGAAAGACGTCGCGGCACTGGCGAACCTGCCGAGCCGGGAGGAGTTGCTGGCGAAGTTGCTGGGCACCATGCAGGCGCCCGTGGCCAAGTTCGTCCGCACCCTCAACGAGGTGCCGACCGCGTTCGTGCGCGTGACCGCTGCGGTCCGCGACCAGAAGGCGGCCGCTGCCTGAGGCACACGGCAAGGATCCGGTCGGTCGACGACCGTTCACATCATCAAGAACCGGGGCGCCATGCCCCACTAGCACAAGGAGTACTGAAATGGCTGCAACCAAGGCCGATATCCTCGACGCGATCGCCAACATGACCGTTCTCGATCTGTCCGAGCTGATCAAGGAGATAGAAGAGAAGTTCGGCGTGTCCGCTGCCGCGACCGCCGTTGCCGTGGCCGCCCCGGCTGCCGGCGGCGGTGCCGCCGCACCCGCCGCCGAAGAGAAGACCGAGTTCGACGTCGTCCTCACCGCTGCCGGCGAGAAGAAGGTCGAAGTCATCAAGGTCGTCCGCGCCGTGACCGGTCTCGGTCTGAAGGAAGCGAAGGACCTGGTCGACGGCGCGCCGAAGCCGGTCAAGGAAGGCATCAGCAAGGCCGACGCCGAGGCGCTGAAGAAGCAACTCGAGGAAGCCGGCGCCAAGGTCGAGGTCAAGTAAGCGCAGGCCTCATCGGGTGCCCGGCGGACCGGGCACCCCCGTGCACCCTGCCTGCTGCCGCTCGACGGCGGCAGGTCTGCCGCAAGAGGAACGAGTAGTCACCGACTTGATCCGCCGTACCGCCGATCACCGCCGGAGCCGTCGCGCGGACCACCCCGAAGGGCGGTCCGGTGGCGGCGTTCGTTCCATTCCGGCCTCCCAGCCGAACCCGCAGTTGGTCTGATCACCGGAGATGTCATGGCCTATTCCTTCACGGAAAAGAAGCGTATCCGCAAGAGCTTTGCCAAGCGCGACAGCGTGCTGGCGTTGCCCTACCTGCTGGCGACCCAACTCGACTCCTACCGTGCCTTCCTGCAGGAAGGGGTGAAGGTCGAGGACCGCCGCAATGAGGGCCTGCAGGCTGCCTTCAACGCCATCTTCCCGATCATCAGCCATTCCGGTAACGCACGCCTCGAGTTCGTCAGCTACCAGCTCGGTACGCCGCCGTTCGACGTCAAGGAGTGTCAGCAGCGTGGCCTGAACTACGCCGCGCCGCTGCGCGCGCGGGTGCGACTGGTCATCATGGACCGCGAAGCGGCCCGGCCGACGGTGAAGGAGGCCAAGGAGTCCGAGGTCTACATGGGCGAGATCCCGCTCATGACCGAGAACGGCTCCTTCGTCGTCAACGGCACCGAGCGCGTCATCGTCAGCCAGCTGCACCGCTCGCCCGGTGTCTTCTTCGAGCACGACAAGGGCAAGACCCACAGCTCGGGCAAGCTGCTGTTCTCGGCGCGCATCATCCCCTACCGTGGCTCGTGGCTCGACTTCGAGTTCGATCCCAAGGACTACCTCTACTTCCGCATCGACCGTCGCCGCAAGATGCCGGTGACCATCCTGCTGCAGGCCCTGGGCTGGTCGCCGGAGCAGATCCTCGCCGAGTTCTTCACCTTCGACACCTTCCAGCTGGTCGATGACACCGTCTATTTCCAGCTCGTGCCCGACCGTCTGCGCGGCGAGGTGGCACGCTTCGACATCGTCGACAAGGCTGGCAAGCTGATCGTCGGCAAGGACAAGCGCATCACCGCCAAGCACGTGCGCGAGCTCGAGGCTGCCGGCATCGCGCGCATCGCCGTGCCGGACGAGTTCGTTATCGGCCGCATGCTGGCGCGCAATCTTGTCGATACCGCGACCGGCGAGGTGCTGGCCCGCGCCAACGACGAGATCGACATCGACCTGCTCACCCGCTTGCGGACGGCTGGCATCGCCGAGTTCAACACGCTGTACATCAACGACCTCGACCAGGGCGGCTACATCAGCCAGACCCTGCGGACCGACGAGACCGGTGGCCAGCAGCAGGCGCAGATCGCCATCTACCGCATGATGCGTCCGGGGGAGCCGCCCACCGAGGACGCGGTCAACGCCCTGTTCCACAGCCTGTTCTTCTCCGAGGACCGCTACGACCTGTCGGCTGTCGGCCGCATGAAGTTCAACCGCCGCGTCGGCTACAGCGGCAAGACCAGCTGGACGCTGGCCCTGCGCAACCTCGGCATGACCGAGCGTCAGTGGGGCGGCGTGCGCGACGCGCTGGGCAGTGTCCCGGAACTCAACGTCAGTCGTCTCAGCCTCGACGCTGCACAGACCCGCGACGAGGCCGAGGCCGAGGCCGAGGCCGCGCGTGCGCGGCTGAAGGCGGCCGGCATCGACCTGGCCAAGGTCGAGGTGCGTGCCGAAGAGCGCTACACGCTGAGCCCGCGCGACATCGTCGAGGTGATCCGCATCCTCGTCGACCTGCGCAACGGCCGCGGCGAGGTGGACGACATCGACCACCTCGGCAACCGCCGCGTGCGTTCAGTGGGCGAGCTCGCCGAGAACCAGTTCCGTTCGGGTCTGGTGCGCGTCGAGCGCGCAGTTCGCGAGCGCCTCTCGCAGGCCGAGTCGGAGAACCTGATGCCGGCCGACCTGATCAATGCCAAGCCGGTCTCGGCGGCGATCAAGGAGTTCTTCGGTTCGAGTCAGCTGTCGCAGTTCATGGACCAGACCAATCCGCTGTCCGAGATCACGCACAAGCGCCGCGTCTCCGCGCTCGGCCCCGGCGGCCTGACGCGCGAGCGGGCCGGATTCGAGGTGCGCGACGTGCACCCGACCCACTACGGCCGCGTCTGTCCGATCGAGACGCCGGAAGGGCCGAACATCGGCCTCATCAATTCGCTCGCCCTGTATGCGCGCACCAACGAATACGGCTTCCTCGAGACCCCGTATCGGCGCGTCGCCGACGGCCGGGTCACCGACAGCATCGAGTACATGTCGGCGATCGAGGAGGGCAACTACGTCATCGCTCAGGCCAACGCCGAACTCAAGGGTGACGGTTCCTTTGCCCAGGACATCGTCTCCTGCCGCTTCAAGAACGAGTTCGAGCTTTCGGGCCCGGCTCGCGTGCAGGCGATGGACGTGGCGCCGGCGCAGATCGTATCGGTGGCGGCCTCGCTCATCCCCTTCCTCGAGCACGACGACGCCAACCGCGCGCTGATGGGTTCCAACATGCAGCGGCAGGCGGTGCCCTGCCTGCGCGCCGAGAAGCCGCTGGTCGGTACCGGCATCGAGCGTACCGTGGCGGTCGACTCCGGCACCGCGGTCCAGGCCCACCGTGGCGGGGTGGTGGATTACGTCGATGCCGGGCGCATCGTGGTCCGCGTCAACGACGACGAGACCGGTGCCGGCGAGGTCGGTGTCGACATCTACAACCTCACCAAGTACACGCGCTCCAACCAGAACACCAACATCAACCAGCGCCCGATCGTCAACATCGGCGACCGCATCGCGCGGGGCGACGTCATCGCCGACGGCGCCTCGACCGACCTCGGCGAGCTGGCCCTCGGGCAGAACATGCTGGTCGCGTTCATGCCCTGGAACGGCTACAACTTCGAAGACTCGATCCTGCTCTCCGAGCGCATCGTCGCCGACGACCGCTACACCTCGATCCACATCGAGGAACTGACGGTGGTGGCACGCGACACCAAGCTCGGTCCGGAGGAGATCACGCGCGACATCCCCAACCTCGCGGAGAGCGCGGTCGGTCGACTCGACGAGTCGGGCATCGTCTACATCGGTGCCGAGGTCGAGGCCGGTGACGTGCTGGTCGGCAAGGTCACGCCCAAGGGCGAGACCCAGCTGACGCCGGAGGAGAAGCTGCTGCGCGCCATCTTCGGCGAGAAGGCGTCCGACGTGAAGGACACCTCGCTGCGCGTGCCGTCCGGCATGTCGGGCACCGTCATCGACGTCCAGGTCTTCACGCGCGAGGGCATCGAGCGCGATGCGCGTGCCAAGTCGATCATCGATGCTGAACTCGAGCGCTACCGCAAGGACCTCGACGACCAGCTGCGCATCGTCGAGAACGACGCCTACGAGCGCCTCGCGCGTCTGCTCGACGGCAAGGTCGCCAACGGCGGCCCCAAGCGTCTGGCCAAGGGCAGCGCGGTGAGTCGCGAGTACCTCGACGGCATCCCGCGCCACGACTGGTTCGACATCCGCCTCGCCGACGAGGACACCAGCTCGCAGATGGAGTCGCAGAAGGCGGCGCTCGACCAGTTGCGCCTCGATTTCGACAAGAAGTTCGAGGAGAAGCGGCGCAAGCTCACTCAGGGTGACGAGCTGTCGCCGGGCGTGATCAAGATGGTCAAGGTCTATCTCGCGGTGAAGCGCCGCATCCAGCCCGGCGACAAGATGGCCGGCCGCCACGGCAACAAGGGCGTGGTGTCGCGCATCGTGCCGGTGGAGGACATGCCGCACATGGCCGACGGCACCCCGGTCGACATCGTGCTCAACCCGCTCGGTGTGCCGTCGCGGATGAACGTCGGACAGATCCTCGAGGTCCACCTCGGGTGGGCCGCCAAGGGTCTGGGCCAGAAGATCGACGGCATGCTGCGGGCGCAGTCCAAGGCCAAGGAGATCCGTGCCTTCCTCGACAAGATCTACAACGGCTCGGGCCGCAAGGAGGACCTGGCCTCGATGACCGACGGCGAGGTCATCGAGCTGGCACGCAACCTGGTGCGCGGTGTGCCGTTCGCGACACCGGTGTTCGACGGTGCCACGGAGCGCGAGATCAAGGCCATGCTGAGTCTCGCCGACCTGCCCGAATCCGGTCAGATCCAGCTCACCGACGGTCGGACCGGCGAGGCCTTCGACCGCCCGGTCACGGTGGGTTACATGCACGTGCTCAAGCTGCATCACCTGGTCGACGACAAGATGCACGCCCGCTCCACCGGCCCCTACAGCCTGGTCACCCAGCAGCCGCTGGGCGGCAAGGCGCAGTTCGGCGGCCAGCGCTTCGGCGAGATGGAGGTCTGGGCACTGGAAGCCTACGGCGCGTCCTACACGCTGCAGGAGATCCTCACCGTCAAGTCGGACGACGTGACGGGCCGCACCAAGATGTACGAGAACATCGTCAAGGGCGACCACCGCATCGACGCCGGCATGCCGGAGTCCTTCAACGTTCTGGTGAAGGAGATCCGCTCGCTCGGCATCGACATGGACCTTGAACGCCACTAACCGGAGACCGACGACATGAAAGCACTGCTCGATCTGTTCAAGCAGGTCACCCAGGAAGAGGAGTTCGATGCCATCCGCATCGGGCTGGCGTCTCCGGAGAAGATCCGTTCGTGGTCCTTCGGCGAGGTCAAGAAGCCGGAGACCATCAACTACCGTACCTTCAAGCCCGAGCGCGACGGCCTGTTCTGCGCCAAGATCTTCGGTCCGGTGAAGGACTACGAGTGCCTGTGCGGCAAGTACAAGCGCCTCAAGCACCGTGGCGTGATCTGCGAGAAGTGCGGCGTCGAGGTGACGCTGGCCAAGGTGCGCCGCGAGCGCATGGCGCACATCGAGCTGGCCAGCCCGGTGGCGCACATCTGGTTCCTCAAGAGCCTGCCCTCGCGATTGGGCATGGTGCTCGACATGACGCTGCGCGACATCGAGCGCGTGCTGTATTTCGAGGCCTATGTGGTAACCGAACCGGGTCTGACCAGCCTCAAGCGCGGCCAGATCATGAACGAGGACGACTACTACGCCAAGATCGAGGAACTCGGCGACGAGTTCACGGCGATGATGGGTGCCGAGGGCATCGCCGCACTGCTCTCCAGCATCGACATCACCAACGAGGTCGAGAAGCTGCGCAGCGAATTGTCGAAGACCGCGTCCGACACCAAGATCAAGAAGTACGCCAAGCGCCTCAAGGTGCTCGAAGCCTTTCAGAAGTCGGGCATCAAGCCGGAGTGGATGGTGATGAGCGTGCTGCCGGTGCTGCCGCCCGACCTGCGTCCGCTGGTGCCGCTCGACGGCGGCCGCTTCGCCACCTCCGACCTCAACGACCTCTACCGCCGCGTCATCAACCGCAACAACCGCCTCAAGCGGCTGCTCGAACTGCGTGCGCCGGAGATCATCGTCCGCAACGAGAAGCGCATGCTGCAGGAGGCGGTCGATTCGCTGCTCGACAACGGCCGCCGCGGCAAGGCCATGACCGGCGCCAACAAGCGCCCCCTCAAGTCGCTGGCCGACATGATCAAGGGCAAGGGCGGCCGCTTCCGCCAGAACCTGCTCGGCAAGCGTGTCGACTACTCGGGCCGTTCGGTGATCGTGGTCGGGCCGACGCTCAAGCTGCACCAGTGCGGTCTGCCGAAGAAGATGGCGCTCGAGCTGTTCAAGCCCTTCATCTTCAACAAGCTCGAACTCAACGGCATGGCCACCACCATCAAGGCGGCCAAGAAGCTGGTGGAGATGGAGGTGCCGGAGGTCTGGGACATTCTCGAGGAGGTCATCCGCGAGCACCCGATCCTGCTCAACCGTGCGCCGACCCTGCACCGCCTGGGCATCCAGGCCTTCGAGCCGGTACTCATCGAGGGCAAGGCGATCCAGCTCCACCCCCTGGTCTGCTCGGCCTTCAATGCCGACTTCGACGGCGACCAGATGGCAGTACACGTACCGCTGTCGATCGAGGCGCAGATGGAGGCCCGCACCTTGATGCTGGCCTCCAACAACGTGCTCTCCCCGGCCAACGGCGAGCCCATCATCGTGCCGTCGCAGGACATCGTGCTCGGCCTCTACTACATGACGCGCGAGCGGGTGAACGCCCGCGGCGAGGGCATGGTGTTCGCCGACCTCGCCGAACTCGAGCGCGCCTACGCCAACCGTGAGCTCGAGCTGCACGCGCGCGTGATGGTCCGTCTGCGCGAGTTCGAGGCCGACGGCGAAGGTGGCTGGATCGAGCGTCTGGTGCGTCGCGAGACCACCGCCGGCCGCGCCATCCTGTCCAACATCCTGCCCAAGGGGCTGCCCTTCGAGCTGATCGACAAGGCCCTCAAGAAGAAGGAGATCTCGCGTCTGATCAACGGCAGCTTCCGGCGTGTCGGCCTGCGCGAGACGGTGATCTTCGCCGACCGGTTGATGTACACCGGCTTCAGCTACGCCACCCGCGCCGGCATGAGTTTCTGCGCCGACGACATGCGCGTGCCGGCGGAGAAGCAGGAGATCATCGCCGCCGCCTCGTCCGAGGTGAAGGAGATCGATGCCCAGTACAGTTCCGGCCTGGTCACCCAGGGCGAGCGCTACAACAAGGTGGTCGACATCTGGGGCCGTGCCGGCGACGACGTCGCCAAGGCGATGATGAAGCACCTGTCGAAGGAGGCTGTGGTCAACCGCAAGGGCGAGACCGTGGAGCAGGAGTCCTTCAACTCGATCTACATGATGGCCGACTCGGGTGCGCGCGGCTCCGCCGCGCAGATCCGTCAGCTGGCGGGCATGCGCGGCCTGATGGCCAAGCCCGACGGCTCGATCATCGAGACGCCGATCACCGCCAACTTCCGCGAGGGCCTCAACGTCCTGCAGTACTTCATCTCCACCCATGGCGCCCGCAAGGGTCTCGCCGATACCGCGCTGAAGACTGCCAACTCCGGCTACCTGACGCGTCGCCTGGTGGACGTGACGCAGGACCTGGTGGTGACCGAGGACGACTGCGGCACCAGCAACGGCGTCGCCATGCGTGCGCTGGTCGAGGGTGGCGAGGTGGTCGAGGCACTGCGCGAGCGCATCCTTGGCCGTGTGACGGCGGTCGATGTGGTCGACCCCGACTCGCAGGAGACCCTGTTCGAGGCCGGCACCCTGCTCGACGAGGACAAGGTCGACCGCATCGAGGCGGCCGGCGTCGACGAGGTCAAGGTGCGCACGCCGCTGACCTGCGACACCCGCCACGGGCTGTGCGCCAAGTGCTACGGCCGCGACCTCGGTCGTGGCCAGATGGTCAATGTCGGCGAGGCGGTCGGTGTCATCGCTGCGCAGTCGATCGGTGAGCCGGGCACGCAGTTGACGATGCGCACCTTCCACATCGGTGGTGCCGCCTCGCGAGCTGCCGCGGCGAGCCAGGTCGACACCAAGAGCGCCGGCACCGTGCGTTTCACGCCGACCATGCGCTACGTCACCAACGCCCGCAGCGAGCAGATCGTCATCTCGCGCAGCGGCGAGGTGCTGGTGCAGGATGAGCAGGGCCGCTCACGCGAGCAGCACAAGATCCCCTACGGCGCCACCCTGCTGGTGATGGATGGCAAGGCGGTCAAGGCGGGCCAGACACTGGCCACCTGGGACCCCCACACGCGGCCCATCATCACCGAGCACCCGGGCCGTGTGCGCTTCGAGAACGTCGAGGAAGGGGTCACCGTGGCCAAGCAGATCGACGAGGTCACCGGCCTCTCGACGCTGGTGGTCATCGACCCCAAGCGCCGCGGCACCAGCGCCGCCAAGGGTGTCCGTCCGCAGGTCAAGCTGCTCGACGAGAAGGGTGAGGAGTTGCGCATCCCCGGCACCGAGTTGCCGGTGGCGATCGCCTTCCAGGTCGGCTCCATCATCACCGTTAAGGACGGCCAGGAGGTGGGTGTCGGCGAGGTGCTGGCACGCATCCCGCAGGAGAGCTCCAAGACGCGCGACATCACCGGCGGTCTGCCGCGGGTGGCGGAACTGTTCGAGGCGCGCAGCCCCAAGGACGCCGGCATGCTCGCCGAGATCACCGGTGTGGCGTCCTTCGGCAAGGACACCAAGGGCAAGCAGCGCCTCATCATCACCGACATGGACGGTGTGCCGCACGAGTACCTGATCAGCAAGGACAAGCACGTCACGGTCCACGACGGCCAGGTCGTCAACAAGGGCGAGACCATCGTCGACGGTCCGCCGGACCCGCACGACATCCTGCGCCTGCAGGGTGTGGAGGCGCTGGCCCGCTACATCACCGACGAGGTGCAGGACGTCTACCGGCTGCAGGGCGTGAAGATCAACGACAAGCACATCGAGGTCATCGTCCGCCAGATGCTGCGTCGGGTGAACATCACCGACCCCGGCGACACCCGCTTCATCCCGGGCGAGCAGGTCGAGCGTGCCGAGATGCTGGAGGAGAACGAACGCGCAAGGGCTGGTGGCATGCAGCCGGCCGCCTTCGACTACGTGCTGCTGGGCATCACCAAGGCCTCGCTGTCCACCGACTCGTTCATCTCCGCGGCCTCCTTCCAGGAGACCACGCGCGTGCTGACCGAGGCGGCGATCATGGGCAAGAAGGACGAGCTGCGCGGCCTCAAGGAGAACGTCATCGTCGGCCGACTGATCCCGGCGGGTACCGGGCTGGCCTACCACACCAACCGCCGCAACCGTGCCGACGTCGAACTGGCGGCTGGTTTCGCGGCGGTGGACGAGGGTATCGCCGCGGCCGAGGCCGAGGCTCAGGCGGAGGCTCTGGCGACCGCCGGGGGCGACTCGCCGCCCCCCGAGGGAGCCGACGCGGCTTGACACCGGAGGCCGGCTGTCTTTAGACTCCGGCCTCTTTTTTAGCAGTGGGTCGGCGCTGTCCTGGCACGACCCGGATCGGGGCGGCCGGTGCCGTCCCGCTTTTTTGGACAACGAACATGCCAACCATCAGCCAGTTGCTGCGCAAGGGCCGTCAGCCGGTGCAGTCCAAGAGCAAGGTGCCGGCGCTCAACGCCAGCCCGCAGAAGCGCGGCGTATGCACCCGCGTCTACACCACGACGCCGAAGAAGCCGAACTCGGCGCTGCGCAAGGTCTGCAAGGTGCGCCTGACCAACGGCTTCGAGGTCATCTCCTACATCGGTGGCGAGGGTCACAACCTGCAGGAGCACTCGGTGGTGCTGATCCGTGGCGGTCGCGTCAAGGATCTGCCGGGCGTTCGCTACCACACCGTCCGCGGCTCGCTCGATACCGCCGGCGTCAAGGACCGCAAGCAGTCACGTTCGAAGTACGGCGCCAAGCGGCCCAAGGCTTGAGGGGAACAGACACATGCCACGTCGTCGCGAAGTACCGAAGCGCATCATCCTTGCCGATCCCAAGTTCGGCAGCATCGACCTCACCAAATTCATCAACGTCCTCATGCTCGACGGCAAGAAGGCGGTCGCCGAGCGCATCGCCTACGGCGCGCTCAACAACATCTCGAGCAAGACCGGCAAGGACCCGCTGGAGGTCTTCAACCTCGCGGTGAGCAACACCAAGCCGATGGTCGAGGTCAAGAGCCGACGTGTCGGCGGTGCCAACTACCAGGTGCCGGTCGAGGTCCGTCCGTCGCGTCGTGCCGCGCTGGCCATGCGCTGGCTGCGTGACTCGGCGCGCAAGCGCGGCGAGAAGTCGATGGACGCCCGCCTGGCGGCCGAACTGATCGAGGCCTCGGAGAACCGTGGCGGCGCGATCAAGAAGCGCGAAGAGGTGCACCGCATGGCAGAGGCCAACAAGGCGTTCTCGCACTTCCGTTTCTGATCCGTTCGAACGAACCCGATCCACCGCATCCAAGGACCCCATCGTGGCCCGCACCACCCCCATCGAGCGTTACCGCAACATCGGCATCTCGGCGCACATCGACGCCGGCAAGACCACCACCACCGAGCGCATCCTCTTCTACACGGGTGTCAACCACAAGATCGGTGAGGTGCACGAGGGTGCCGCCACGATGGACTGGATGGAGCAGGAGCAGGAGCGCGGCATCACCATCACCTCGGCTGCCACCACCTGCTTCTGGAAGGGCATGGCGAGCAACTTCCCCGAGCATCGCATCAACATCATCGACACGCCGGGCCACGTCGACTTCACCATCGAGGTCGAGCGCTCGATGCGCGTGCTCGATGGCGCGTGCATGGTCTACTGCGCAGTAGGTGGCGTGCAGCCGCAGTCCGAGACGGTCTGGCGTCAGGCCAACAAGTACCGCGTGCCACGCCTGGCCTTCGTCAACAAGATGGACCGCCAGGGCGCCGACTTCTTCAAGGTGCACGACCAGATGCGGGCCCGCCTCAAGGCCAACCCCATCCCGATCCAGATCCCGGTCGGTGCCGAAGAGAGCTTCACCGGCGTCATCGACCTCATCAAGATGCGTTCGATCATCTGGGACGACGCCAGCCAGGGCACCAAGTTCGAATACGGCGAGATCCCGGCCGAACTCAAGGCCAAGGCGGTGGAGTGGCGCGAGAAGATGCTGGAGGCCGCCGCCGAGGCGTCCGAAGAGATGATGGACCGCTATCTCGGCGAGGGTGACCTGTCCGAGGAGGACCTCAAGCGGGCCCTGCGCGAGCGCACCGTCAAGGGCGAGATCGTGCCGATGCTGTGCGGCTCCGCGTTCAAGAACAAGGGCGTGCAGGCGATGCTCGATGCGGTCATCGAGTTCCTGCCGGCGCCGGTCGACATCCCGCCGGTGGCGGGCACCGACGAGAAGGACAATGCCGACAGCCGCAAGGCGGACGACGGCGAACGCTTTGCCGCGCTCGCCTTCAAGCTGATGACCGACAAGTTCGTCGGCCAGCTGACCTTCATCCGTGTCTATTCCGGCGTGGTCAAGACCGGCGACTCGGTCTACAACCCGATCAAGGGCAAGAAGGAGCGCATCGGCCGTCTGGTCCAGATGCACGCCAACAAGCGCGAGGAGATCGACGAGGTGCGCGCCGGCGACATCGCCGCCGCCATCGGCCTGTCGCAGGTCACCACCGGCGAGACGCTGTGCGACCCGGACAAGGTCATCACGCTCGAGCGCATGGAGTTCCCGGAGCCGGTGATCCACGTCGCGGTGGAGCCCAAGACCAAGGCCGACCAGGAGCAGATGGGTCTGGCGCTGGGCCGCCTGGCGCAGGAGGACCCGTCGTTCCGCGTGCGTACCGACGAGGAATCGGGCCAGACCATCATCTCGGGCATGGGCGAACTGCACCTCGAGATCATCGTCGACCGCATGAAGCGCGAGTTCAACGTCGAAGCCAACGTCGGCGCCCCGCAGGTGGCCTACCGTGAGGCGATCCGCGGCGCGGTCGAGATCGAGGGCAAGTTCGTCAAGCAGTCCGGCGGCCGCGGCCAGTACGGGCACGTCTGGCTCAAGCTCGAGCCGGCGGAGACCGGCAAGGGCTTCGAGTTCGTCGACGCCATCAAGGGCGGCACCGTGCCGCGCGAGTACATCCCCGCGGTCGAGAAGGGCCTGATCGATTCTCTGGGCAACGGCGTGCTCGCCGGCTTCCCGGTGGTCGACATCAAGGCGACGCTGTTCGACGGCTCCTACCACGACGTCGACTCCAACGAGAACGCCTTCCGCATGGCCGCCTCGATGGCCTTCAAGGACGGTTGTCGCAAGGCCCAGCCGGTGCTGCTCGAGCCGATCATGGCGGTCGAGGTCGAGACCCCCGAGGAGAAGATGGGCGACGTGATGGGCGATCTCTCGTCCCGCCGCGGCGTCATCCAGGGCATGGACGACATGGCCGGTGGCGGCAAGGCCATCCGTTGCGAGGTGCCGCTGTCGGAGATGTTCGGCTACTCCACCACGCTGCGCTCGCTGACCCAGGGTCGCGCCACCTACAGCATGGAGTTCAAGCACTACTCGGAAGCGCCGCGCAACGTTGCCGACGCCATCATCAACAAGAAGTAATCACCCGGATTTCCAGCAGGAGCGCACATCATGGCAAAGGAAAAGTTCGAGCGGACCAAGCCGCATGTGAATGTGGGGACGATCGGTCATGTGGATCATGGCAAGACGACTTTGACGGCGGCGATCACGACGATCCTGTCGAAGAAGCATGGT
>Ga0172376_10004613_pt1 | contig 15674 bp, 11 predicted proteins | sample Lak35m_FD_121114 | JGI IMG/M metagenome (GOLD analysis project Ga0172376, IMG submission 121114) | Freshwater microbial communities from Kabuno Bay, South-Kivu, Congo - kab_092012_35m | ecosystem: Environmental > Aquatic > Freshwater > Lake | place: Democratic Republic of the Congo: South-Kivu... | reverse complement strand
TTGAATGGCACGGATGAATCCGTGATCCACCTCATCATCGATCCGGTGGCGAATACTCCGGTGCAGACCGCCGTGCGTCAGGCCGTAGGTGGTGTGGTGGAGAAAATCCGCCTCACCGAACGCCTGAGCCAATGGCTGCTCGACAGCGGCCTGGATGAAAGTGAAGGCTTGCTGTTGCAGGCCGAACTGGACAAACCGGTGGTTCCCGGGTTGGTTGCCCCGGCCGGATACCGTCCGGCGCAGCGGCCAACCGCTACCGAGCAGAATGTGCCGGCCTATGCCATTTTTGGCATGTTTTTTATCATGCTGACCCTGGCGAAAAGTTTTCTGCAGGAACATACCGGGGGCGTGCATGCCCGTCTGCAAATGACTCCCCTGCATCCGGCGGTGTTTCTGGTGGGCAAATTATTGCCCTATTACGCAATCAATCTGCTACAGGTGGGGGTGATGTTCGGCCTGGGGTGGGCGGTTTTTGATCTGCATATCGGCGACCCGGCAGCTTTTGTGCTGGTTTCGCTGGCTACCGCACTGGCGGCCTGTGGATTGGGTGTTCTGGTGGCCTCGCTGGGGCGGAGCGAAGCGCAGGTCGATACCCTGTCGCTGTTTTTGTCCATCACCCTGGCGGCTCTGGGTGGGCTGATGGTGCCGGCTTATATCCTGCCCGGCCCGTTGCAGGCCATCGCACTTTATACCCCTCAGGCCTGGGCATTGCAGGCTTATCAGGACGTGATCGTGCGTGGCCTGGGGGTGACGGACGTACTGAGCGAAGTCGGCGTACTGATTGCCTTTGCCCTGGTGTTCATGGGCGTGGGCATCGTCCGGATGCGGGGTGCGGATTGATGCGGGTTGGATTCGGTGCGGGATTGCTTAAAATGGGCGGCCTCGATCATCGGACAGCCCATTCGTAGCCTCGATTACGCTTCGCTGCATCGAGGCTACATAAGGTCATTGTGGCATCTGGCCTGGTGATCCCGCTGTGGCCAGACCTCTACATCGCAGCCAGACAGGCTAGCGCGATGATGTGCGTTCGCGCTTTGGTGGTTGATTGCAGGATATACGGTTGAACTGTTCTCAAGACCTTTAATTTCAATTAAACGGAGAGTTGTCATGAAAAGTAGTATTTTGATTTTGACGTTGGCCGGTTTCGTGCCGGTTGTGCAGGCGGGTGATTTCATTCCGGCCGATGGTCCGCCCATAAAGGATCAATATATCGTGGTATTCAGGGACGATATGCCGGTACAGTCGCGTGAGGGTTTGCTGAAGGCCCTGGCGGGGCCAGGCTTTCGGGGGGTTTATCAGATGGCTCTCAACGGTGGTGTGGTCTCGATGACGCAACAGCGGGCCGAAGCCCTGGCGCGTAATCCCAATGTGGCCTACGTGGAGCAGGATGCCGTGGTCTGGGCCTCGCAGACTCAAATACCCGTGCCGTCCTGGGGACTGGATCGTATCGATCAGGCCCGGCTTCCGCTCGATAGTATCTATGACTATGCCTTGACCGGCAGCACCGTGACGGCTTATGTGATAGACACCGGCATACAATATGCCCATGTCGATTTTGGGGGGCGGGCCGGTTTTGGCTTTGATGCCCTGGGTGGCGATGGCTCGGACTGCAATGGCCACGGTACCCATGTAGCCGGCACCATTGGCGGCATGCATCATGGTGTGGCCAAAGCGACCGAACTGGTGGCGGTGAGGGTGTTGGGTTGTAATGGTTCCGGCTCCACCAGTGGCGTGATTTCAGGTGTCGACTGGGTGACCGTGAACCACAGCAACCCGGCAGTGGCCAACATGAGCCTGGGCGGTGGTGTCAGTACGGCACTGGATACGGCGGTGGTCAACTCCATCCGTGCCGGTGTTACTTATGCCATTGCCGCCGGTAATTCCAATCGGGATGCATGTTTGAGTTCACCCGCCCGGGTCAGTGAAGCCGGGGCGTTGACCGTAGGGGCTACGACATCTACCGATGCGCGGGCATCCTACTCCAATTATGGCAAATGCCTGGATCTGTTTGCGCCCGGTTCATCCATTACCTCGACCTGGAATACCAGTACCACTGCCACCCAGACCATCAGCGGCACCTCGATGGCAACACCGCATGTCGCCGGTGTCGCGGCCCTTTATCTGGAGAGTAACCCGGCGGCCACACCGGCGACGGTACGCAATGCAGTGGTTACCGCAGCGACCCGGCGCGTGGTGACCAGCGCAGGCAGAAACTCCCCCAATCTGCTGCTGTATTCGTTATTGCAGCAATAACGCCTGCGACCGGCGGCCAGTCTGGTTTTCCACCGTAGCCGCGATCACGCTGCGCTGCATTGCGGCGGCCCGTGTCAGTGTTCTAGGTAGGTATAGCCCCTTAACCCGGCCATGAGTTCGCTTTCAAACTGTTTGCGCCGTTCGGTGCCGGGTTGGGCTTCCAGCAGTTTCTTGCGATAGGCCCGTTCCAGTTCCTGTGGATCAATGTGGACGTAACGCAGCAGGTCGTCGGTGCCATCGCCGGGGTGGGGAGCGACCAGCCGGTATCCGCCAGTGCCGTCCAGTTCGACGTTGATCGAATGGGTGTCGCCGAACAGGTTGTGCATGTCACCCAGAATCTCCTGATAAGCCCCCACCAGAAACACACCGATCAGGTAGCGTTCGCCCGGTCGGGTGTCGTGCAGGGGCAACGTGGGTTCGATGCTTTGCCGGTCGATGTAGGCCTCGATGCGGCCATCGGAGTCGCAGGTCAAATCCTGTATCACCGCCCGTCTTGATGGTTCTTCATGCAGCCGTTGCAGCGGCATGACCGGGAATATCTGCTCGATGGCCCAGGCATCCGGCATCGACTGGAACAGCGAGAAATTGCAGAACACCTTGTCAGCCAGGCGTTCGTTCAGTTCGTCGAGTACCTCCCGGTGCGAACGCAAGCGCACGTCCAGCCGACGGCGTACCTGATGACTCAGGGCCGCATGCAGTCGCTCGGCTTCGGCCAGGTCGGTCAGGTTCAACTGGCCGCGTGCATAGAGGGCACGGGCTTCGTTCAGATCGAACTGGGCATCATGGTACACCCCCAGCACCGGTTCGGTGGGCAGATCCGCCAGCAGCCCGGCCAGATCCAGCACCGGACGGGCACTGGACAAGGTCGGCAGGCGGGTATCTTCCGCGACCTGTTCCACATCGATCACATCCGTGATCAGTACCGCGTGATGCGCACTGATGGCCCGACCGGATTCGGTAATCAGATGAGGGGGCGCAAGGTTTTCGGTTGCGGCCATTTCGGCAAAGGCCCGGACGATGGCATAGGCATATTCGTCCAGGCTGTAGTTGATGGAACATTCGCTGATGGAGTGACTGCCTTCGTAGTCGATACCCAGACCTCCGCCCACATCGGCCCAGCGCAAGGCGGCTCCCAGGTGGCTCAGTTCGGCATAGTAGCGGCAGGCCTCGCCCAGGGCCGTTTTGACATCGTTGATGTTGGCGATCTGCGAACCCATGTGGAAGTGCAGCAGTTGCAACCAGTCCAGATGGCCTTCCGCTTTCAGTCGCTCGACCAGCCGCAGCAAGTCGCCGGCATTGAGGCCGAATTTGGACTTGTCGCCCCCGCTGTTCTGCCATTTACCCGCCCCGATGCTGGCCAGCCGTACCCGAACCCCCAATTGTGGCGTGATGCCCAAAGCTTGCGATTCGCTCAGGATCAATTCCAGTTCGGAGTATTTTTCAATCACGACGAAGATGTTGTGGCCCAGGGTCGAGCCGATCAGGGCCAGCCGGATGTAGGCCCGGTCCTTGTAGCCATTGCAGATCAGGGTAGCGGCTTCCGACAGGGCCATGACCCCCAGCAATTCTGACTTGCTGCCGGCTTCCAGGCCTATGCCGTAGGCCTTGCCGGTACGCAGGATGCCTTCCACCACGGTGCCTTGCTGGTTGACCTTGATGGGATACACCGGGGTGTAGTGGCCGGGATAGTCCAGATCGGCCCGGGCTGTGTCGAAGGCCTCCCGCAGCAGACGAACCCGGTCACCCAGAATATCGGTGAAGCGAACCAGTACGGGTAAGCCCAGCCCCTCCTGATGCAGTTTGTCGACGATGCCGATGAGGTCGATGGTGCCATCAGCAGCCGAACGGGTGGGATGTACCACGACGTGACCGTTGGGGTCGATAGCGAAATAGCCTTCGCCCCATTGTTCGATGGCGTAGGTTTCACGGGCTTGTTGCAGGGTCCAGGTCATAAAGGTGTTCGCCAAAAATGCTTTAAAAAAGGGTAAAGTAGCGTTTTGAGTGGGGCACACGCCCGGCCTGTGCAAGGTGTTTGTGCCCCGTTTGTTGCATCCAGTCCAGAGGAGACATCATGTTAAAAGCCCCCGAGTGGTTTTCAGAAGTATACCCCCGTCACGGCAGTGCCTTTTCACTCAAGGTCAGCGAAAAACTGCACGCAGAGCAATCCGCTTTTCAGTCCATTGAAATCTACGAGACCGAATGGTTCGGTACGCTGATGGTGATCGACGGTTGCACCATGGTGTCGGATCGGGACAACTATCTATACCACGAAATGATGACGCATCCGGCACTGTATACCCACCCCGATCCGCAAACGGTGTGGATCATCGGCGGTGGCGATTGCGGCAGCCTCAAGGAGGTGCTGAAACACCCGGAAGTCAAAAAGGCCGTGCAGATCGATATCGACGAACGGGTCACCCGGCTGGCGGAACGTTATTTTCCTGAACTGTGCAGTTCGAATGATGATCCCCGGGCAGAATTGTTGTTCATCGACGGCATACAGTGGGTGCGGGACGGGGCGGATTCCTGCGTCGATCTCATTATCGTCGACAGCACCGACCCGGTCGGCCCGGCCGAAGGTCTGTTCAACGAGGCCTTTTACCGTGACTGCGTTCGATGCCTGAAGCCGGGCGGCATTCTGGCCCAGCAGAGTGAGTCACCGCTGTTTCATGAGCAACTCATCCTTGATATGCGTGACACCATGCGAAAGGCCGGTTTTGCAGAAACCCGTACCCTGTTTTTCCCGCAGTGTCTCTATCCCTCAGGGTGGTGGAGTGGCACCCTGGCCTGCCGCTCTGCTTCGGGTCTGGCCGGCTTCCGTGAGCAGGAGGCCCGCAACAAACCGTTTGCAACCCGTTATTACAATGCCGACATTCACCAGGCCGCCTTTGTCGCTCCGGAAGGCTTGCGGAGTCAGTTTGAGGCGGGGGCATCATTCCGGCAGGAGGGCTGAAGTGCACAGCGTGCCGTCATCCTGACCGCAAGGCAGGCAGGACGGTTACTTCAGGTGTAAACATTTACCCACCGCCTTGCACTTCAAATGCGCCCAGCAACGAATGCGGTTGGCGTACCAGCGGTACGCCTGCCAACCGTCTTGACTCGTTGATCAGGGCCGCATCGGTCGGGTGAGCTTATTCCCCGCCCGCCGGTGCTTCCGGTGCAGGGGGGTAAAGCCCCGAAAAGGTTTTGATTCCGCTCCAGGCCTTGTTCAACCATTCCAGTGAGGGGCCTTGTGCCCGTTTTTCCAGCCGGGGCGATTGCCAGGGACCTTTCACGCTGTACTGACTGGCCGTGATGTTGTCTACCTTGTCGCCGATGAGTTGCTGGGCCACGAATACGGCTGCACCTACCGCAGGCCCACCGGCCAGGGCACCGGCAATCGGCAGGCTGGCCGTGGTATGCGGGATGACGGTAATGGTCTGATCCAGGTCGTGGGCCACGAGTCCGGCTCGCCCGCTGATCAGTATCCGGGCCGGTACGGCATCGATCAACAGGCCTTCGGTCAGGATTTGCCCCTGCTGCAGAGCCAGTCGGCCCTTGACGCTGTCATAGGCCAGTCCCTGACCGAACAGGTCACTGAAGTCAAAATTCAGTCGCCGCCACAGGGTGTCGAGATTGAGCAGGCCCAATACCCGTCCGAGTCCCGGGTCGATGGTCGGCAGCCCGCCTTTGCCCAGGTCAACGGCAATGTGGCCTCCCAGTTGTCCGATAGTCAACTGCAAGGGACCGCCCGGCCAGGCCAGGTCGAAATCAAACCGGGCCGGGGTATCCCTGACCCTGCCCGGCCAGCCAAGCAGGGAGAGGGTTTGCTCCAGACCGTCCAGTTGCAGATGGCCCCGAATTTGGGTTTGCCGGTGTCCCCAGCGGTGATTCCAGTCGCCTGTCAGTGTCAGTTCCCGGCCAGGTGCCAGCCAGTGCAGGTGCTGTACCTTGTAATGACCCGCTGTCTTGCGGGTTTCGAGTTGCAGTTTGCCCAGTTCCACCTCATGCCAGTAGAGCTGGTCGATTTGCAAGGCCAGGGGCGGCAGGGTGTCCGGTTCTGTGCAGCAGGAGGGGGCCGAGGCAGTCGGCGGCGATGCCGTGAACAGGGTATCCGGTTTCCAGTGCGGCCAGCGTAGCTGATCGAGCTGCACCTTGACCTGATCCGCACCGGCACTGAAATGTCCCTGGATTCGCTCTCCCTTGACGGTTCCCCTGTAAAGCCCGCCCTCCTGTTTCAGGCCGACCTGCAAGTCACCCAGACCCTGCCCTTGCCAGCTCAACCGGGTGACATCGAGTGCGAGGTGATCCAGCTCCACTGCGGTTTTGGCCGGAACCGGTCGGGGTTTGGGCAAGGCCGGTTCCGCCGCCTCACCCGTGCGTGGCTTCAGCAGATGCCATAACGCCAGCCAGTCGCTGACTTCCATGTCGTCCAGCCTGGCCTGAATGCCGAATCCGTTGCCCGACCGGTTTTCGCTGAGGGTTTTACCCAGGGCAATCTCGCCGCCTTTCCAGACAAATCCCTTGTCGGGTTCGGAAAATCGCAGCAGGGCTTGCAGATGTTGCCCCAGGCTCAGCCGCAGTGGTGCGTCGTTGCCCTGGCGCAAGGTCAGATCGACCATGAGCGGGGTCGTTTCCGGCCCGGTTTTGCCAAGCGGCTGCGGTAAATCCAGGGCCAGTCCCTGCAAGCCCGATTCGATCCTCAATTTGAAATCCTCATTTTTGGCCCCCAGCGATTCCGGCAGGGTCAGATGAACCCGATAATCCATGGCACCCTTGATCCGTGACCAGAATGCCGGTGGAAACAGGCTGCCTTCAGTGCCGCCCAACTGGGTGAAAAGCTGGCTGAGTGCCCGCGTATCGGCCACACTCTCCATGTCGATGTAAATGTTTTTGTCATCCTGATCCAGCTTGACCCCCAGCGGGTGTGACAGGAAACGGCCCGTGATGGCCCGGGCCGATAGTTTCTCCCGGGTAAAATCCAGCGGGCCCTCAATCCGGTCGACGGTCAGTCCCAGGTCACGAAAACGTAACCCCGCCCCGATGAACCGGGCCGTTCCCTGAACGGCCGTTTCCCCCAGACGGTGATCGAGGGGGACATCCAGTTTCAGCGAGACCCGGGTATTGCCCGATACCGACAGCAGCCGGTTGAGTTGCTCGGGAATACGACGGATGGGGGAGTTCGCCAACAGTTCAAAGGCTTCCTTGACACTGGCCGTTGCGATGCCATCCAGTTTCAGCCAGGGCTGATCGAGCAGGTCATCGACACGGGCGGTGACATCGACCAGTTGCGCCTGACCAATACGCCCCTGCCTTGACTCGATTTCGAGTCCGGGCCCCCGGAACCGTACCCGGGCGGCGGTGTCGGTCAGCGGCAGCCAGTCCGGATGAAATTGCAGGGCTACACCGTCCACATCGAGTACGGCCTCGAACCGGCCTTCCTGCTGCCGGAAAGGAAAAGAACGCAGCGGGCCTTGCATGACCAGATCACACTGGCGAATCAGTCCCCGTATCAGGGCTTTGTCGAACCAGGACGCGGTGTGCGGAATGATGGCCCGGGGCAGGAGGGCCAGTACCCGGGCCGCATCCATGCCGTGGAATCGTCCCTTGAGATCAATCCGGGGAGACGGCTCACTTCGGGTCGGCAGGCTCAGGTGCAGATTCACTTCGCCCCGGAATGCGCCCGCCGCAAAACGCAGGGATTCGAGCGTGACAGCCCAGGCATCATCACTTTTCAGCCACCTGGCTTCGGTATGCAGGGTATCGAAGGTGAGTTCTGAACGCAGACCCAACCCCGGCAGGTCGAGCCGACCCGGATTCAGATCGAGTGCCAGGGTTCCCTTGAGGTCATCGCCGGCCACGGTAAGGTGGCCACCCTGCAAACCCGGAATGCCTTGCCAGGCTTGCAGGGCGAGTGCCTTCGCTTCAGCCTGTATTACCCAACGCTGTCCCGGCCCGGCCCCGGGCGCGTACTGAAGACTGACTTGATGCAGCGTACCTTGCGGGTTGATGGCGGATACCGGGTGCATCACCCGGGCATCCGCAGGTGCCAAAGCCCGGATGACGGCAGCGACATCACCCAGTTCAAGATAATCCGCCGTCAGGCTGAACCGGGTTGGCTGACCATCGGCATCCAGGGACCAGGCGGTCGTGGCACGCGATTCGGGCCAGAGTGTGCCAATGCGGGGCTGAAACCGGGGCAGTGAGAGTTGCCAGTTCCGCTCCTCATGCTTCAGGGTGAACTGAGCCCGGGGCAGGGCCAGGCGGAGTGTGCGCTCATCGCCGGTGCGCCAGGCCAGGCCGGTTTCGGTGATCTGGAGGTCGCCCTGCACGGTTTGCCGGTTCGGTCCCCGCCACTCGCCGTCCAGCGAACCACTCAGCACGCCCTCGCTCAGGCTCATCGGCAACGCGGGCCAGAGTAGCCCGATCATGTCCAGTCTGATCCGATCCAGCTCCAGATGTCCGCCGCCCGTGCCGGTATCGGCAGTCCAGTGTAGCTGCCCGCTGATTCGCTGACCGCGTTCGTCTGCCGCTCTGGTCTCGAGGGTCAGATGGTGTTCTCCATCCCGCCGTGTCAGTCCCAGGGTCACGGTTCCCAGGTCATGGATGGCATCACCCTGGTTTTGATCCTGCCAGTGAACGCGGGCATCGATCAGGGTGATATGACGGGTCGTCAGCAGCCAGCCCGGTGTCTCTCCGGTGGCATCGAGACCGGCGAGTTTGAAGTGCCCCTGACGATCCCGCACCACGGTCAGCTCGGTTCCCGAGATGGCCAACCGCTGAATGGCGGGTTGCAGGCTCAGCAGGGAAGCGAGGGTGTCCAGGTGAATTTCGATACCGGCCAGACACAGGACGGGAGACGCGGCGTGATCCAGTACGCAGACATCCTGAGCCAGCAAGGCCGGGTTCAGTCCCGCTAATTCGGCTGACAACGCGCCAATACGAAGCCGCTCACCCAGCAGCACGCCGAGGGAGGCTTCCAGTTGCGGGCGATAGCGGGGAAGTTCCGGCAGAACCCAGAAACGGAGCAGGCCGTACAGAAACACCGGAACGACCGCCAGCGCGATCAAACCGGGCCGCAATGACCGGGGCAGCCACAGCCAGGCCGGATGAATCACAGCAATACCACATCATACTGCTCCTGATTGTACTGGGATTCGGCGCGGAACCGGATCCGGATACCCAGGAAGGTTTCGAGTTCGGACAAGGCACCGGCTTCTTCGTCGAGCAGGCGTTCGACCACTTCGTTGGACGCAAGCACCATCAATTCCTGCACCTGGTATTGACGCACCTCGCGGATCACTTCCCGGAAAATTTCCAGGCAGACGGTTTCCGCCGTCTTGAGGGAGCCACGCCCGCTACAGGTGGGGCACGGCTCGCACAGGATGTGTTCCAGGCTTTCGGTGGTTCGTTTGCGGGTCATTTCGACCAGCCCCAGTGCCGACACCCCACTGATGGCATTCCGGGCGTGATCCTTGTCCAGATTGCGGGCGAGGGATTGCAGCACCTGTCTGCGGTGTTCCTCATCCCGCATGTCGATGAAGTCGATGATGATGATGCCCCCCAGGTTTCGCAGCCGCAGTTGGCGGGCGATGGTCTGGGTGGCTTCCAGGTTGGTTTTGAAGATGGTTTCTTCCAGATTGCGACCGCCCACAAAACCGCCGGTATTGACATCGATGGTGGTGAGGGCTTCGGTCTGGTCGAAGATCAGGTAGCCGCCGGATTTCAATACCACCCGCCGTTCCAGGGCCTTGTATATTTCGTCTTCCACACCGTACAGGTCGAACAGGGGCCGCTCCCCCGAATAATGCTCGATGATGGGGGCCAGTTCGGGAGCAAATTCGCGGGCAAACCGGCTCAGGCGGGTGTAGGTCTCCCGCGAATCGACCCTGATTTTTTCGGTTCTGGCCCGGTGCATGTCACGCAGAACCCGCATGCTGAGGGGCAGGTCTTCGTGCAGCAAGGTTTTGGGTTTGGCGGTTTTGTTGCGCTGGGCGATGGAGTTCCAGAGTTTGAGCAAGAACAGCATGTCGGCCCGGAGTAACGGCTCCTCCACGCCTTCGGCGACGGTTCGGCTGATAAAACCGCCGGTCGCATGTTCCTTCTGAAAGGTCTCGTTGCAGGTTCTCAGTCGCTGACGTTCGGCTTCCTGCTCGATCCGCTGGGACACACCGGAATGCCGGGTGCGCGGCATGTAGACCTGATAAACCGAAGGGATGCTGATCTCGGTGGTGACCCGGGCTCCCTTGGCCCCGATGGAATCCTTGATGACCTGCACCACAATCTCCTGGCCGTCACGTAAAACCTGCTCGATCTGATCCTTTTGGGCCTTTTCGCGCTCCGGCTGGGTCAGGTCGGAGATATGCAGAAAGGCGGCCTTGTCCAGACCAATATCGACAAAGGCCGCCTGCATGCCGGGCAGTATCCGGCAAACCTTGCCCTTGTAAATGTTGCCGACCCGGCCCCGGTTGCGGGCCCGTTCGATCAGGACTTCCTGTACTACCCCGTTTTCGACGATGGCGACCCGGGTTTCCGGCGGCGTGACATTGATCAATATGGCATCGGTCATGACCAGGAAAATCCCCACTCGGCCAGCAGGGCAGCGGTTTCATACAGCGGCAGGCCCATGACACCCGAGTAACTGCCGACCAGATGGCGGATGAAAACGGCACCTTTGCCCTGTATGGCGTAAGCACCGGCCTTGTCTGCCGGTTCACCGCTGAGCCAGTAAGCCTCGATCTCATCCGGTGACAATGACCGGAATGACACCTGACTGACGGATAGCCGCTCGCCCTGACCTGCGGTTGTCCTAAGGCACACCGCACTCAGCACCTGGTGTTCCCGACCGGACAGGGCACTCAGCATGTCGATGGCGTGCTGCCGGTTCTGCGGTTTGCCGAAGATCAGGCCTTCCAGCACCACCCCGGTATCGGCCGCCAGCACCGGCTGGTGTCCACCGGAAGCCTGCCAGACTGCTTCGGCCTTTTCCCGGGCGATGCGCTGTACGTAAACAGCAGGCGATTCACCCGGATGAGGCTGTTCATCCAGGGTCGCCGGCCAAACCTGGGGGCTAATACCCAGTTGATACAATAATTCACGCCGACGGGGCGAGGCAGAAGCCAGTATGAGGGGGGACGTATTCATGGGGATCAGCGGTGATAGGGATGATGATGCAGCAGTGTCCAGGCGCGGTATAGTTGTTCGGCCAGGATGATCCTGACCAGAGGATGCGGAAAGGTCATGCGGGACAGACTCCGACGGGCCTGAACCTGTTGCAGTACGGTTTCGCAAAGACCGTCCGGCCCGCCGACCAGCAGCGAGACATCCTGTCCTTGCTGCATCCAGCCGGCCAGGTCACCGGCCAGCTCGGCGGTTGACCAGGGGGTTCCGGTCAGGTCCAGTGCCACACGGTAGGTATCCCGGCCCAGGGCCGCCAGCAAGCGTTCCCCTTCTTCGCGCTTGATTCGTGCGATGTCGGCATTGCGGCCCCGTTTGCCGGGCACTATTTCCCGCAGTACCAGGCTGCACTCACGGGGGAGACGTTTGGCGTATTCCTCATAGCCGGTGGTCACCCAGTCCGGCATACGATGTCCCACGGCCAGCAGGTGTATGCGCATGAGGGGTCTCGGCAAAGGGGGGGATTATACATGGCCATGACGGGACGGGTTCCGGGATCGTCGATTGCTTTCGCCTTTGGAATACGGCGCATGGCCGGGTTTCAACCACGGCCCCGGTTCGGGCCGCCCGACAGGTAACGGGCGATGTCCTCGCGGGAAAAGCCTATTTTTTTGGCCACCCGTTCGGCGTGGCTGACCCTGGAAATGCCCTCGATGACCCGGTAGGTGGGCTGTTCATCCCGAAATTCGACTTGCCGGGCCAGACCCTTGTTCTGGGCCAGCAGGCGATCCACCAGTTCATGGTTGTGGGTGATCAGCAGGGTGGTGTTGCCCTTCTGGTGAAAACCTTCGAGGATGCTCAGGGAGATTTCGATTTTTTCCTCGTGGGTAGTGCCTTCGGACAGTTCGTCCATCAGCACCAGGCTGCGGGCGGTGGCCTTCACGAAAATCTCCTTGGTGCGGCGTAATTCGGTTCCGAAACGTCCCTCACCGTCCGCCAGATGGCTGATTTCGGGAATCTGGTAGAAGATGTGGTCGGCCACACCCAGTGCAGCCTGTTTGGCGGGAACGTAGCCGCCGATCTGACCCAGCAACTGAACCTGCGCCAGTGTCTTGGCAAATGCCGTTTTGCCACCGCTGTTGGGGCCGGTGAGGAGTACCACCCGCTGCGTTTTCAGCTCGATGTCATTGGGGACGTAATCCGGATTTTGCTGGCCCAGAACCGGATTGCGTACCCCTGCGACGACCAGACTGTGGGTCTCTCCGCCGGTCAGTTCGGGCAGACAGGTAGTCACCCCGGCGTGTTCCGGGTAGCGGGCCAGGCTCGACAGTTCGTCCAGCCGTCCGAGTGCCTCCAGTGCTTGGGCCACTTCGGGTGAGGTTTTGTAGAAGTCCCTCAGCGGATGAATACAGGCATCGCGGTCGAAGCTCCCGACCAGCGGAATGTAAAGCAGGGCCAGGGGTAACACGAACAGGCCGAACAGTGAACTGACCGATTGGGCAATGGCCAGCAGGCCCGGTACGAACTCGACCGCCAGCATCAGCAGAATGGCCCCCGTCAACAGCCAGGTCGGTTTGAACAGGCCGGGCCGGAAGCGAACCGCCGGGGTGAGGCGTGACTTTTCAGCCGCCGTGCAAACCCGTTTCTCGGTGCGATACACCGGACCCTGCATCAGTTGCCAGGCTCTGGAGGCCTTGAAGCCACGAAGATCGGCCAGCACCGCCTGGAGATATTCGCTGCCGGCAACAGCCGCGAGGTCTTCGGCCCCCTTGACCAGATCCAGCAGGAAGCGGGTTCCCTCGATATAGCTTTCGTAACCGTAGCCTGCGATTTCCAGCGGGTGGGAGGGATTGCCGATGGCTCCCATGAACTGGGCGTAGAGCAGATCGTAAAAATGATTTTCCCGACTGGCGGCCTGGTCGAGCAGGTGGCTCAGGCGGTCACGCAAGTCCGGGTTTGCCGACAGTTCTGCCACGGCGGCCTGCCGTGCCCGCGCGGTTTCCAGCGTGGTCGGGGGATGGAGCAGGGTGCGGTACAGGCTTGCCTGACCGATCCGGGTGCGTGCCTGGTTGATGCTGTCGAATAGTTTATCGACCTCCATGGCATCGGCGGTGGCAGCATCGAGGCCTCTGCCGCCGTCGTTTGCAGGGCGGGATTTTATGGCCGGTGCGGCCTTGGCATCGGCTTGCAGCAGGGGAGGTAAAGCGGAAAAAAACAGGGACATGACCCAAACCTCACTGGTTGTTGTTTGCAGGAGCGGGGAAACACTGGGCATCGGTTTTGGCCTGGATGTCCTTCAACCGGTTTCTGAGCCGGGCAGATTGCGGGGGATCCCGGAATACACCCCCCCGGTCGCCGCCCATGTTGAAGGCCTGGGTGAAAATCTGGGCCTGACTGAAGTCCGCATAGTTCATGTTGGCGGCCAGGGCATCCACGGCACAGACACAATGGTACAGGTTGTTGAGATTCTGCCCGCCGTGATCGTCCATGCACTGCAGGACATACTCGATGCGGGCCTGGGTGGGAAAGTCGTTGACGGGTGCGGCGGGGGGGCTCTTTTTGGCAGCCAGAACCGGGAACGGAACCAGACAGGAAAGGACGAGGAGGCACAATAGCGGTGATTTTTTATTCATGGGCTGATCCGGACGGGGTAGTTGAGGTGTAAGGTTGAAATGCAACCGGCTCATTCTTCGACAGCAAAATCAATGATCTGTTTTAGCTGTCGATTGATACGGGCCGCCAGGGCATTCAGGCGGCCATCGCGTGCGTCGGTGGGTAGCAGGGTGGTGGTCAGGATGACCTTGTCGCCCGCCTGTCTTGCCGTGATGTTGCAGGGCATCCAGGTGACGGCGGCGGGTGAGAGATCGAGTATCTCCCGGGCGGTGGTGAGGTTGCAGAACTGAAAGGTATCATAGTCGGGGTAAGGCCTGCCTTCCCGTTCGCGGATGACGCTGCCGATTTTGTTGTGTCCCGTGATCCGGAAGTTTTGCTCGGTTATGGCCAGTTCCAGTTCGGCCAGCACATCGGCATAGGCTTTGCGGGTCTCGGCCTGATAACGGTGTGCTGTCGGCGCGTGGAATTGAACCGCACAAGACCCCAGCAGGCCGGCCAGTACCAGGGTCGCCACCCTGAGCCACATTTTTTTTTCAGACATGATCGATACATCTCCCCATCAGCATTTTGTCGGCCAGGCCATGATACCGCATCCCGCCGGGGTGACGGGCGTGGTGTTGTGCGGTGGGCAGGGACGACGCATGGGCGGGCAAGACAAGGGATTGTTGATTTATCAGGGAAGGCCGCTGGTTTGCTACGCCCTCGAGGCCTTGTCCGGGGTGGCGGATCAGGTGCTGATCAATGCCAATCGCAATCTCGACATCTATGAAGCCCTGGGCTATCCGGTATTTTGCGATGAAACCGCAGACTACCCGGGGCCTCTGGCCGGATTGCTGACGGCCTTGCGACGGGCGGTAACGCCCTGGGTGCTGACCCTGCCGTGCGACATGCCCTGTTTCGGTGAAAGCGACCTGATCCGCCTGTGTTCAGCCTGGCAACCGGGCAAACCGGCCATTTGCACCGTAGACGACGGGGTGCGCCTGCATCCGGTGGTTGCCCTGGTCGACAGAGGCCTGGCTGACAGCCTTGCCTGTTATCTGTCCGGTGGGGGTCGTAAAGTGCAAACCTGGTTCTGCGAACAGCCGCTGATCCGGGTCGATTTCAGCGACCGTGCAGGGGCACTCAGAAACCTGAATACCCCTGACGACTGGGAATGAAAACGCTGCACAGGCGGGAAGCCGGCACTCACTCGATCAAAAACTCCCGCATCATCCCCAGGTCTTCGTGTTCCAGGTTATGGCAGTGGTACATGAACAGACCCTTGTAATCCTGGAAGGGCTTGATGAGCCTGACCCGCTCACCCGGCATGACCAGCACCGTGTCTTTCAGGCCTTCATCGATGAAACCTTCCCGTACCGTGGCGTAATCAGACGACTCACCGGCACCAATGGTGCGGCTCAAAATCCGGAATGACTGGCCATGCAGGTGAATGGGATGCGCCATCGAGAACATCATGCCCATGCCACCCATGCCACCCATGCCCTGCATCCCGCCATCCATTTTGTGTTCACCGGATGCCGATCCACCGCCCATACCGCCCATGTCACCGTGCGCGTGAAAAATCTCCAGTAACTGGATCGTATCGAGCGGAACCCGCTCGAAAGGCAGTAAATCATTGCTGGCGTAGGGCCGACCATTCAGCCGCATCGACATCGGGCCTTCGGAAATGCCGATGGGTATGGGTTTGTCAGGATTGGCCACATCCGCCAGGG
>Ga0172376_10004610_pt1 | contig 15677 bp, 10 predicted proteins | sample Lak35m_FD_121114 | JGI IMG/M metagenome (GOLD analysis project Ga0172376, IMG submission 121114) | Freshwater microbial communities from Kabuno Bay, South-Kivu, Congo - kab_092012_35m | ecosystem: Environmental > Aquatic > Freshwater > Lake | place: Democratic Republic of the Congo: South-Kivu... | reverse complement strand
TCAAATGAAAGAAAAATCCGCCCCAATCGCGCGACCGAAACGCCGCCAGCAGTTCGAACGCTCCCCGCACCAGCAGCAGAAGCCCGAAATAGAGCATGCTCGTGAGCGTGAGAGAAACCGTCATCCCCAGGCCGACGAAGCCGAGGATCATAATCACCACGCCGAAAAGGATGAACCAGTTGGCGTGTTTCTTGAGCGGGGCAAGGTTGCCCTGAAGCAGATCGGTCGGCATGGCGCCAGGTTCTCCCGGTTTGATTTTTCCGCGTCGCGCGTTCCTGCTGAGATTTTCGTGAGCTGGTTGCGAACTCACGGGCCGGCTCGAATTCTACATGGATTGCCGCCGGGGAAACAGACTCGGACGGCCCCTCAAGGTCATTTCCTCCCCCCTCCCAGCTTGACCATCCCGATCGATTTTGTGACGATTCAAGGAACGAGGGTGCATACCGGCGCGATCGTGCGTGCGGATTCACCCACTCCCGAAACGTTCGAAAAGGATGAGCGAAGATGTCCACCGGTGGGGCCAAGCCGAGCAAGGTCGAAGGGATCAAGATCGCCAGCGAATACCTCAAGGGGTCGCTGCTGGACGAAGCCACCAACGGCCTGGACCATTTCACGGACGACGCCGGCGTGCTGCTGAAGTTCCACGGATCCTATCAGCAGGATGACCGCGACCTGCGCACCCAGCGCAAGAAAGAAGGCCTGGACAAAGCCTGGTCGGCCATGGTCCGCGTGCGCATCCCCGGCGGTCGCTTCACGGCCGATCAATACGCCATTCTGGACGACCTGGCCAGCCGCCTCGGCAACGGTGCCATGCGCATCACCACCCGGCAGGAAATTCAGTATCACGGCGTGCCCAAGACCAACATGAAGGAAGTGATCGCGACGCTGAACCGCTCGCTGCTCACGACCCTGGCCGCCTGCGGCGACGTCGAACGCAACGTCCTGGGATGCCCGGCCCCCATCACCGACAGCCGCCACGCCGCGATGCGTGAAGATCTCCTGGCCTTTGCCGAACACTTCGCCCCCCGCTCTTCCGCCTATTGGGACATCTGGCTCGACGGCGAACGTGTCGACGGATTCCTGCCAGACGACCTTTCGAAATCGCTCGTCCGCACCCCCGGCGACGACGCCGTGGAACCCATCTACGGCAAGGCTTACCTGCCGCGCAAATTCAAGACGGCCTTCGCCTTCGCCGACGACAACTGCACCGACATGATGGCCAACGACCTCGGCTTCCTGGCCATCGAAAAAGGCGGAACGATCGAAGGCTGGGACATTTACGTCGGCGGCGGAATGGGCACCACGCCCAGCTCCAAACGTACCTTCCCGGCCCTGGCCGTGCCCCTTTGTTATGCCTCGCGGGCCGATTTCCTGAAAATCTCCGAAGCCATCGTCAAGGTCTATCGCGATTTCGGCGATCGATCCGACCGCAAACGGGCCCGGATCAAGTACATCATCGCGGACTGGGGCGTCGACGCCTTCCGGGCCAAGGTCGAGGAATACCTCGGCCACGCCGTCACGCCGCCCACAGGTACTCCCATCTCAGGCGTGGACGACCACCTCGGCTGGCACCCCCAGGGCGAAGGCAAGTGGTTCCTCGGCATCCCGGTGGAAAACGGCCGGATCAAGAACGAAGGCCCCCTGAAACTGAAAAAGGGCCTGCGGGCCATCGTCGACCGCTTCGGCCTCGGCGGGGCCTTCACCTGCCAGCAGTCGGTCATGTTCACGGGCATCGATGAAGCCGACAAGGCCCCGATCGAAAAGATCCTGGAAGATCACGGCATCGCACGCGTGGAACAAATCAGCAACGTGCGCAGATGGTCCATGGCCTGCCCCGCCATGCCCACCTGCGGCCTGGCCGTGACCGAATCCGAACGGGCCCTGCCTGGCCTGATGGACCAGATCGAAAAAACCCTCGAAAAGCTCGGCCTGGAAAACGAAGCCTTCACCGTCCGCATGACCGGCTGCCCCAATGGCTGCGCGCGGCCCTATAACTGCGATATCGGCCTGGTGGGCCGCTCCGCAGGCCGCGCCGAAGGCGGCCTCAGCGTGCCCGGTACTTATACCATTTTCCTGGGCGGAAGGCTGATCGGCGACCGGCTGAACCGGATTTACAAGGACTATGTGCCATTCGACAAGATCGACGACGAACTGACGGCCGTCTTCACCCGCTTCCGCGACGAGCGGCACGCCGGCGAAGGCTTCGGCGAATTCTGCAGCCGGGTCGAAATCGCCTCGGGCGAAGTGGCCGGCGGTGTGGAAAGTACCGACTGACGCCTGCCGGATCCGTATTTTGCGAACGCCACCGATTCGCCGCGGCTCGCCACTGGCGAACCTCATGCGAATCTGGGATATTCAGGACATCGAAAAGCCCGAAGCTGTGTCGCTGCTTCCGCATTCTCTCCGGTCCCTCAACATGAAATTCACACGCAGCCTCGCACCGCTCGTTTTCTCGGCACTCGCCGCCCTTTCCGGCTGCACCGGCCAGCAACCGGATCCACCGAAAACGGCCTACGACGTGCCCATCACCGAACCGTGCGAAACGGGCGAGAATCAGGTCCTTGCGACTTCGAAACCGGCCGAGGCGAACGCCACGCCACCCGCACCGATCGAAGAATCAGCTTCGAAAGAAGCCCCCGGCACGGCCCCCGAAGGCATGGTCTGGATCCCGCCCGGCAAGTTCTGGATGGGGGCCGATGACCCCAATCAGCCCGATTCGAAACCGGTGCACGAAGTGAATCTCGACGGCTTCTGGATCGACGCCACCGAAGTCACCAACCGCGCCTTCGCCGCATTCGTCAAGGCCACAGGCTATAAAACCGTCGCCGAAATCGCCCCGAAGGCCGAAGATTACCCCGGCGCGGACCCCAAACTCCTCGTCCCAGGTTCGGTGGTATTTTCGCCGCCGGATGGCCAGGTACCGCTGGACGACTTCCTCCAGTGGTGGCGCTGGCAGCCCGGTGCCCAGTGGCGGCATCCGGAAGGCCCCGGCAGCTCGATCGACGACCGCATGGACCACCCAGTCGTTCACATCGCCTACGAAGACGCCCTGGCCTATTGCAAGTGGGCCGGCAAACGCCTGCCGACCGAGGCCGAGTGGGAAAAAGCCGCCCGCGGCGGCCTCGAAATGAAACGGTTCGTCTGGGGTGAAGAACTCAACCCCGGCGGCAAATGGATGTCGAACAACTGGCAGGGCGGCTTCCCCCATGCCAATTCGAAACTCGACGGCTTCGTCGCCACCGCGCCCGTGAAGTCCTTTCCGCCCAACGGCTTCGGCCTTTACGACACTTCGGCCAACGTCTGGGAATGGTGTTCCGACTGGTACCGGCCCGACGCCTATCGCCATCACGAGCCGAATAACCCCAAAGGCCCGGCCGACAGCTTCGACCCCCAGGAACCCGGCGTGCCCAAACGCGTGCAACGCGGCGGTTCATACCTGTGCAGCGACCTTTATTGCATTCGCTATCTCCCCTCCGCCCGCGGCAAGGGCGCGATCGACTCCGGCACGAACCACATCGGATTCCGCTGCGTGAAAGACGCCAAGTAGGGCACGAGATATCGTGCCATTCTTGGGCTCTTCGAATCCGATCGATTGAAATCCGAATGCAATCGGCACGGTCAACCGTGCCCTGCGTGAGTGAATCTCACCGCACCCAGAACACCGGTCCTACTGGTTTGAACGGTAATTTCCGCCCCTGGGGCATCAGGAACGCATGTTCGCGGCGTACCTTGAAATGGTCCGTCGCGCCGTCGGTGATCACCAGGATCGGGGCATCCTCCGGGAAATCCTCGGCCTTTTCGATCAGGTCGAAGGCCGGCTGAAGCACCGTGCCGCCCCGGCCCCGCACTTTCACGGATGATGCGATGTCGTTCACTTCCATATAGCCCGCGTCATACGGCATGGCGTCGCAAAAGACCACCCGCACGCGCGGCACATCGCGGGCTGTCGCGTAACTGGCGATCGCCCCCAGGGCCTTGGCCAGCAAGATCCGGTCCATCGATCCGGAGGTATCCAGAACGACCCCGAAGGTACGCTGGTCCAGCAGAGTCTGCGGCACGAACAGCGCCGGGCGCGGAATGTCGGGCGTGGCGCTCTGGCGGCGGCTCATGCGTGCATAAGTGCGCCGCTTTTCCAGCGGTTCGAAATGCTCGTCGAACCAGTGGCCCAGTTCCACATCCCATGGGATCGGCGGTAATGCAAGTGCCCGGATCTCTTCCACGAGACCCGCCGGCAAAAGGCCCCGGCCGCATTCCTCATGATATTTCAGGCCTTTGCGCAGGCAATCGCGATAGAACTGGTCCAGGTTGCGGCCTTCGACATAATCCCAGAACTCCGGGTTACTGTCCAGGATGTCGCCCAATTTCTCGTTGCGGAACGTCCTGGATTTGCGGAACCGGCGCAAATTGGTGACGATCATGTCATAGATCGCCTCGGCCGAAAGGCCCTTGAGCGTCAGGTCGAACAGAACGCCGAAGCGTGGCATTTCGCCGATGTTCATTTCCACCAGCCAGTGGTTGATGACGTAATCGCACGCCACGTTCCACAAATACGCGTCGCGACCCTGCCGGCGCACCTCGTGCCGCAGGCCGACGTGCAGCAGCTCGTGTGCCATCACGAACCGGAATTCGTTCTCGGTCATCGGCACTTTCGGGTTGAAATAAATTTCCTTCGTCATCGATGAAATGGCGGCCACCTCGATACCCAGCCGCGTGCAGATCGCCTCGTCTTCGACGATCCTGAAAGCCGCCGCCAGCGAGCCCAGCATCGGGAACCGGTTCACGAACCAGTCGCGGGCCAACCTCGCACGGGTCGATTGCGAATAGGCCGGTACGTCATGAAATTTCTCGGCCGTGGTTTTGAGGGTTTCGAAGGCCGATTTTTCGATCTGCTCGACGAACAGTTCCTGCCAGATTTTCGGCTCGTAGCGGTCGCTCGTTTCGAAATCGGCCCGCGATCCGGCGAAGCCATAACCTTCGAATTCGGGCCGAATGCCTTCGCGCACAAGCTCGCGATAGAATTCCTCGACATCGCGCACCGATCGGGGCAACGTCACCGGATATTCGTCCGGCGGCCGGCCGATGACGATGTCGTTCATCCAGCAGGCGACGAACAGGTCGCACGCGATCTCCCACTCGGGCGATTTGTGCCCCGGCTGCAGATGGCTGAAGACCAGGTGCAAATGACAATGGGCGATCACGAAAGCCCAGTGTTCAGGTGTGGCCACTCGATAAGGCGCATAATGCAACTCGACCGGCTGATGATGCAGCCGGTCGCCGTACCATAACTGCCCGTCGTTCACGATCGTGGCCGATTCGTTCATGCGGATGCAGGCCCAGCCGTCGCGGTCCAGCAGTCGGCCCTCGCTGTCGGGCTTGAGCAGGAACCGGTTCGGAAAGCATTTGCCCACGGCGTGATTGCCGACAATTTCGACGGCCGACAGGACGTTATCCTCCGCCGGCGGCCGTTTTTCCCTGCGGCGTGCCATGTCAGTGCTTCCCCGCGAGCCGCGGCAGGTCGCGAATCAGTTCCATCACGAACCAGTTCGGCAGCTTCTGGCCCGAATCGTCGGCGCCCAGGATGAGCTGCGCCATTTCCAGCGAAATGGTGGTGATTTCCCGGATCTTGTCCTTGGCGGTCAGAATGAGCTGATGCGTCTCGCCGGAAGCCCTTCTTGCATCCTCGGGCAGGTTCTTGATCAAATGCGACCGAAACGACGTGACCAGGAAATACAACACATCGCGGTCGGCCGGGTCGTCGGGCCAGCGCTGGCCTTTGAGGATTTCGGTCACCGAATATTTCGAACGGATCTGCCGCACGAACGACCGGAACTGCACGGCGTGCGAGTTCGTCAGGCAGCCGTGGGCCAGCAGTTCCAGGTCGGTGTCATTGGGCATCTGGCCGTAACTTTTCAAGGCGTCGCTGAGCATGTGCCACGACCGGGGCGTGGAGAACGTCTCTTCCCGCTTCGAAGGCTGGCTCCACAAATGATCCGGCCGCGTCTGAAGATATTCGATCACCCACGGGTGAATTTCGGCCGACCAGGCCCATTCCAGCCAGTCGCGGTGGCTGGCCGTCAGGTTCACGTGGATCATCCGGTTGATCAGGGCCGACGACATCGGCTTGACGATGGCACTGTCCTGGGCCCTGTTGCCGGCGCCGATCACGACCGACCCGGCCGGCAGCTCGTATTCGGCGATGCGGCGCTCGTGAATCAGGCTGTAAAAGGCCTTTTGAACTTCGTGCGAACAGGCGTTGAGTTCGTCCAGGAACAGGCAGTAAGGCTCCTTGCGGGCGATCGTCGACGGAGGGCAGAAGCGGGACACGTCGCCCATGATCTGCGGCACGCCGATCAGGTCCTCAGGCGCCAGCTGGCTGCCCAGCAGCGAAACGCACGGCAGCCCCACCCGTTCGGCGAACCGCTGCACGATCGACGACTTGCCGATCCCCGGCGGCCCCCAGATGAAAACGGGACGAACCACGGCCACGTTGAGAAGAAAATCGAAAAGTTGCTTCGTGGTCAGCGTGACCGGAATGTCCATGATTCGAAACCTGAGACCCCATTTTGCGAACGCACCGCACGACACGAACGCGTTCCACCGGTTCCTTGTCGTTCGATTGCAGTTGCCGCCGCCAACCCGGTTCCGGTCCTGATATGGACGTCGATCCGGCCGAAAAGTTGCAGGAAATCTTCAGGACGGACGAGAAATCGACATATGCCGGTTCGATGGCGTCGACTTTCGAACCACCGGCCCGCATTCACATCAACCCCTGCCGCTCCAGCCACATCCGCAGATACGACCTCGGCTCGTATTCGGTCAGTCCCAGTTCGGCCGCCAGGGCCTTGATCGCCGCCTCGGCCGCCGGCACTTCGTTTTGATTCTCCAGCAGAACTTCGATTTCGGCATAAAGCCCCAGTTCGCCGGCATCATCGATTTCCACCTTGAGTTTCTGCCCGTTCCACTCGATCTTGTTCGGCTGGCGGAACTTGTCAAGCGTCGCCACCGGATCGAAACCCATCGCCACGAACATCGCCAGCGTCTGTTCGTATGTCGCCGGGTCGCCCGCCAGTTCCACTTCGATCTCCGGCCGGCTGCGGACGCCTTCCGACTTGAATTTCGGGGCCTTATAGGTCAGGTGGTTGCGGTCGCCTTCGCGCCGGATGCGGAACGCCTCGCCGGTTTTGGCGAAGTCCCGCGACGGGTGCCGCAGATACGTATCGACAATGCGGAATCCCTCGATGGCCACGGCCCCCCGCTCGCGCAGCAGGGCACGCAACGCTTCGGCACCCTGGGCAAGCCGGTATTTCGCTTCGATTTCGAACGGCATGGGCGGCTGGCCTTTCAGCGGATTCGACACGACCGGCAGGATTCGGGCGATTCGACCCTACCGAATCGGAATCGTGGTTTCAGGACCATTCCTTTCCAGCCGTGATTGGTTAACATCATACGATAACGGTCCATGCCGGGGGACCTGACCGCCTTTCGAGACATCGCCTGCGACGTCGGAGCACCTGCACCCATGAGAAACCGCTCGACCACCCCTCGCCACGCCGGCCCCTTCGCCCGTCTCCTGCTCGGCTCAGCATTGCCCATCTTCATTTCAGGTTATGCCCCGGCCCAGGAAGAAGCCCCCAAAAAAGTCACCGACTCGGCCAGTGCCGATAACCCGGCCGTGCCTGCCGCCGGTCACTCGCTGCACGGTGAAGCTTTCAACGAAGGCCCGCGCCGGGCCGCCGTGCTCAAACCCGGCCAGGGCGAAGTGACGTTCCCCGTCACGACCTCGTCGCCCGATGCCCAGAAGTTCGTCAATCAGGGCGTCGGCCAGCTTCATTCCTTCTATTACTTCGAGTCGGAACGATCCTTCCGCCAGGCGGCGAAGATCGACCCGAACTGCGCCATGGCCTATTGGGGCATGGCCATGTCGAACGTCAATAACGCCAAGCGTGCCAACGGTTTCCTGGCCGAAGCCCGCAAGGCCGCCGGCAAGGTGAATATCACCCCGAGGGAAACGGCCTATATCGACGCCCTGGAAAAGTTCCACAAGCCGAACACCGACGAAAAAACCCGCCGTAACGGCTGGCAGGATGGCCTGGACCAGGTCATGACCGACTTCCCCGACGACATCAACGCCCATGCCTGGTACGCCCAGGCCGCGTGGGAAGGTGGCCGCGTCAATGGCGGCGTCGGCAACCGCAAGGCCGTCGATCTGGTCATTCAGCGCGTCATGGACAAGCAGGCGAACCACCCCGGCTCGCACCATTATCGCATTCACCTGTGGGACGGCGCCCGCCCCGCACGTGCCGTCAAATCGGCCGAAACCTACGCCTCAACCGCGCCCGGCATCGCCCACGCCTGGCATATGCCGGGCCACACTTACAGCGGCCTCCAGCGTTACCCCGAGGCGGCCTATCAGCAGGAAGGCTCGGCCCGGGTCGATCACGCCTATATGATCGCCGACCGCGTCATGCCCTTCGAAATTCATAACTATGCCCACAATAACCAATGGCTGGCCACGACTTACAGCCATATCGGCCGGGTGAAGGACGGCCTTGCCGTTTCCCGCGACCTTGTCGACCAGCCCCGCGACCCCGGCAAGAATTACAAGAACGACGGCGGCTCGAGCCAGCGCAGCGGCCGTGCCCGCTTGACCGAACTTTATCTGAAATACGAACTTTGGGATGACCTGATCAAAGACGTCGAATCCGGTCTTCTCGACTTTTCCGACGTGCCCATCGAACAGCGGGCGAAGTGGCAGGCCCTCGGCCTGGCCGCCTGGGCCAAGGGCGATAAAGCCCTGCTGGGCCAGCAGATCGCCGCGGCGAAAGCCGTCGTCGACGCCCAGGAGAAAAAGCCCGAGAAGGAACGCGACAAGGCCCTCCTTGCGGCCAGCCAGAACGTCATGACCGAACTACAGGGCTATTCGGACTTGCTCTCGGGCGATGTCGGCCCGGCCTTCGAAAAGTTCGCGAAGGTGGGTATAAAGGCGGAAAAACTCGCCCGGCTGCACATGGCCGCTCGCAACTACGGCTTCGCCGAAACCGAGGCCAAAAAAGCCTCCGACCAGGCCAGAAATCAGTATCAGCCGCTGGCCCAATATGTCGAAATCCTGGAACTGGTCGGCAAGTCGGACAAGGCGAAGGAAGCCTATGCCAAACTCGTTCCCCTGGCGCGACATGCGGACAAGGACACACCGATCGCCCAGCGCCTGGCCGCAATCACGGGCAAGTGGAAAGCCGCCGGCTGGATCGAACCAGCTGACCCGGACGCCGGCAAGCCGGTCGTGCCCGGCGCGATCGACCTGACGACCCTCGGCCCCCTCGCCTGGCACCCGGCCCCGGCGCTCAACTTCGAACTGCCCGACACGAACGGCAATCTCTGGAGCATGTCCGACCGTAAGTCCACGGGTCGCAACACGATCCTGATCTTCTTCCTGGGCGGCAAGTGTGCCCACTGCATGCAGCAGCTTCAGGCTTTCGGCAAGGAGTTCGATAAGTTCAAGGCGGCCGGTGACGACATCGTGGCCATCAGCACGGACGACCTCGAAAAATCCCGCGAACTGAAGAACAACGCCGACGGCGTGAAGTTCCCCATGCCGATCCTGTCCAACCCCGATCTTTCGGTCTTCAAGACCCATCAGGCCCACGACGACTTCGAAGGCGTGCCCCTGCATGGCCTGTTCATCATCGACGCCAACGGCATGGTCCGGTTCCAGCGCATCAGCCCCGACCCGTTCCTGGACGTCGACTTCGTGAAATCCGAATCCGCCCGCGTTCGCAACCTGGTGAAACATGGCCGATAAGAGGACACAGAAGCCCCAAGTACCCATCTGGAAAAAACTGCTGATCGGAACCGCCTCTGGCCTTTATGGCGCAGCGGCGGTCGTCCCCATCGGTCCGGTGATCAAGGGTACGGATTCGCCCTTCTTCCAGTGGCTGCGCGACAGCTCGCTGGATCTCGTGATCGTCCCGCTCGGCGTGATCCTGACGATGCTCTGCTGCTTCATCGCGGCAGTCGGCCTGCATGAAGTCGGGCACGTGATCGCAGGCACCATCGCCGGTTTCCGGTTCGCGTTCCTGCTGTTCTGGCCGTTTCAGATCCGGCGGCGCGGCGAACGTGGCCTTTCATTCAAAACCACGTTCCGCACCGGCCTCGGCATGGGCGGCCTCGCAGGGATGACACCCAAAGCAGGCATCGACCTGCGCCGGGGATACCTGAAGCTTCTGGCCGGCGGCCCCGCGGCCAGCCTTTTCGGGGCAATCGCCGGCATCGGGTCGTTCCTGCTTCTGCGTCACACGTTACCGCCATTGTCGGCAATCTGCTGGTGCTTCGGCATCTTCAGCCTTCTGCTGTGCATCATGAGCATGAATCCGTCGCAGGCTGGCGGTTTCCTGTCCGACGGCGCCGCCATCAAGCTCTTGCGGAAAGGCACGCCCGAACAGGTGGGCCCTTACCTCGCCACCATGGAACTCTCGTCGGCCTGGTCCACCGGCACCAGACCCGCCGAATGGAACCCTGCGGCGATCGACCGGGTCATTTCTGTCCCGGCCGATGATCCGCTTTCGACCCGGGCCCCCTATTTCGCGTTCATCCACGAAGCCGACAAGGGCGATCTTGCACTTGCCAGCATCTGGATGGACAAGATCTTCGAAACCATCGACGATGTCCCGGTGCTGCTGAAGCCCGAATATCATCTGATGAATGCCTGGCTGAAAGCCTGCCAGGGTTTGCCCGAGGAAGCCCGCGAGCTGATGAAACAGACCTCGGGCGGACTCACGGACCCCTGCGATATCGCCATGGTCGAGGCCGTGATCCAGCAGGCGGAAGGCAAGATCGACGAAGCCCGCAACCGGGCCCGCGAATCCCTCAGCCTGATCGGGAAATCCATGATGCCCGATTCCCAGTCCTTTTCACGCCATCAGTGCGAAGCGATCCTGGCATGAGCATTTCGTGCCGTGTTCCGGTATCATACGCTGTTTCATGGCGCGCCGGTCGGTTCGATTCGCCATGAAGCTCCGTTCATTCACCACGGACCCGGCACGATGACGATCTCGGCCAAGGCCGAAACCAAGCCTGATGCGACTGCTGCGCCCAACCCCCGGCTCGCCCCCATTCTGGGCCGGCCCTCAGGCTCGCTCATGGTTCATGAGATCTACCGAAGCCTCCAGGGCGAAAGCACATACGCCGGCTGGCCATGCGTCTTCGTGCGTTTGACCGCTTGCCAGCTGCGCTGCAACTATTGCGACACCGTGCACGCCTTCAACCAGGGCGTGCCGATGACGATCGCCCAGGTTTACGATGCCGTCACGGCTCATGCCGATACGCCTCTCGTCGAACTGACCGGGGGCGAACCCCTGCTGCAGGACGAAGCCCATCACCTGATGGCCCGCCTGTGCGATGCCGGAAAACGTGTGCTGATCGAAACTTCCGGCGCGATTTCGACGGCCTCCGTCGATCCGCGAGTGCACGTGATCCTCGACGTCAAAACGCCCGGTTCCGGTGAAGCGGCGGCCATGGACTGGTCGAACCTGGAACGCCTCAAACCGATCGACGAAGTGAAATTCGTGATCTGCGACAAGGCGGATTTCGACTGGTCCGTGGAGGTCGTCGACCGCTACGGCCTGGAAGCCCTTTGCCCCGTTCACTTCAGCCCTTGCCATGGCCGGGTCGGTCTCGAAGAACTGGCCGAATGGATCCTCGAATCCCGACGTAATATCCGTTTCCAGATTCAGTTACACAAAGTCGTCTGGGGCGCGGACCGGCGCGGCGTTTGAGCCGCTTCAGGCCTCAAGCGGTCCGAAATTCTGAGCGTTCAGACCAGCCGGTCGGCGAACAGCGACAAAGCGTTTCCGCTCGTTTTCGCAGCACATTCCGCTTCGGACCAGCCCCGCAACTCGGCCACATAACGGCCGATGACGGGAATTCGGGCCGGCTCATTGGTCTTGCCCCGAAACGGGTGGGGGCTGAGGAAAGGGGCATCGGTTTCGAGCAGTATCCTGTCCTCGGGCACGGCCCGGATCACGTCCGCCAGAGCGGCCGAATCCTTGTGCTTGAAGGTGCAGATACCGCCGAAACCGAGATGCAGGCCGAGTGCAAGCAGCCGCTGGGCATCAGCCAGTGATCCGGTGAAGCAGTGCAGCGTGCCCTGAACGGGCCTTGCCCTTGATTCGAGAAACGCGAGGATATCGGGCATGGCGTCGCGGCAATGGATCACCACCGGCAGATCGAGCCGTTCGGCGAGATCGAGATGACGGGCGAACGAATCGAGCTGACCTTCGAGGGGTGCGTCCTTCCAGTAGCGGTCCAGCCCGGTTTCGCCGATGGCGACGACAGCCGGGTCATCGGCCATGTCCACGATTTTATCCCAATCGCCCGGTTCGGCCAGATGGGTATCGTTCGGGTGGATACCGACGGCAGCACGCACGATGGGCGAACGCCTGGCGAGTTCGATGGCCTGAGCGGCGTCGTCGACGCAAGTCGCTGCCGAGACGATTTTTACGAGCCCCTCTGACGCCGCGCCCGCAAGAATTTCATCGACGTGATCGGCGAATCGTGCGTGAGTCAGGTGAGCATGAGTGTCCACCCATCGGCATTCAGACATCGCAGGCATCCGATCGAAGAGACACGACGAGGCGGCCCTGGACCTCGTCCGGGGCTCACATCCTGAACGGACGAACGCGGAAAATCAAGTCGAACCGGGCCGCACCACGCCAGCGACCGAACGGTATCGCTGCCCTTGGCGGATCGCCCAAGAAATATTGCAAGAAATTACATAGTAGTTGTTTATGGGACACCTCCGATTTCGGGCGGTCGACTTGAACAGGGGACGAGATCGCCGTTCGGATTGTCGCGGTCAGGCGAGGAATCGGGGCAAGGATCGTTCGGGAGACGGAGCCTCAGCGAAGCGGTTGAGACGGGGAATGCCGCATGGTCGCAGGCGAAACGCTGGCGAAAGGCCCGGAATCGCACGCGATTGCTTGACAAACGGACAAGGAAATCGTCTAATGATAGCGTGCGGGTATGCGAAGGCATCGAGTCTGGGCCTTATTTCTCGACCGGGTTTACCGTTCGGTAAAACGTTCGACTCACGGTTCGAGTGGACCCGGACGAGCCCGAACGACCGTATCCGAAGTCTTCAGCCACAGCCGATGTGGCGTTCGGAAGGTCTTTCGAGCAGGCTGGCGGCGGAAATCCCGGCTGGAGCATTCGGAGCCGGGTCGGAGTCATTGAATGAGCGTCGAACTGGTCCGATTGATCGAATCCATCCAACGTGACAAGAACGTGGACAAGCACGTCTTGTTCGACGCCATTCGGACGGCCTTGACGAATGCCGCACGCAAGCATTATCCGGATGTGGAGCCGGAAACGATCGTCGTCGAAGTGAACGAAGAGACCGGCGACATCGTGACGACCAAAGCCGGCGAAGTCGTGAAGGAATCCGACTTCGGCCGGATCGCGGCCCAGACGGCCAAACAGGTGATCATCCAGAAGATCCGCGAGGCCGAGCGGGACTCGCAGTTCAACGAGTTCCACGACCGGGTCGGCGAGTTGCTCTCGGGCACTGTGCAGCGGATCGAAGGCGGCGTGGTGACGGTGAACCTGGGGAAATCGGACGGCATGCTGCCCCGCAGCGAGCAGATTCCGGGCGAGACCTTCGACATCGGCAAGCCGGTCCGGGCCGTCATCACCGAGGTGAAAAAGGCCGGTCAGCGGGTGAAGATCGTCCTGAGCCGCCGCCATCCGGACTTCGTCAGGCGCCTCTTCGAACGGGAAATTCCGGAAATCGCCGAAGGGGTGATTTCGATCCGGGCCCTGGCCCGGGAAGCGGGGTTCCGTTCCAAGGTGGCGGTCAGCTCGCTGGACAACAAGATCGATGCCGTGGGGGCCTGCGTGGGCGTTCGCGGCACACGGATCAAGAACATCGTGGACGAGCTGGGCGGCGAGCGGATCGACATCGTCCGCTGGAACGAGTCGCTGCAGGTTCTGATCCCGAACGCCCTTCAGCCGGCCGAGATCGAAGAGGTCATGCTCTGTCATCTCCTGGGCCGGGCCGTGGTGCTGGTGCGTGATGACCAGCTTTCCCTGGCGATCGGCCGCAAAGGCCAGAACGTTCGTCTCGCGACGAAGCTGGTCGGATGGGACATCGAAATCCGGACGGCCGAGGAACTCGACGGCGACATCGAGAAGGCGGTCGCCGATTTCATGAAGATACCGGGCGTCGACCAGGAACTGGCCGAGCGTCTGGTCGAACAGGGCATTCTGGGTTACGATGATCTCTCGGTCATGGAAGTCGACAGCCTGATCACGACGATCGACGGCTTGAGCGAAGAACTTGCCGATCATCTGGTTCGCACGGCGGAAACCCTGAGCGAGCAGGAACAGTCTGCCGATGGGGGCGAACCGGCCCCCGACGAGCCCGAGCCCGCCGAACCGGGCGAATTGTCCGATCAGGGCGACGTTGCCGGAGCGGTTTCGCACGTGGATGCCGGGGCGGCACCAGGCGACGTTCCGGACCCCGAGGGTCAACGACCGGCCGACCCCATGCTTTCGGATTCCTGAGGTGGTTAACTTCCCCTACCGACGACTCGGAGCCGTTCGATTCGATTCCGTCGATCCCACCCTCAGGCGAGTGCTGACTTCTTCCAGACCAGGTGACCAAGGAGCGAGATTTGTCCACACGGGTTCACGAGTTGGCCAAAGAGCTGAACATCAAGAATCAGGAAATTCTTGATTTCCTGAAGGCCGAAGGGGTTAGCGGCAAAACCAGCCACCTTGCGGCTCTCGAACCCCATCTGATCGACATGGTCCGGAATCGATTTGCCGCCGAGTCTTCCACGAGCCCTCCTCCTCCCCCTCCCCCCGAGAAATCCCCGATCGTCGTCGAACGAACGGAATCTCCGAAACCCACGACGGAAGTACGCAATTTGACGACGATCGCCGAACCGAAAGCCAGAGAAGAAGTTACGCCTGCTGCTCCGCCGAAGGAAAAACGAGAGCCAGCGGCCCCTATCGCTGCGAAGGCCCCTCCGGCTCCGGTCCCACCCGCTGTGCCCCCTGCCTCCGCTCCAATTGCGACGCCAGCCGTCAAGACGACGGTTGCGGCACAGCCCTCGCCCAGCCCGGTTTCCGGTGCCCAGCAGCCCCCGGCGGAACGTCAGGGCATGGCGGCCCCACCCTCGCGAATTTCGGGCACCGCGCCGACGAGCCGGGGGCCGATTCTGAGCACCGGCATCCATCGTCATGGCCAGCCGCCGGTTTCGCAGAAATCCTCGACCTCTGTCGCGGGCCGGCCTCAAGGGCGTTCCGATTCCGGCACCGGCATCGCGGAACCTCCCCAGAATCCCCGCGTTCAGGAAGCACCGTCGCAGCCGACCCCGTTCACCCAGCGGGACTACATCGACCCGTACGGCGTGCGGCGTCCGCTGCCCTCCAGCGGCTCGGCCGGCCAGGGCACACGCACAGCCCCGCCCGAACGTCGACCGTCCGGCGAACCCACAGGCGAACGCCGGGGTCCGGCTCGTCCGACCGGGCAGGTGACGCCGGTTTTCAAGTCGCATTCTCAGACGAGTTCGCCGCCTGGCCAGGGGCCGCTCACGCGGTCGGGCCAGCGAACGGCTCCACGCCCGCCCGGCGGTGCCGGACCGAATTCGGCGGGTTACACGCAGCCGACTCGCAAATAC
>Ga0172376_10004606_pt1 | contig 15689 bp, 17 predicted proteins | sample Lak35m_FD_121114 | JGI IMG/M metagenome (GOLD analysis project Ga0172376, IMG submission 121114) | Freshwater microbial communities from Kabuno Bay, South-Kivu, Congo - kab_092012_35m | ecosystem: Environmental > Aquatic > Freshwater > Lake | place: Democratic Republic of the Congo: South-Kivu... | reverse complement strand
TAAATCCTGATCAAAGACAGAAGGTGCAGAGAGCCCAAGAGACTTGAGGTAAGCTGCAATGCGTATAAATTGGCCCGGATTTTCAGGGTGGGGCGCATCCATTAAAAGCCCCCCCTCATAGCGAAAATATTGCCTTTTAGAAGCATCCGCAGGCAAAGCAATGAGTCGCTTTGTAGGATGCTTCAAAAATGCATACCGCTCTGCTTCGCGGTTCAGGACATTAGCGGATTGTTTCAAGGATGGATTGATACGGCTCATGGGGTCCTACTAAAGTAACATGCACTTCTCGTGTTGTTTCATTGCGAATCTTAAAAGTTATATCGATACGCCGATGGGGTAATAAATTCCCCAACTGCTCTGGCCATTCTACCAAGCATATGGCTTCGTGAAAAGCATCTTGAAGGCCAAGCTCAAAAGCTTCATCGGCGTCTTTTAAGCGATATAAATCACAATGCCATATCTCGCCATGGGAAGAATCGTAAACTTGTACGATTGTAAAAGTCGGACTTGGTACATCAAGTTCTTCACCCACCAAAGCTTGAATGAGAACACGAGCAAACGTTGTTTTTCCCGCGCCCAAATCTCCCCATAAGGCAACCACATCACCTCTGCGCAATACCCCAGCCAAAGGCTTAGCCAAGGTTACGAGGTCTTGCTGAGAGAGGGTGTATGTGAATGGGGACATATTAAATTTTCCCCTATTGCTCCAGCAACAACCGGTCATCATCCATAGCGGTACTGAATTGTTTGAGCAAATCAGGAACTGTCAATTTACTGCGTTCTTCCCCTGAAACATCATAAATAACTTTTCCTTCATGAAGCATGATCGTTCGAGTCCCACTATGAAGCGCTTGCTGCAAACTGTGCGTGACCATAAGAGCCGTTAGACCTTTTTTTGTCACAATCTCTTCTGTAAGTTTCATAACAAACGCCGCTGTTTTTGGGTCAAGAGCTGAGCTGTGTTCATCTAGGAGAAGGATCTTCAAGGGGCTTAATGTTGCCATCAACAAGCTAACAGCTTGACGTTGGCCACCAGAAAGCAGCGACATAGCTGTATCGAGGCGATTTTCTAATCCTAATTTCAATGTCTTTAATGTTTCAGCGTATAATTCCCGATCCAACCGGGATAAACCTTTAGAGAGGCCGCGACTTTGCCCCCGATGATGCGCCAAAGCCATGTTCTCGGCAATAGTTAAGTCTCCACATGTTCCAGCTAGGGGATCTTGAAAAACCCTGGCTACCAGGTCTGCTCTCGCGTGGGCTAGCAAACGGGTCACATCTTTATCGTCAATGTGGATAGACCCCTGCGTAGACATCACTTCGCCGGCAATAGCATTCAAAAGCGTCGACTTTCCAGCACCATTGCTACCAATAACGGTGATAAATTCGCCTTCAGCAATTTTTAAACTAACATCTCGCAAAGCTTGCTTTTCCATAACCGTCCCGGGTGCGAAGGTTACTTTTAAGTGAGAGAGCGTAATCATGATTGTCTTCCTTTACGAACTTTGCTTTTCAAGTTTGGAAGGAGCATGGCTACAGCAACCAAGATAGCTGTCACTAAATTCAAATCAGATGCCTGGAATCCTTCAACATTTAAAGCTATAGCCCGGATCAAGAAATAAAGAATGCCCCCGAACATACAGGCAATAATGGCTTGAAAAACTGTTCGCGTGGGAAAAAGGGCTTCCCCCATAATAACAGCTGCCAACCCTATGATGATGGTACCAAGCCCCATCGTAACATCTGCGAATCCGTGTACTTGAGCAAAGAGAGCGCCCCCCAAAGCTACCAACGCGTTAGCAGTACTTAAGCCTATTGTTATCATCCGCCGATCATTGATCCCTTGAGCACGCCCCATTTTTGCATTGCTTCCTGTAGCACGAACAGCCATGCCAAGACGCGTACTCAAAAACCAATAGATGCTATAGGCAACAGCAATTGTAATTATTCCTAATGAAAGATAGGTAGGTAGTTGCCCCAAAGAACCACTAAAAATGGTTTTCTCACCAAGCAAAGAAATATTAGGCCGCCCCATAATCCGTAAATTGACAGAATATAAGGCTATCATTGTCAAAATGCCCGCTAACAAATTTAGCATACGCAAATGTGTTGCAAGCCAAGCTGTAATAATGCCAGAAAAGGCGCCGGCAAGCGCAGCTGTAAAGGTTGCTGTATAGGGGCTTACACCAATTGTAATTAAAGTTGCGGCAACAGCTGCCCCTAAGGGAAAACTTCCATCCACCGTCATATCTGGGAATTGGAGGGTCCGAAAGGATAGATATACCCCAATGACAACCAAGCTATAAATCAGCCCCAATTCCACAGCGCCAATAAATTGTATCCAGTTTAAAGGGGCAGTCATGAGTTACCCCCTATGATTTTTGCTTGGCTCTTGATGTTATCTGGAATAAGAACACCCATATCTTGTGCCGATTTTAGGTTAATCATTAACGCAAGGGGGTGGTTTGTTTCTATAACCAGATCACCCGCTTTCTCACCCTTCAAGAGTTGCACGATAAGGGCGCCTGCTTTCCGGCCTAAAACCTCACGATCATAGGCTTGGGCGGCGAGGGCACCGCGTTCAACAGATCCAGCATCACCCGCAAAAATAGGCATTTTATATTTTTTCCCCAAGGTCACAATACTTTCCATGGCAGCGACAGCTGTATTGTCATTGGGAATGTAGATGGCGTCTACTTTATCTGCGATAAGTTTTGTTGTTGCCGGTATAATATCACTTGATTTATCAACCGTTGCTAGCACAAGAGTTAACCCTCTGGATACAGCTTCTGCTTGTAATTGCTCAACAGCTTTTACAGAATTGATTTCCCCTGCACTATAAACAATACCAATATTTTTTACGGACGGAATCAGCTTTTGGATTAAGTCCAATTGAGATCCAGCCATCAACGCATCGCTTACACCCGTGACAGCTTCAGGACGTTTCCCTAAAGTTGTGACCAGCTTCGCTCCCAAAGGATCTGTAACTGCCGTAAACACAAGGGGAACTTGTTGGCTCTTCATAGGTTGGAGTAATGTTTGAGCGGAAGGCGTTGAAATGGCAACAGCTACCGCTGGCTTCCGGCTAGCAAAGCTACTTGCAATAAGATTAGCCGTTGCCATATTCCCTTGCGCATTTTCATAAATAATTTTGATTGTTTCATTATCGACATAGCCTGCTTCTTTAAGAGCCGCAATAATCCCCTCACGCTCTTGGTCTAAGGAAATATGCTGGACAATTTGTGAAATCACAACGACAGGTACGGCCGGTGGTTTTGGATCAGCAGCTTTAAGAGAGTAAGAGAATAAGGAGAAAACGAAGAGGGAGAAAACAAGAAAAACATTTTTTTGAATGGAACGGATAAGGGTAAGAGCTGTGTTGGTTAAGAGGTCTTGCATGGTAAACGTCGCTTTCTTCTTCGCAATAAAATTAGAGGTTCAATCATTTTTTCATTTAAATTCCAATAATAACAACAGCTTCTAAATCGTAAATGCAACATGGTAGCTTCTCCTTATAGATGTTAGCGTGCAACAAGTTAACCCATTGTTAACGGTTTAAGTATCTTTCTGTTTTCATTCCATTGAGGAGGGCACCACTTTATAAACCTTGCCCAAAAGAATCTTCAGAAGATACTTTTTCAAATTTAGCATAAAGAACATCAAATGTGGTATGCATTTCATCATAATAGCCGGGGAGCCTCTTATATATGGCGTCTGCTAACTCCTGGTTGTAAGTATGGGGCGTTATATTACGATCTTCCAGCATCTTTAACCAGATGACATTATGATTGATTAATTTGCCTGCATAGGCCTCCCGAAGAACATCTTTAGGATAAAACGCTTGCTGACCTTTGAAAACAAGAATTTGCCTAAGCAATTTCCAAAAGAGCTCTATAGAAAACTCAAACCGCTGAATAGACGCATCAATATTCCCTCTATCTTTATCCATAGGCTTATCTAGCATTACCTTTAAAGCAGCCAATGCTTTTCCCGTTTTTTCAAAAGACTCTTGAATTTGTGCTACAGTCATTTCAAAACTCGTTTGTATAATTGAATACCATCTCTCAAAATTGAGTGACGCAGGGGGTTTGTTTCTGATAAAGTGTCCAATCGCACACAATCTATTTTGAGTAAGGTATCAGCGCTTTCAATAATGGCTAGGATGTTTAACCAATCTTCATCAGATGCCTCAGGGCACTCAATTGCCAAATCGATATCCGAACGGTCGCGGTGATCTCCCCGAGCTCTTGAACCATAAAGATAGATTTCTTGGACAAAAGTCAAGTGGGATAGCCGATCAAAGAACAAGAATTTTTTGATATTAAGTGACTTTGTCACTGTCTCTCCCTCTCCAATTATTTATGCCGCAAGACAAAGGTTAAGGCGGCTCCATACATCTTCCAGCGCATCAACAAGGTTATGGATCATTTCTGGAGTATGAGCGGGGGTAACGGTTAAGCGAAGGCGCTCCTGCCCGCGGGGAACGGTTGGATAATTGATAGGTTGTACGTAAATATGATAGTCTCGCCGCAACATATCACACACATTGTAACATTGAAGCGCATTCCCAACAATCACAGGAACAATATGGCTATTGGCGCGTTGGAAAGGAACCGTTCCTTTTTCGAGGCGTGCTTTAAGGAGCTCAACATTACGCCATAATTGGTCCCGTAGAACCGTGTCTTTACGCAAAATAGAGATGGATTTGTGTGCAGCCGCTGCAACACCTGGTGGAAGGGACGTTGTAAAAATAAAACCGGAGGCAACACTCCGGACATAATCAACTAAAGGGGCAGACCCTGTAATATAACCACCAATAACGCCATAAGCTTTTGCAAAATTTGCTTGAATGATATGGATACGGTCCTGTAGGCCATATTGAGCCGCAACACCTGCACCCTGAGGACCATAAAGGCCAACAGCGTGAACTTCATCCAAATAAGTAATGGCATTAAATTCTTCCGCTAACTCAATGATCTCTTTAATCGGTGCAATATCACCATCCATGGAATAAACGGAAATAAAAGCAATAATTTTAGGACGCTTGGGATCAAGGCTTTTAAGATTTTCCCGTAAGTCAGCCAAATCGTTATGCCGGAATATCCGTCGTTCACATTTGCCAGAACGGATACCTTGAATAATGGATGCATGATTCTTTTCATCGCTGAGGACAACGCAATTAGGAAGTGCCTGGGCAAGCACAGAAATCGTTGCTTCATTGGCGTTATAACCTGACGTGAAAATCAATCCCTTTTCTTTGCCATGGAGATCGGCAATTTCTTCCTCTAAAACAACATGGCTATGAGCCGTTCCTGAAATATTGCGTGTTCCTCCAGACCCAGTACCATGGCGCTCTACAGCCTTCGTCATAGCTTCGATCACTTCTGGATGCTGGCTCATCCCTAAATAATCATTGCTGCACCAAACAATGACTTTCTTTTCGCCTTCAGGACCATGCCAAAGAGCATAAGGCGCCTCACCAACAAGACGTTCCAAGTCAGCAAATATCCGATAGCGTCCTTCTGCCTTAAGGGACTGAAGGTGTTGTGAGAAGATGTGGTCGTAAGTCATTGCCCTATAATTTTTTTATGCTGTCTGATTCTACTTAATGATATGATTGCATCGTATCAAAAAAGAGATCCAAGCACCATGTTTAACTAAGGTCTTATCATGACAGCATCAGAGCCTGTATTACAAGAAATTCCTGTCTTTTCCGTTACAGAAATTTCACAAAGCCTCAAGCAGATGGTTGAGAGAACCTATGGTCGAGTTCGTGTACGGGGAGAAATCTCAGGACTTAAAAAACACAGTTCTGGCCATACATACTTTGCTTTAAAAGATGCAGATGCCGTCATGGATGCTGTTTCATGGAGAGGGAGCTTAAGAGATACCTCTGTCGCTTTAGAAGAAGGGCTAGAGGTTATTGCTACCGGACGCCTGACAACTTATCCTAGTCGATCAAAATACCAAATGGTGGTAGAAGAATTCGAACCCACAGGTCAAGGCACTCTCCTCAAATTACTGGAAGAACGAAAAGCCCGCCTTGCAGCTGAGGGTCTGTTTGATATGACGCGAAAGAAACCTTTACCGCCCTACCCTCAAAAAATTGGGGTCGTGACCTCGCCAACAGGCGCCGTTCTCCAAGATATTTTGCATCGGTTAGAAGATCGATATCCTTGCCATGTTCTCGTGCGGCCTGTCTTGGTCCAAGGTCAAGGCGCAGCTGAACAGATTGCAGCAGCCATCGAGGACTTAAACAACCTAACCAATCCCCCAGATTTGATCATCGTGGCGCGGGGCGGGGGAAGTTTAGAAGATCTTTGGGCTTTTAATGAAGAAATTGTAGTTCGAGCAACTGCGGCCAGCCAAATTCCTTTAATTTCGGCGGTGGGCCATGAAACGGACACCACTCTTATTGACTATGCCTCAGACCGCCGGGCCCCTACACCCACAGCAGCTGCGGAAATAGCTGTTCCAGTTCTCATGGATTTATGGCATTTCTTGCAAGACCGTCAACAACGCCTAACAGCCATTATTTCCCAAGAAATTGAGCGCCGAAAGACAATCATGACCGCTGCATCTCGGGGGTTACCAGATTTAACCCGCTTGATTGAAGATAAAATGCAGCGTCTGGATGATTGGTCCGAACGCCTTCCTTCATTGGTACGCAGCTACCTAGAGAGCTTAGACCATCGGTTGCTCACAAGGATTAGTCAACACTTCTGCCACAGTGCTCGGCGATATTTCGAAGGTACCTACCAACAGTTTGAATTGATTGCCAATCGCCTGAATCACGCATCCTACCAACGGATCCTTGATCGAGGATTTTGCTGGACAACCACGCAAGATGGTACTTTTATCACACGTGCAGCCCAAGTTAAGAAAGGGGCACCCCTCACCCTCCATTACAAAGATGGAAATGTGCCCGTGGTCGAATCCTCTACTCCTTTGGTTAAAGGAAAAAAGACAACCTCGGATGTACGACAAGGAAAGTTACTTTAAGAACCCCAAAATACTCCTCAGGAAATTAATTTATAACTTTACTCTGTTCACAGACCCTTACAATAGTAAGAAAATTGCGCGTCAACAAATGGAAAGACCGGCCTAGAGTATTCTCAACAACAAGCTATATCCCTTGGGTTTAATAAGATCTTTTTTACCTCCTGTTTATGGGCATCTTCCTTTAGGCCAGCTCGTTCCATACTATAGCAAAGATCGTATAATTTGAGTATAATTGTAGCAATAAGAACAAAAAGGAACTTTGCTATATATGCCGTTAAAATCATTTTTACCTCAACCATTCAAATCATAATGTTACCAAGCGACATTTGGTTGTGTTGAGATAATTTTATCGGAAATACTGGGTTCTGTGCATTTATCTAAACCAGAGAATGGCAGAAGCAAAAGCCAAGGGTCCCATAAAGGGAGAAGTCTTTTTATCAAAACACGAGAAGACTCTTCTGAAGTGCTTAATGTTATTAAAAAAACATTCGACAAGATGCCTTTCTTTATAAAAGTGCTCGTCATACTGTCGTGGCTCTTTTCTGCAAGAGTGTGGGAGAATACCAAATATACAATTCTGTTATTCAACCTGTTCAATGAAAGCAGCTGAATCATATTCTTTGTCGGCAATAATGTTGGAATCTTTAAACTCTTCAACAAGGTAAGATGCTTGGGTAATGTCATGGGCCTGTCCGCCGGTCAGTGAAATTTAAGAGCTTGCCCCAAAGCATCAACACTCTTTTAGTTTGCAAAGGAGCATTAGCGCCTTTTTTTCAATTTTTAGATAAGTGCGCAGAACCTAGAACCTTATTGCAATACAGAATCAAATGCTTATACCATTAAGAATATAGGCACCAGTATTGCAACAACATTTAGCGCCGTTAAAGGAAAAATTGTCGCAAAAGTGAGTTAGAAAGGATTCATGATGATGACCAGCCTTACCAAAAAACTAAAATCCCTACATAAGGGAGAGAGGGGAGCCGTTCTCATCTTTGTCGGACTTTGTTTTCTGCCCATGTTACTCATGTTGGGATTGGCCGTAGATAGCTCCTATGGCCTGGCTAAAAAGCGGCAACTTCAAATGGCCGTTGATGCTGCTGCTAAGGGTGGTGCCGCCAACGGCAATGGCGTATCGGAAACGATTACTTCAGAAGCCAAAAAAATGTTTACAGCCAACACAGCCAACATGACCGGCATTACAGGCCCAAATATTTCTACAAATTTAACAGCAGGCACCGTTACGGTCACTGCGTCTATTCTTGTTTCTAATGTGTTTATGTCACTGGCAGGGAAATCCACAAGCACCTACAATGCTTCAGCCACTGCCTCCCTCGGTGGCAAAAACTTTGCAGAAGTCGCCATTGTTTATGAACTATCCGCCAGGTTTCAAGGAAACGGCTATCATATTAAAGTTTGCACCGCTTTAATCGACTTCGTAAATAATTTGCCTAACAACGTCATGGTCAGTATCACGCCCATCACTACAGACATTCTATTGGACTCAACAAATACAGTACCTAATAACTTTTTTAACCACCTTAGCATGACGACGAATGATGAGTCGGCGAATCCGGCATTCTATCCCTTGGGGCCTTCTTATTCATGGACCGCCGCCAATTATAACCTTGTTACCAATCCTCTTTACACCAGTGGATCTTATGCTGCCTTTCCGACAGACCCAACTGTCCTTGTAAGTAATCGATCACCTGGCACTTGTACAATACCAAACCCAGATTATCCTTCTTGTTCAACGGTTATGTGGCCATTGAAGTGTCCTGGAACAACAAAAACATCCTGTTCTCAGGTTTATAGCTATCAATCGAATACGGCATTCCCTGCTCTCCCTTTGACGGCAAACAAAACACTTCTTGTGAATTATATTACAGCCATGAAAAACTATATCGCCGATGCAGATGGCCTTTTCCCCTCCTTAATCTCTTGGGGCTGGCGCACCATTGACCCTGCTTGGAATGATTTTTGGATGGTGAATGCCAATACAGCAAGCACATCACGCACAACAGGCGTCTACCCAAAACCCTATGGCGGCACACAAAAAAGCATAGTCATTATTTTTTACGGCGATAAATATTGGAGTGAATATTCAGATAATCTTGATAACATTTACATAAACCCCTGCGGGGATACCACTAAAGTGCTTAACGGTTTAAACCATTGGTGGCTCACACCCTATGGAATGGTGCCTGTGCCAACCGACTATCAAAGTAAGGTGAATGATATTACCTGTGAGAACCTTTGGTATAAAACAATGGATAAAGGCCTTGGCCTGAACCTATCCGACAGCACAAACTATAATGCAACTGTTTCAGCAAGCTCGCTTGCAACCTCCGTCTTAAATGAAGTTAGCGCCAAGTTTTTCCGCATTTGTACCAATATTAAGGCCAAAGGCATTGATATATATCTTCTTTCCAACAGCAATCTATCAACACTTTCTCCTTGTTGCAACACCAGCGTGAATGCTTATCCAATCACCAATTCTAATAGCGATATCCTTGCCAAGCTAACTTCTGTAAGAAGCAGTATTGTGGCAAAAATTAGTTGACGCCTATCTTCAGGGGTCCCTTTACGTTTCCCGCATCACCAAATGGTGGCGCGTGCAATAATCAATACATCATTTTTTCTTAAGATAATCCATACCCACGTTGGGGTATGGGCAATATACAGTGGTTTTTTAAAGTCACCAACAACATAATATATAGAAAATATCGTATAGTTTTATTATAATTTTGGCAATAATAACAAAAAGTAACCTTGATATATCATAAGAAATTTATCTACTCTCAAATATCCATCTTTTAATATTGTACAAGGCAAGAATATTTCTTCCAAATACTTTACTATTTTGGGAAATGGATTTGGGTGAAAGGGAGCATTGCTCAAATCATGGAACTAAGAGACTATGGGAGCCACTTCCGTCAACTCATTGATGGAAGCTGTGACTTATAGACTTTAAGGAAAGCTTATCGAAAAGAAAAACTTTTCAAAATTCAAAAAGTTTGTCATCTAACGGCACGCCGATTTCAACTTGTGTTAAAGTTACGTGTGTCTCGTTGGCTTGCCCATCAATGACCGTCCATTCCTGCAAACGTAACATGGGCGATGTCACAAAAACCAAGGTGAGTGTGACCCCTTCATCCCCAGGACGTGAGACAGCCAGGTATATTTTATCTCCTTTTGTCTCCATTTTTTTGACTTCTAAGTCATTAAAGAAGTCAATTTTGTGACGCAATAAGAAACTTGCAGGCGTGCTGTCAATTGAGTATTCATTAACTTCCTTTGCATCCCCATCTTCATGGCGCAAAATCTCCCCATCTGCAATGATCTTTATTAAAGTGGGAGGTGCATATTCAAGACGAAGCTTACCAAAACTCTCTTTACCCAACCGTTTTAAATACATTTTTCCAGAAGCCTTCGATCCATTTGGATTATCTTGTGAAAAATTGGCCCTCAGGGTGCGAATGCCATTTAAATAGGTTTGGATTTTCCTTATTTGTTCTTGTTGGCTTGGGGCCGACACTCCTCCTTCTGCCGCCAAAGACTGAACTGATATAGGCGCCAATACAAAAGATACAAGAAGCAGCTTTTTCAAGAGTGATTTCATGGGACTCTACCTTACCTTTGTTCGTTCGTAACCGATGTCGTTCAGTTAGCCAATTGCTCTTGTCAAATAATACAGAGTATCATTTTATTATTAAAGGCCTAAAAGCAAAGGAGTAAACGCAATGACAGGGGATTTACTTGATTTAATATTCCGAAATGGGCGAACCCATTCTGTCTGGTTGGATAAGCCTGTCGAGGATGATCTGTTGCGTCAAGTTTATGATTTGGCCAAGATGGGCCCAACAAGTGCGAATTGTTGCCCTATGCGCGTTACTTTTGTGAAGTCTCTTGAAGCCAAAGAGAAGCTTAAACCCCATCTCGACAAAGGAAATATGGCAAAAACAATGGCTGCTCCTGTAACTGCCATCATTGCCTATGACCTTGAGTTCTATGAACAATTGCCGAAACTATTCCCCCACACGGATGCGCGCAGCTGGTTTGTTGGGAAACCGTCCTACATTCAAAATACAGCTTTTCGTAATGGTACCTTGCAAGGTGCTTATTTTATGTTAGCTGCAAGATCTCTGGGCCTAGATTGCGGTCCTATGTCAGGTTTTAATAATGATGCTGTCGACAAAACTTTTTTTACCAATACATCCATTCGCTCAAACTTTCTTTGTAATTTGGGATATGGGGATTCTTCTCAACTCTTTCTCCGTTCACCTCGCCTATCATTTGACGAGGTTTGTAAAATTCTCTAAAGTGGGAACAATGAACGTTTTATTATAGACAGCAGCAGGGAAAGGCATTGTTTTTCTTGCCTGTAGGGAGAATTACCAAGAAGATGCTTCAAGCAACCTGGGAAAAAATTTATCCTTGGGCTTTGTCTTTACCTACAATAAATCCTTTTTGGTTAAGCTGGGTGTTTGGGGGACTGGCTTCCCTAGCCATGCCTCCCCTCCAATGTTGGTTCCTTCTCCCTATTGCTTTTTCAGGGTTTCTAGTTCTCCTTGAGAACATAAAAACTACAAAATCAGCATTTTGGTTAGGATGGCTCTTTGGTTTTGGGTATTTTTTAGGCGGCCTTTATTGGCTAGGTAATGGCCCCAGAACACTTGGGATGTGGTTTGTTGTCCCTTTTGCAACTATTGGCTTTCCTTTATTCTTATCTTTCTTTCCAGCTTTTGTATCTCTAATAACTTTTCAGTTCACTAAAACACCCTTAGCCCGCGTATTTGCTTTTACCGCCATTTGGTCACTTTTTGAGTGGCTGCGAGGACATATTTTAACAGGATTCCCTTGGAACTTATTGGGTTATACTTGGGACATCTCCTTACTTCAAGTAACTTCCCTCATTGGAATCTATGGGCTAACAGCTTTGACAACCCTAGTTGCCTGTATCTTTGCAGGCCGACATAAAGGATGGATTGCAGGCGCCCTTATCGGGATAAGCATCTTATGGATCTGGGGAGATTATCGCATTACGCAGGCTGAAGGTCTCGCCCAACCTAAAGGCCCTGATATAAATTTAAGAATTGTACAAGCCAGCATTCCCCAACACACAAAATGGCTAGCGGAACATTTTCAGGAAAATTTGGAGCGGTACATAGCCTTGTCCCATTTACCGGCGGAAAAACCTCTTGCAGCTGTCATTTGGCCAGAGTCCAGCGTCCCAACATTCGTTGAAAATTCTCCTGTATTATTGAAAATACTAGCAGAAGCTGCACCGGAAAATGGCATCCTTTTGTTTGGAGCCCCTCGAGAAGTTGAAGGAAAATTACGGGCCAGCCTCATGGGTCTAGCTTTTCACGAAAAATTGGTTGGCATTTATGACAAGGCTCATCTCGTTCCTTTTGGAGAATACTTACCTTTGCGTTCTATGATACCGATAAAAAAATTAGCCGATTTCATGTCCGTAATTGCTGGAAATCAGGATTATATTCCAGGCCCAGGGATCCGCACCCTTACTCTTCCGGGTTTACCAAGTATGAGCCCTCTCATTTGTTATGAAGCTATCTTCCCACATGCCGTTATCGATAAAAAAGATCGGCCTCATTGGATGTTGAATATTACAAACGATGCTTGGTTTGGTCATTCTTCAGGACCTTACCAACACCTTCAAATTGTCCGTGTGCGTGCGATTGAAGAAGGTATTCCTCTTGTCCGCTCTGCTAACAATGGCATTTCTGCCGTTATTGATTCTTTTGGGCGTGTTTTATATCGTCTTGAATTAGATGAAATTGGTTTTATAGACTTTACTTTACCAAAACGTCTTAGTTATGTTACGTTGTACCAGCGGTGGGGAGACCTTCTTTTTGCCGGGATATTGCTTATGCTTCTTGTTTTGGCAGCTGCCTATCGCCCTTATCAGAAAAGATAAATTGATATATTATTTAAAGAAAGAAAAATGGATATGTTAAATCAAAAAATGTCTCTCCTTAGAAGAGGAGAACCTCATGATGTTGATATCCACGTTGGAGGTCGATTGCGACTTCGGCGGTCAGCATTAGGATTAAGTCAAGACCAGGTAGGAACAGCCGTAGGTTTATCCTTCCAACAAATTCAAAAATATGAACGCGGTGTTAATCGCATGGGAGCCAGTCGCTTATATGAAATAGGCAAAGTTCTTCATGTACCGATATCATATTTCTTTGAAGATTTTGGTGAGTTGTCTTTAGCTGAAGAAGGAGATTCCTCCTACCAGCCTGATCCTGCCATGAAACGGGAAACCCTTGAGCTTATGCGTGCTTACCATCAGGTTCTAGATCTAAAACAACGGAAAAAAATCTTAAAATTAGTACAAGCCTTGGCTGAAGAGGCTCAGCTGGAAAGCGAAGAAAAAGAACGGAATCTTAAGTCAAAGAGGCGCTAATAAACGTGCTACCAACTTCTCTGTTGATCCATAGTAAATTATTACCTTTAGTGATCAGGGAAAGTTCTCAAGCCAAGCGTTTAATACTTCGGTTGCGTCCAGATGGCGATGAAGCTGTCCTAACTGTTCCTTTGCGCTACTCAAAGAGACAAGCTATGGGTTTCATTGAAAAAGCAAGGCCATGGCTTGAAAAACAAGCGGCACGGATATCTCAGAAGCACCCTTATGTTGAAGGGATGATCTTACCGGTTTTTGGGAAACATTATGAGTTGCGTCATAAACCATCACGAGCATTTCTGTCATGGTGGGGCGAAGATCATTTACTCATCCATGCACCGGTTGAAAAATTTGGTATTTTCGTTCAAAAATCCCTATACCACGTGGCGACCCAATTTTTAACGACACGCACAACTTTTTATGCTACCCAGGTAGGTAAGTCTGTTAATCGCATCACATTACGGGATACTCGAAGCCGTTGGGGAAGCTGTAGCCCCAACGGTAACATATCCTATTCCTGGCGGTTGGTTTTTGCTCCAGAACAAGTAGCCGATTATTTATGTGCCCATGAAGTTGCCCACTTGGTAGAAATGAACCATAGCCCTCAGTTTTGGAAAATTGTAGAGGATTTTTGCCCTGATTATAAAAACTTACGTCATTGGCTTCGCCAGAATGGGAAAAGCCTATTTCAGTATAGTGCGTGAGCCTTAGGGGTGTCATTGCGAGGACTTGCGAGCGTAGCGTGGCGATGACGTGACACGTATCCCTAGGATATGTACCGAAAATCTAGCTTCCTTATCATCGAGTTCGAGCTAAATATAACGAAAAGAAATGAACTTTAACGAAATAGAGAAAAAACTTCTCCCCTGGTATGACAACCACCGGCGTATGCTGCCTTGGCGGGCGGTGCCTGGCTATTCTCCAAACCCTTATCATGTGTGGCTCAGCGAAATTATGTTGCAGCAAACAACCGTCGCAACCGTCAAGGGTTATTTCTCTCGATTTATAACTCAATGGCCAACTGTAGAAGATTTGGCAACATCAACCCTTGATGAAGTTTTTCATCATTGGCAAGGGCTTGGCTATTACAGCCGAGCCCGCAATTTGCATCATTGCGCCCAAACATTGGTACGGGATTTTAAAGGCATACTTCCCCAGGAAGAGCAAGTCCTTCAAATATTGCCCGGAATAGGCTCTTACACAGCAGCCGCTATCGCCGCCATTGCCTACAACCAGCCCGTGGTTCCGGTTGATGGAAACGTCGTGCGTGTTTTTTCTCGCCTCTTTGCCCTTAAAACCCCCTTACCCACTTTAAAAAACGAGGTTCAAACCCTTGCAAAGAAGATGGTTCCCTCTCAACGAAGTGGGGATTTTGCGCAAAGCCTCATGGATTTAGGCGCTACCATTTGCCGTCCCCGTAATCCTTTGTGTAACCTATGTCCATTGCAAACAATATGCGAAGGGTGCCATCAAGGAATTGCCGCTCAATTGCCACATCCAGCTGTGAAAGACATTAAGCCACGGCGCTATGGTATTATCTTTTGGGTGGAAAATAACAAGGGAGAGATTCTTTTAGAAAAGCGCCCTGACAAAGGCCTTCTTGCGGGCCTAATCGGCTTACCAACAACCCCTTGGCAAGACACGCCTGGGAAGATAGGACCTGACACTATTGGTGCTCCAGAAGGTGTTAAAACTTGGGAGCCTTTACCCGGGATTGTTCGTCATACGTTTACGCATTTCCACCTAGAATTAATTATTGTCAAAGGACGCAGCAATACCTCCCAAAAAGGATTTTGGAGTTCCTTTGACAACCTGAAGACTTACGCGTTTCCCACCGTCATGAAGAAGGTGATTAACCTTGTAATGACGCCTTCTTATTGCTACCCCCCCAAAAGAAGGCCATAAGGCCCATGGTCGCTAAAAACGAAAAGTATAAGTAAGGCATATAAGGAAAGTTCGTGTTTTGCCATAAGAACAAGCAAACGACGGGGGTGGTGCCGGAAAAAAGCATGGATCCGATTGTATGGCCTAAGCTCAAGCAGCGAAATCGCACCCCAACATCATACTGTCGGATTAAAAAAAGGGATCCTGGAGCGTAGAAAAACGCCATGGCCATCGTTGTTAAAACCATGAGGGGAAAGAAGACAATCTTATTGAAGATCATCATCACATTTAAGAAAACGAGGTTTACTGTCAATAGCCCACCGATCTTGGCCATTCGGCCAAGCCCCCAAAGATCAGCTAGCCAGCCAGCAAGGGG
>Ga0172376_10004604_pt1 | contig 15689 bp, 12 predicted proteins | sample Lak35m_FD_121114 | JGI IMG/M metagenome (GOLD analysis project Ga0172376, IMG submission 121114) | Freshwater microbial communities from Kabuno Bay, South-Kivu, Congo - kab_092012_35m | ecosystem: Environmental > Aquatic > Freshwater > Lake | place: Democratic Republic of the Congo: South-Kivu... | reverse complement strand
CTGGCGGTTGCTCGGGCGGAAATTGCCGCTGGTGCAGATGATGCGCAGGCCGGGCGCGACGTTTTGCAGGTGCTGAATCAACTGGTGCCCGTCCATGTGCGGCATCACGAGGTCGGTCACGACCAGGTCCACATGCGAATCGGAGCGCTCGATGATGTCGAGGGCCTGCCGGCCGTTGCCGGCGGTGAGCACGCGATAGCCGAACGAGGTCAGCACCATCTCGCTCATCGTCAGGAGCAACTCCTCGTCGTCCACGATGAGCACGGTCTGGTCGCCGCGCAAATCCTCGTCGGCCAGCGCGCCCTCCTCCAGCGTCTTGCCGTGCGCGGGCAGGTAGATGCGGACGGTCGTGCCCTGGCCGGGCGGACTGGTGAGGGCGAGGCAGCCGCCGTGGTTGGTGATGATGCCGTAGGCCCACGCGAGGCCGAGACCGCGATGCCCGCGCTTGGTCGTGAAGAACGGGTCCACGACCTGCGGCAGCGCGTCCGCCGGGATGCCGGGACCGGTGTCGTTGATCTCGATGCAGACGTAGGTGCCGGGCGGCAGCGTGACGCGCCCGTCCTCCGTGGGCCGGTTGAGGTCGCGGTTCTGCGTGGAGACGGACAATGTGCCTTCCGCGCCCACAGCCTCGACGGCGTTGTCCAAAATCTTCTCAACGGCCTGCGACAGCTTCGCCTCGCTGAACGGCGCGGAGAACAGGCGGGTTTCCAGGTTCACGCGCCAGATCACACCCGACTCGGTGCGGCCCTTGTATTGGTCCACCAGTTTGCGCACCAGCCGGCCCAGGTTTCCCGACGTGTCCGGCTGCGCCTCCTTCTCCTCGCGGCTGAAGGCGGACAGGTCGAAGGACACCTGCGTCGCGCGCTCGGCGGCCTTCTCAATCTGCTGCACCGAGCCGCGCCACGGATGGTCCGGCGGCATCTGGCCGAGGAGGTGCGTCGCGTGGCCCATGATGCTCGTGAGCGCGTTGTTGAAGTCCATCGCCACGGTGCGCGTGAGCTGGAGCGCACAGAGCAGCTTCTGCTGGAGCGTGAGCGCGGTCGCGTCGGCGGCGGGCGGCGGCTCAGGGGTGGCGTTGGCTTCCGGAGCAGCAGGCACCGGCGCGGGAGCCTCGGCGGGGGGCTGGTTCACGCTCGCGGGCCGCGCGGCGGCGGGCTTGGGATGAACTTGGAAGATGAATTCCTTCTTCCCGTCCCGCTGCCACGGCGAAACGTGGACTAAGAAGCCCACCAGACCTTCCTTCGTCGTCTGGAGCTTGAGCGGGAAGGTGAACGTCGCGCCGCTGTCGAGCTGCCGCAGGAACTGCTCGGCGGAGCAGCCGTTCTCGAAGGTCCACAGGCCGACGAGCCGCTTGGGCGGGTTGCCGTCCGCGCCGCCGAAGACCGCGCGGGCGAAGGCGTTGGCCTGCGTGACTTCGCCCAGCGCGCTGACCGTGAGCACCGGCCACGCGGCGGACTCCAGCGGGAAATCGGCAGCCTGCGCATCCGCCTTGGCCTGGGGCCGGCGGAAAAACATCTGGGTGAAACCGGAGCCTTTCACTTGCGCGCGCGCTTGTTGCGCAAAGAGCGAAACGCCTCGGGCAGCAGTTGGTCAACGGAGAATTCGCGGAACTTCGCGGGCCGACGGCTGTCCGCGACGAACACGCGCGCGGCTGGCGCATATTCCGCGAGCAACTGCCGGCACGCGCCGCACGGCGCGGTCTTCGCGCTCGGCGCGACGATGGCGACGGCGGTGAAGTGTTTGTGCCCGTCGGTCAGCGCCTTGAAGAGCGCAATCCGCTCCGCACAGCACGTCAGCCCGTAGCTCACGCTCTCGACGTTCGCGCCGCGAATCACCGTGCCGTCGCGCGTGAGCAGCGCCGCGCCGACGCGGAACTTCGAGTAAGGCGCGACCGCGCGGCGGCTGGCCGCAACGGCTTCGCGGATCAGTGATGACGGGGAGATTTCAGGCATGGGAAGGGAGGCCACCAACTGTCACTGACCGGCACTGATCGGAGGGACACCCAAAGATTTGGGAAAGACAAAGATTGGGAAGTTCCCATCTTTGTCTTCCTCAAATCTTTGGGGACTCCGCTTTCCGGCTCTTGTGAAGTGAGATGCCTGCGCTGCGAGGAGGCAGCCAGAGTCTTCTGTGTTCCCGCTCTCATTAGTGCCGGTCAGTGTCAGTTAGTGGTTCTGGTATCGCCGGGCGAATTCTTCCAGCAACGCGCCGGTGTGGCGACTCGCTTCTTTGGCCGTCGCAAGCACCTCGTCGTGCGAGAGCGGATGCGGGCTGAGGCCAGCGGCCTGATTGCTGATGCACGACACCGCCGCGACGCGCAGTCCAAGATGTCGCGCCACGATGGCTTCCGGCACCGTGCTCATGCCCACCGCGTCCGCGCCAAGTTTGGCGAAAGCGCGCACCTCGGCGGGCGTTTCGTAAGTTGGTCCCGACAGCGCGAGATACACGCCGCGGTGTCAGCGCACGCGTGCCTTCTCCGCCGCCGTGTCCAGCAAGGCTCCGAGCACCGGGTCATAAACTTGCGAGAGGTCGAGGAAGCGCGTGAGACCGGGCGGGCACGGGCCGCGCAGCGGGTTCGCGCCCATGAAGTTGATGTGGTCCGTCAGCCGCATGAAGTCGCCGGGACGGAAGCGGCGGTTCACGCCGCCCGCCGCGTTGGTCAGCAGCAAATCGCGAATGCCGAACTCCGCCAGCACGCGCACGGCGAAAGTGACTTCCTCCATCGAGTGCCCCTCGTAGTAATGCGCGCGGCCACTGAGCACCGCGACCGGTGTGCCACCCAGCGTGCCGAACACCAGCTTGCCGGAGTGGCCTTGCACGGTCGGCTGCGGAAAGCCCGGCAGCTTCGCGTAGGGAATTTCCTTCGCCACCGCCACCCGCTCCAGCACCGGCCCGAAGCCGCTGCCCAGCACGAGCGCGAGCTGGGGACGAAGTGCAGTGGCCCTCGACAAGACGCGCGCCGTCGCCGCTGCGCCGTTTGGCTTTGGTGTTCGCATGGCGCTCTCTCCTTAGCACCCGGCTTCAGCCGGGTGTTCGCCGTGCGCTGCACCGCAAACCGTTTCAACGGTTTGCCCGAACGGATGCAAGCGCGCCTTCGGCGAAGCCGTTGAAACGGCTCTCGCCACTTGCGCCCGTGACGCCCGGCTGAAGCCGGGTGCTAATGAGATGGGCCATTCGCCGACACGCCCTGCCCGGTTGGTGACTTGCATTCTCATCGCGCGGAATTAGGCTGCGCAGCCTATTTGAGAGATTTGAGATATGCAATTGAGCAACGAAGAAATCCGCCGCTACTCGCGCCACCTGATCCTGCCCGAGGTCGGCATGGCCGGGCAGAAGAAGATCAAGTCCACCTCCGTCCTGTGCATCGGCGCGGGCGGACTCGGCTCGCCCATCGCGATGTATCTCGCCGCCGCCGGCATCGGGAAGATCGGCATCGTGGACTTCGACACGGTGGATTACTCGAACCTCCAGCGCCAAATCCTCCACACCGACGCCGACGTGGGCCGCTCGAAGGCCGAGTCCGCGAAGGAAACGCTCGCCGGCATCAACCCGAACACCGAGGTCGTCCTCCACAACACGCGCATCTCCGCCGAGAACGCCCTCGACCTCATCCGCCCCTACGACATCGTCGTGGACGGCACGGACAACTTCCCCACGCGCTACCTCACCAACGACGCCTGCGTGCTGCTGAAGAAGCCGAATGTCTATGGCTCCATCTTCCGCTTCGAGGGGCAGGCCAGCGTCTTCGCGCCGCACCTCGGCGGGCCGTGCTACCGCTGCCTTTACCCCGAGCCGCCGCCGCCCGGCATGGTGCCGAGCTGCGCGGAAGGCGGCGTGCTGGGCGTGCTGCCCGGCATCATCGGCTGCATCCAGGCCACGGAGATTCTGAAGCTCGCGCTGGGCAAGGGCACTTCGCTCATCAACCGCCTTGTCCTCTTCAACGCGCTGGACCTCAAGTTCCGCGAACTCAAGTTGCGCCGCGACCCGAAGTGCCCGCTCTGCGGCGACGCCCCGACCATCAAGGAGCTGATTGACTACGAGATGTTCTGCGGCATCCAGCCCGCGCCCGCCGAGCCGGCGGCGAACCCGGACGAAGTCACCGTGCAGGACATGAAGCGCGCGTTGGACAATCCCGCGCTCAACATCAAGGTCATGGACGTGCGCGAGGCGGACGAATACGAAATCGCGAAGGTCAACGGCGTGCCGCTGCTGCCGTTGAGCCAGCTCGGCCAGCGCTTCACGGAACTGGACCCGAACCAGCAATACTACCTGCACTGCAAGGGCGGCGTGCGTTCGCTCAAGGCGCTGAACTTCCTCCGCGAGCAGGGCTTCAAGTATGTGAAGTCCGTCAAGGGCGGCATCGCCGCGTGGAGCGACGAGGTGGACCACAGCGTGCCGAAGTATTGAGCCGTAGCTCGACATTCCAATGTCGAGCCTTGAACCGATCCCCGCCCGCGCAACTCTCGACGTTGGAATGTCGAGCTACTTGGCGGCGGCCTGCGTCGCCTTCCGCACCTTGATGAGCACGGGCGAACTGGTCGGCTTGCCGTCACCGGCGTTCTGGCGGGCGCTGCGGTTAATGACGTGGCAGAGGCGGTCGGTCTCCGGCACCCAGCGCGCGCAACTGAAGAAGATTTTCCGCTCCGTCTCACCCGCCGCGATTTGCACGCCGTTCAGGCCGATGTCCGACACGATGATGCCGTGCGGCAGGTTCTCGATGTCCATGTCCACGAGGTTCGTGTCGCCGTTGCGGACGACGCGCAGCCACGCGGGGACTTCCGTGCCGGGCGCGATGGTGATTTCCGGGATGCTCGTGGGAATCGCGCCCACGGCGGCGGCCGGCAGTGGGGAGGCGGAGTTTTGCAGTGAGAGGAAAACCTTCGGTGCCTCCGCGAGCTTGAGTGAGCCGAAGTTGTTCAGCGGTTTGGTCACGGGCTGTCCGTCCACGGTCGCGGTGGCGGCGAGCTTCACCTGCTTCCACGCGTCGGCACTGGCTTCGGCGGCGTCGGCGCTGGCGAAGATGCTGCCGTCCGCCTCGAAGTGCCCGGCTTCCACCACCAGCGGCGTCGAGGCGAACCAGCCCTTCGGCATGCCGCTCACGTCCACGCGCACCGCGCCGGTGAAGCCGTCCGCGCGGTCGAGCTTCACGGAGAAGTTCCGGCCCGAGCCGCGCGGGATGGTCTGGTTCGCGCCCGTGAGCGACGGCGTGAAGTCCGGCTTCGCCTCGCGCACGACGAGCCGGTAGGCGTAGCGGTCGCCACCGAAGCCCTTCGACTCCGTGACGCGCACGAGGTAGCTGCCGTCGGCGGGCGGCGAGAAGTTCACGCGCGAGTCCGTGCCCAGCTTGCGCTCGCCGTCGTCGTCGTTCGCGTAGGCCAGCTTGAAGACCGGCAGGCCGTTCGGCACGAACTGCGTGCCCGGCGCGTGCGGCTCCACGATGTAGGCCGGCTCGTCGAGCGGATGCGCGACTGGGCTGGTGTCGAAGTAGGCGAGCCGCCCGCCGCGATTGTAGAGCAGGAAGCCCGCGTCCGGCCCGCGCGGCGCGCGGAAGAGCCGGCAGACCTCGCCGCCGAAGTAGAGCAACTGGTTCAGCTCCATCTCCTCCCAGTTCACGAGGCGCACGTCGGGGTTGTTCGAGTCAATGCCACGGAAGGTCACGCTCGAATCGCGCACGGCCTGGAGCCACAGCCGCTCGACGGGCCGGCCATCGGCGTGCAGCACTTCAATCTTCGTGTCCGCCGGCGAACCGCGCCGCGCTGCCATCGTCTCAATGACCCAGCGTTGGCCGCGCTTCGCATCGAAGCGGAAGTGGTCGGCGTCCAGTGCCGGCGACGTCTTGTCGCCGCCGTTGGGCGGACGAACGCTGCGGGGCGGCGACTGGAAGTCGCCGGCACGGAAGCGGCCATTCGCCGCGCCGGGCACCGTGATGGGGGTGGCCGTCGCAGACGAATCATTCGGCTCCACCTCATTGACCTCCGCCGTGGCACTCACCAGCACTTTGAACTCCTTCCGCGCCCGAAACTTCTCCGCGTCCACCGGCACAACCGCCTCGCCCATCGCGCCGGCCTTCACCTTTGCGCTCGCGCCGGGCGGCAGGTTTTCGCCCGCGAGTTGGATTTCTGATTCCTTGTCCGCCGCGACGGCCAGCGGGAAGACGCCTGTGACCACCGGCAGCTCGCCCACCGACACGCGGAAGAAATGTTCCGGCGACGCCATGTATTGCAGGTCGCTCACGCGCACCGTGTAACGCCCTGCCGCCGCGAGCCGGTGGACGAGCAGCGCGTCCGAGCTGCCGTCGAAGCCGCGGTTCACCGCCAGCACGCGCCCGCGTTCGTCGAGCAGGGTGAGCATGGCGTTGACGGCCTTGGAGCCGAGGCTTTTTGCCGCGAGGTCGCAGACGAGGTTTTGGCCGGCCTTGCCGGAGAAGGAAAATTCCGCCGGCCTCCCCGGCTGCTCCAGCGCGCCCCAGAAACTCACGGGCAACGTCTCAGCGGTGGGGCGAGACTCCTGACGAGCCGCCTCCACTTGCCGCAAGTCATCCACATGCAGCTTCACCCGTCCGCTCTCACCCGCCGCGCTCTTCACGGACAACTCATAGCTCCCGCGCGCCAAGTCCGCCGCAGCCGTGACGTTCACCCAAGCCTCGCCCGCCTTCGCCTCCGGCAGCAACGCTCCGGTGAGCTTGGGGCTGTGGAACGTGATGTTGGTCAACCCCGTGAGATTGCTGCCGACGACCTTGAGCCGCGTCTCCACGCCGCGCTGAATGCCGCGTGGTTCCAGCCGCGTGATGGCGGGCGCAGCGGGTGGAGCCATCTCCTTGGCCTTCGCCTTCGGCTTCGGATCGGCGGCGAAAAGCGGAACGGAGAGAGACAAAGCCAGTGCGGCCAAGAGAAGTTGTTTCGTGTGTTTCATGGCTGTTTGAAAGTGCGCCGTGTCATCGGATGTCTTGCCCCCTCACCCTAACCCTCTCCCCCGGTGGGGGCGAGGGGACTGCCGCAGGCGCAGTGGGTCCGTCGGGGACATCGGTGGTGCCCGTCGTCAGGACCGTTCGAGGGCGGCGCGCTGTTTTCTCCCTCGCCCCCACCGGGGGAGAGGGCCGGGGTGAGGGGGCAGGACGCAACCAAGCACGGAGCGTGCCCGCATTCAGCCCGGCCCGTCCCCGGCCTTCGGCAGAAAGCTCCTGACCGTAGGATCCCACCGGCCTCGCTTTGAACTGCGCCAGTTCATTCGTCCTCCCCGTCCGCTCCATCAGCTCATACCAAATCTCAAAGCGCACCGCGTCCAGTTCCCCACGCAACTGGTGATTCCAAAACCGCAGCAGCTTGATGTCCTTCGCCGCCAGGAAGCGGTTGCGCTGCTCGTCCCGTGCTCGTTCGTCGGGGAAACCGTGGTGCCCGCCGTCCAGTTCAACTGCGAGCTGGGCCAGCGTGCAGTAGAAGTCGAGGAAGTAAGGGCCGCAGGCGTATTGCCGACGAAACTTGAGCTCAGAGAAGCGCCGGTCACGGAGCAGCCGCCAGAGCCGCTTCTCCGACTCCGTGGATTCCTTGCGGAGATGCCGGGCAAAGTCGCGTGCGTCCTCCGTGCGCGTGCGATGCTTGCCAAGCTGCTCGAAGCGCACCGACCTCTTCTCCCTCTCCCCCACCGGGGGAGAGGGCTGGGGTGAGGGGGAAAATCGGCCGGCAGTCCTAGCCCCTGTGGAAGTTAAAGCAGCACCGCCAGCGACCGGCGAAGATTCCGATGATTCGTCAATCTGTCCTGCGGCCTCCACCCGCCCCCTCACCCTAACCCTCTCCCCCGATGGGGGAGAGGGGACCGCGCGCCGTGTGACCGATGCTCGCTCGGGCACTCCCTGCGACTCGTAGATGGTAGCGGTCGGCTTCATTCGAGATTGTGTTCACGAACGCTGCACTTTGGAAGCTCTCCCACTTTGCCGAGCGCGTATGCACCGCCACCTTCCGGGCAGACGTTTCGGTGGTCATACCAATGGTTGTTCCCAGCGTGTTCAAACCGAAGCAATTCCTCCCAAGTCGGAGAAGCTTCCAATGGTTGCCCGTTTTGAAGCGCCCGATGCTGCTTCAGCCTGTCAATGGACTCTAACCGGCTTCTGCATGATTCCAAATGCACCTCTGACCGCTTTTGCTCTAGCCACCAAAATCCTGCTCCCAGCCCGACGATTGCCGAAAGCACAAGCGCGACTTTGATTTGCTTGCTCATTATCCGTAGCTAACGAGTGCTTGCCGCCACCTTTCCCGGCTGCCCGGTCTTCGCATCAAAGAACTGCAGCGTGCCGCCCAGGCGGCCCACGACGAAGCGCGCGTTGCCCGCGAGGCGGGTCGCGCGGCAAATCATGGTCTTCATGTCATGGAAGGTGGCGGATTCACCGGCTCGCGGCGACTACTTTTCTGACTGGATGGCATGGAGAATTCGACCGGAAGGGATACGCGCGGCGTTTGCGCGTTCTGCATGCCGGCGCCGACGGTGCTCACGAACCCGCTTCGTGCCTTGCTCCCAATCGCAATCCGAATCTTAATCCCGGCGCATCGCGCATGAACATCGCCTACGTCACCAGCGACGACCCGCATGACCTGCGGAGTTGGTCGGGCCTGTCGCACTACATCGCCGAGTCGCTCAAGCCGCACGGGGCGAACATCCACTATCTCGGCCCGTTGGCGTCGGTGGTGTCGCCGTTTATGGGCGTGAAGCGGCGGTTTTGGCGGCTGTTTGGCCGGGAAATCCTCGAAGGCCGCGAGCCGTCCATCGTGCGCGGCTGGGGCCAGCAGGTGACGGAGAAGCTGCGCGGCCTCGACGCCGACCTGATCCTCGCCACGCACACCGAACTGCTCTCCGAGTTCGCGAGCGACCTGCCCATCGCGTATTGGAGCGACTCGAACTTCGGCTGCATGCTCGACGCGTATCCCTATTTCAAGAACCTCAATCCCTTCGCCATCCGGCGCGGGCACGATTACGAACGGCGCGCGCTGCAACGCGCCGACCTCGTCATCTACGCGTGCGATTGGGCGCGCGATGCGGCCATCAGCCAATACGGCGCGGACCCGGCCAAGGTGAAGGTCATCCCCTTCGGCGCGAACATCCGCTGCGACCGCACCGCCGCCGACGTGGACAAGTTCATTGCCGCGCGGCCGAAGGATCGTTGCAACCTGCTGTTCCTCGGCAAGGTCTGGGCGCGCAAGGGCGGGGACATCGCGGTGGCTGTGGCGGAGGATTTGAACCGCGCGGGACTGCCGACGACGCTCACCCTCATCGGGTCGCAGCCGCCGGAAGGGAAGGTGCTGCCGGCGTTCGTGCGCAAGACGGGCTTCATCAACAAGAGCGAACCGGCGGGCCTCAAGCAGTTCAACGACCTCATCGCGGAGTCGCATTTCCTGATCCTGCCGTCGCGAGCGGAGGCGTTTGGCATCGTGTTCTGTGAGGCGGCGTCGTTCGGCGTGCCGAGCCTGGCCACGAAGGCCGGCGGCATCCCGTCGGCGGTGCGCGACGGCGGCAACGGCCAGACGTTTCCGCTCGACGCGCCGCCCGCCGAATATGCCGACTTCATCCGACGGCACTTCGCGAACTACGCGGACTACGAGGCACTGGCGCGCTCGGCGTTCTGCGAATACGAGACGCGGCTGAACTGGGGCGTGTCCGGCGCAACGGCGATGGGGCATTTGCGGGCGATTGCGGGCAAGCGCCGGAGGTGACGCGATCCAACTGTGAGCCAGGCCTTCCAACTCGCGCTCGCGCAGATGCTCGTCGTGCCCGGCGAGGTAGAGGCGAACTTGCGGCGCGCGGAGGAGCGGATCGCGACGGCGGCGAAGGCGGGCGCGGACCTCGTGCTGCTGCCGGAGGCGCTGGACTGCGGCTGGTCGCACCCGTGCGCGCGCGAGTTTGCCGGGGCCATTCCAGACGGGGCCGCCTGCCGGCGGCTGCGGGCTGCCGCGAAGCAGCAGGGCGTGTTCGTCTGCGGTGGACTGGTCGAGCGCGAGTCACGCACCCCGCCCCACGCACCACGCTTCTTCAACTCCGCCGTGCTGGTTGACCCGCGCGGCGAAGTCGTCCTGCACCACCGGAAGATCAACGAACTGGAATTCGCCCGTGAGCTGTATTCGGTCGGCGACCGGCTGGGCGTGGCGGAGACGCCGTGGGGCCGGGCGGGGCTGATGATTTGCGCGGACGGTTTTGCGCCGGGGCAGGCCATCAGCCGCTCGCTCGTGCTGATGGGGGCGCGGTTCATCCTCTCGCCGTGCGCGTGGGCGGTGCCGGCGGACCACGACAACGCCCAGCAGCCCTACGGCCGGCTCTGGCTGGAGAACTACGGCCCGGTGGCCCGCGACTTCGGCGTGTGGATCGCCGGGTGCAGCAATGTCGGCCCGATCACGGCCGGGCCGTGGGCGGGTCGGAAGTGTATCGGCAACTCGCTGGTGGTCGCTCCGAGCAATGAAGTCGCCACGCGGGGAGCCTATGGCGCGCAGGCGGACGAGGTCATTTTGGTCCGCGTGGAACTGGCCTGATGCCCCTCAGGCCTGGGCGGCCGGTTGTTCTTCCTCCCGCGCGGCGGCTTCGGCCAGGGCCGCGTCCGCCTCCTCGCTCAACGAGGGCGCGGCCTCTTCCGCCGGCGGGGCTTCCTCGGCGGGATCATCTTCCTCGATGATGTTGATCGGCAGGAGGATCGTGAACTGTGTCGCGCAGGCGGGGCCGGGGGATTGCAGCTCGATCTCGCCGCCCACCGCGCGGATGATGGCGCGGGCGAGGTGCAGCCCGGCGCCGGTGTGCGGCGGCGTCTTGGTGGTGAAGTAGGGATCCCAGATCTTGTCGTGGATGTCCTTCGGAATGCCCGGCCCGTTGTCGCGGATTTGGATGAGGATCGCGTTGTCGCGCCGGTCCATGAAAACCCCGATGACGGGCACCTTGTTGGGGTCCTCGTTGGCCGGCTCCGGCTCCCGCTCGTCCTCGAAGCGGGTCTTGATGACGGGGCCTTTCTCCGCGTGGGCCTCGATGGCGTTGTGGAGCAGGTAGAGGATGGCGCGGCTGATCTCGCTGCGCATGCCCCACCACTGGATGGTGGGGTCGAGCTGCTGTTCCAGCACGATGCCGTAGTAGGTGAACTCCGGCTCGAGCAGCTTGGTCACGTCCGACACCAGCTCCGCCGGGCGGATCACCGCCGGGCTGCGGCTATAGACCGAGACGTCGAGCAGCCGGCGCAGGTGGTCGTTCACGCGGTGGAACTGCGAGTGCAGCAGCAGCATCCGCTGGCGCACGTCCTCCTTCAGCCGCTCGTCCACCATCAGCACGCGCAGGCTGCCCAGCGCGTGGGCGAGGGGGAAATGGATCTCATCCAGGAACGACGCGGCGAGCTGCCCGAAGCGCTTCTGGAAGTGCGCCGTGGTCATGCCGTGCGCGAAGTCCGCCATCTTCCGCTCCAGTTCCGCCTGCGCGCGCCGCTGTTCGTCGGGCGCGAGGAGCTGCACGTTGAGCTCGTCCACCAGCCGCTTGTAGCGCAGCGCGGCACCGACGCGGGCGTCGCACTCGTTCTGCTCGACGGGCTTGCTCAGGTAGTCGAACGCCCCGAGTTCCAGGCCCCGGTTGGTGGGCTCGTTCTTCAGGTCGCCGGTCATGAGGATGACCGGGATGTCCTTGGTGCGGGCGTCATGCTTGATGGCGCGGCACACTTCGAGGCCGTCCATGCCGGGCATGGACACATCCACGATGGCGAGGTCCACCAATTCCTTGCTGAGAAACTCGATGGCCGACGCGCCGCTGCCGCAGGTGTAGCAATCGGCGTTGAGCAGCTTGAGGCACTCGCGGAGCTGGCGCAGCGCGTCGGGCGTGTCGTCCACCGCGAGCACCCGCGGCCGGGTCACCGAGGTAACCTTGGCGACGACCTTCACCGGGGGCGCGCCGGCCCGGGGGGGAGGCGCAGCGGGCGACCGGGCGGGCGGCGGCTTGACGGCGACGGGCGGCATTGTGTCGCGGGCACCTTATGAGCCGGTCGGAGCCTTAGCAAGCGGCAGTTGGAACACAGGCGGCCCGCAGGCGCGGCCCGCAGGCGCGGAAAGAGTTGACGCCGTGCTGCCCTTGCGCCGTAAATGCGACCGCTGCCACTGACGCGCAGCGCACCAACCCAACACCGCGACCCACCATGAGCACCAACCTTCTTTCCAGCCTCAAGCAGCACACCATCGTCGTCGCCGACACGGGCGACTTCGAGAGCATCCGCAAGTATCAGCCGCGTGACGCCACGACGAACCCCAGCCTCATCCTCAAGGCCGCCCAGATGCCGGAATACGCCGCCGTGGTGGACAAGGCTATCGCCGACGCCAGGCAGTCGGCCAGCGGTTCCGCCGTGCTGGCCGAGGCCATGGACCAGATCGCCGTCGCGTTTGGCCTGGAGATTCTCAAGATCGTCCCCAACCGCGTCTCGACCGAGGTGGATGCCCGGCTGTCCTTCGACACTGCCGCGTCCGTGGCAAAAGCCCGTTCGCTCATCGCCCGCTATGCGCAAGCCGGCATTCCCAAGGAGCGCGTGCTCATCAAGCTCGCCTCGACGTGGGAAGGCATCCGCGCCGCGGAAGAGCTCAAGAAAGACGGCATCGCCTGCAACCTCACGCTGCTGTTCAGCTTCGCCCAAGCCGTCGCCTGCGCCGAGGCCGGGGTGCAGCTCATCTCGCCGTTCGTGGGCCGCATCCTCGACTGGCACAAGAAGAGCACGGGGAAGGACTTCGTTGGCGCGGAAGACCCCGGCGTCATCTCCGTCACGGCGATTTACAACTACTACAAACGCCACGGCTACCAAACCGAGGTCATGGGCGCGAGCTTCCGCAACGTCGGCGAAATCCTCGAACTCGCCGGCAGCGACCTGCTCACCATCAGCCCCGCGCTGCTGGAGGAGATGCAGAAGACCGCCGGCACCGTCGCCCGCAAGCTCGACCCGGCCACCGCGCCGACCCTGGGCCGCGAGAAATTCCACCTCGATGAGAAGGCCTTCCGCTGGCAGCACAACGAGGATGCGATGGCGACCGAGAAGCTCTCCGAAGGCATCCGCCTCTTCGCCGTGGACACCCTCAAGCTCGAGAGGTGGGTGGCTGAGAAGTTGAAGTAGCCCGTGCCGGCGGCCTTCACCCGCCGCCCGGCTCCGTAGGAGCCAAACATCAGTAGCCGTGGGTGAAACCCACGGTGAGCGATAGTTGCCAGGCCAGCCGCGTAGCGGTTGAACCATCAGTCTCGAACCTCCCGGCTTTCCCCGTTCAACCGCTACGCGGTTGCGTTGCCATACCTCACGCTACCGTGGGTTTCACCCACGGCAATTGTTGTTCAACTCCTACGGAGTTGGCCGTCAGGGTCAGCAACACGTCAGGCAAACGGGCGCGGGACTTAACTTCATGCCAGCACTTCCCGGATGACGTGCCCGAACACATCCGTCAGCCGGTGGAAGCGCCCGCCGTGCAGGAAGGTCAGCCGTTCGTGGTCCACGCCCAGCAGGTGCAGCATCGTGGCGTGCAGGTCGTGCATCTCCACCACGTTCTCCACCGCGCGGTAGCCGAACTCGTCCGTCGCGCCGTAAGCCATTCCGCCGCGCACGCCGCCGCCGGCCAGCCACATCGTGAAGCCCTGCGGGTTATGGTCGCGCCCGTCGCTGCCCTGCGCGAACGGCGTGCGCCCGAACTCGCCGCCCCACAGCACCAGCGTGTCCTCCAGCAGCCCACGCGCCTTCAAGTCCTTCAACAGCGCCGCGATGGGCTGGTCCACGATGAAGGCGTTCCGCGCGTGATCCTTCTTCATGTTCCCGTGCTGGTCCCACGGCGACACGAACCGGATGCCGCTCACCGCGCTGACTTCGACAAACCGCACGCCGCGCTCGACCAGCCGCCGCGCCAGCAGGCACTCGCGGGCGTAGCGCGCCTTGAGCGGGTCGGGTGAATCGGTGCCGTAGAGCTTGTGCGTCGCCGCGGTTTCGCCGCGCAAGCCGGCGGCTTCCGGCACCGCCGTTTGCATCGCGGCGGCCAGCTCGTAGTTGCGGATGGCGGACTCGACTGCGGCGCGTTGCGAGCCGAGCGTCGAGGCGAACGCGCGGTCATTCTCCGCGATAAACCCGAGCTGGTTCGCCCGCGCCGCCGCCGGCCCGCTTGCGGCGAGATTTTCCATCACCGCGCCGCCCGTGAGGTTGAACTGCGTCGCCTCGTGCCGCGCCGGCAGGAAGCCGCTGCTCCAGTTCGCCACGCCGCCGAGCGGGATGGAGCCGCCGTTGAGCACCACGAAGCCGGGCAGGTTCGCCGCCTCGTTGCCCAGTCCGTAGCTCGCCCACGCGCCCATGCTGGGCCGGCCCTGCATCGTGCTGCCCGTGTGCAGGAAGTAGCACGCCTGCGCGTGTTCCGGCGACGCGCTCGTCATCGAGCGGATGATGCACAAGTCATCCGCGCAGCCGCCAAGGTGCGGGAACAGCTCGCTCACCGGGATGCCCGATTTCCCACGCGGCGAGAACTCCCACGGACTCGCCAGCGTCTTGCCGATGGCATCGAACTGCGTCGCGTCCATCCGCAGCGGGAACGGCTTACCGTGCTCGGCTTTGAGGCGCGGCTTCGGGTCGAACGTGTCCACCTGCGATGGCCCGCCGTCCATGAAGAGGAAGATGACGCGCTTCGCCCGTGGTGCGTGGTGCGTGGTGCGTGAGGAAATGGCTTCCGCCGCCTGTCCAAAGAGCCCCGCGAACGCCAACCATCCGAAGCCGGTGGAAGCGCGCTGGAGCAGCGCGCGGCGCGTCCACTTCGGGGTAGCAGCCGACGTGAGGAGGCTCTGATTGAATTCTGATTGGAACATCAGGGCCTCCTTACGTCGGCTGCTACCAGTGGCATTCATTTCAAATAGATAAACTCCTTCAAGTTGAACACCGCGTGGGCCAGATCCTGCCACGGTTTCTTCCCGTCGCCGCCGTGGGCCGCGGCTTGCTGCGCGAGGAAGGCGGCGGCGCGCGTGACTTCCGATTCGGTCGCCGGGCGGTTCAGGGCCGTCGCGTAAAGCCAGCGGATGCGGGCGTTCGCATCGCCGGGCTGCGCGAGCGCGCGGGCGGTGAAGTGGCCGGCCTGCTCGATGACAAACGGGTCGTTCAGCAGCGTGAGGCTTTGTGCAGGCACGTTGGTCGCTTCGCGGCGACCGGCGGGCGCGGCAGGCTTGGGCTGGTCGAAGGCAAAGAGAAACGGCGAGGGATGGTTGCGTCGCACTTCGAGATAGAGGCTGCGACGACCGCGCCCGTCCAGCGGGCCGTCCACGGGCGAGTAATCATCGCGCTGCCCTGTCGGAATTGGCACGGGCACGCCGGGGCCGAACGGTGTGCGATCCAGACGTCCACTCGTGGCGAGGATGGCGTCGCGGATGGACTCGGCATCAAGGCGGCGCAGGCTTGCGTGTGAGAGCAGGCGGTTGTCCGGGTCGCGTTCGGCGGCGGCGGGGGAAGTCTCCGTGCTCATCGCGAATGCGCGGCTCGTGAGCATCAGCCGCAGCATCGCCTTCACCGACCAGCCGCGCGCCACGAACTCGCTCGCGAGCCAGTCGAGCAATTCGGGATGGCTCGGCTCGTCAGCCAGCTTGCCGAAGTTGTCCACCGAGCGCACCAGCCCCGCGCCGAAGACATGGTGCCACAGGCGGTTCACCATCACGCGCGCGGTGAGCGGGTTGCGGAGGATGTCCTCGGCCAG
>Ga0172376_10004603_pt1 | contig 15689 bp, 29 predicted proteins | sample Lak35m_FD_121114 | JGI IMG/M metagenome (GOLD analysis project Ga0172376, IMG submission 121114) | Freshwater microbial communities from Kabuno Bay, South-Kivu, Congo - kab_092012_35m | ecosystem: Environmental > Aquatic > Freshwater > Lake | place: Democratic Republic of the Congo: South-Kivu... | reverse complement strand
TTTAAAAACAAAGGAGTTCAAGCAATGTTGGATATGGTAATGGAAATTTTACCTTCTCCATTAGATGTTGACGGAATTACTGGTACTAATCCAAAAACTGGAGAAGAAACAACACGTCAACCTTCTTATAATGAGCCTTTTGCTGCTTTAGCATTTAAAATTGCAACGGATCCTTTCGTAGGTCGTTTGTGTTTCATTAGAGCTTATTCAGGAAATCTACAAGCAGGTTCTTATGTATTTAATACTAGATCTGATAATAAAGAACGTATTTCTCGTATCTTCCAAATGCACGCTAACAAACAAAATCAAATTGAAGAGTTAGGGGCAGGTGATATTGGTGCAGTTGTTGGTTTTAAAGACATTCGTACTGGAGATACATTGTGTGATGAAAAACACCCAATCGTTCTTGAGTCAATGAATTTCCCTGAGCCTGTAATTGGATTAGCAATTGAACCAAAAACGCAAGCTGATACAGATAAACTTTCTATCGGATTAAATAAGTTGTCTGAGGAAGATCCAACTTTCAGAGTGAATACTGACGAAGAAACTGGACAAACAATTATTAGTGGTATGGGTGAGCTTCACCTAGAAATCATTGTTGATCGTTTGAAAAGAGAGTTTAAAGTTGAGGTTAATCAAGGTGCTCCACAGGTTTCTTACCGTGAGGCAATCACGGGTTCTATTGAACACAGAGAAGTTTATAAAAAGCAATCTGGTGGTCGTGGTAAATTTGCGGATATTTTCGTTAAAATTTCTCCACAAGACAATCAAGAGAAAACAGGTCTTGAATTTGTGAATTCTATTAAAGGAGGTAATATTCCACGTGAATTTATTCCTTCAGTTGAGAAAGGTTTCAAAGAATCTATGAAGAATGGTGTTTTGGCAGGATATTTAGTTGATTCGATGAAAGTTGAGTTAATTGATGGTTCTTACCACAATGTCGATTCTGATTCTTTATCTTTTGAGATTTGTGCAAAAATGGCATACCGTGAAGCTTTAAGAAAATGTAAGCCTATTTTATTAGAGCCTATCATGAAATTAGAGGTTGTTACTCCTGAAGAGAATATGGGGGATGTTGTTGGTGACTTAAATCGTCGTCGTGGTATGATGAAAGGTATGGATGATCGTAATGGTGCTAAAGTTGTTAAAGCTGATGTTCCACTTTCTGAAATGTTTGGATATGTAACACAACTTCGTACTATTACATCTGGACGTGCTACTTCAAGTATGGAGTTTTCTCATTATGCTGAAGCTCCAAGAAACGTAGCTGACGATGTAATTGCTAAAATCAACGGAAAAGTCAACGCTTAATATTATATAGATGAGCCAAAAAATTAGAATTAAATTAAAGTCTTACGATCATAATTTGGTAGATAAATCTGCTGAGAAGATTGTAAAAACTGTAAAAGCTACAGGTGCAGTTGTTAGTGGTCCAATTCCATTACCTACTCATAAAAGAATATACACTGTATTAAAATCTCCACACGTTAACAAGAAAGCTCGTGAACAATTCGAGTTATGTTCTTACAAACGTTTGTTAGATATTTATAGTTCATCTTCTAAAACAGTAGATGCATTAATGAGGTTAGAGCTTCCAAGTGGAGTTGACGTAGAAATAAAAGTTTAAATAAATAAAAGTTAAAGTATGCCTGGAATAATTGGTAGAAAAGTCGGAATGACTAGCATCTATAGTGCCGAGGGTAAGGCAACACCATGCACAGTCATAGAAGCTGGTCCTTGTGTAGTTACACAGTTAAAAACACAAGATAGAGATGGATACGACGCAGTTCAGTTAGGTTTTGGAGAACGTAAGGAAAACAAAACTCCTAACGCACTTAAAGGACATTTCAAAAAAGCAAATACTACGCCAAAAGCAAAATTGGCTGAGTTTAAAGGTTTTGATGGATTAACCTTGGGTGATTTAGTGAACGTAGACATTTTCGAAGAAGGAGAATTTGTTGGAGTTGTAGGAACTTCAAAAGGTAAAGGTTTTCAAGGTGTTGTTAGACGTCACAATTTTGGTGGTGTAGGACAATCAACACATGGTCAACATAATCGTTTACGTGCGCCAGGTTCAATCGGAGCATGTTCTTATCCTGCACGTGTATTTAAAGGTATGCGCATGGCAGGTCAAATGGGGAACAAACGTGTGATGACTGAAAACTTAGAAGTTTTGAAAGTTTTAACGGACAAAAATTTAATTGTAGTGAAAGGATCGGTTCCTGGAGCTAAAGGTTCAACTGTATTAATCGCGAAATAATGGAAGTAAAAGTAATTGACCAAACTGGAAAAGCTACTTCTAAAAAAGTAGCATTAACAGAGACAATCTTTGGTATTGAGCCAAACGATCACGCAATCTATTTGGATGTTAAACAACATTTAGCAAACAAACGTCAAGGAACCCACAAAGCAAAAGAAAGAAATGAAATTGCTGGTTCTACTAGAAAAATCAAAAAACAAAAAGGAACTGGTGGTGCTCGTGCTGGTAGCATTAAATCAGGTACTATTGTTGGTGGTGGTAGAATTTTTGGACCTAGACCAAGAAATTATAGTTTCAAATTGAATATCAAGTTAAAGCGTTTAGCTAGAAAGTCGGCTTTTGCTTATAAAGCTCAAAATGACGGTTTAGTTATTCTTGAAGATGTAAACTTCGATTCAATTAAAACTAAAAGTTTTATCTCATTGATCAATAATTTAGATTTACAGAATGATAAAGTATTATTTATTTTGGGTTCACAAAATGATAATGTATATTTGTCTTCTAGAAATTTAAAACGAGTTAAAGTAGTAACAGCTGATTCAGTAAATACATATGATGTGTTGAATGCTAAAAAAGTAATTTTAGCTGAAAGTTCTCTTGCTGTTATAGAAAACATTCTAAACTAATATAGTGATGAATAATGTTATAAAAAAACCACTTATTACTGAAAAAGCAACAGTTGCGATGGAAACTCGCAACCGTTTCTCTTTTCAAGTTGAAAAAAGTGCGAATAAAATTGAAATAAAGAAAGCTGTCGAAAAAATGTACGGAGTTCACGTAACCGAAGTACGTACACAAACCTATGGCGGTGGTAAATCCTCTGTTAAGCAAACTAACAAAGGTATCGTTGTGCAACCAAACAATCCTTGGAAAAAAGCGATTGTTACTGTTGCAGATGGAGAAACGATTGATTTGTATAATAACATTTAACAAAAGAAAATGGGTCTTAAAAAATTCAAGCCTACTACTCCAGGGCAAAGACACAAGGTCAACAGTACTTATGCTGAAGTAACTACAAATGTTCCTGAAAAATCATTAGTAGCTAAAAAGAAAAAGTCTGGTGGTCGTAACAATGACGGTAGAATGACCATGCGTTATATTGGAGGAGGTCATAAACAAAAATACCGTATCATTGATTTCAAAAGAGACAAACAGGATATTCCTGCAACTGTGAAAACTATCGAGTACGATCCAAATCGTACAGCTAGAATTGCTTTGTTGTATTATGCTGATGGTGAAAAAAGATATATTATCGCACCAGAGGGTTTAAAAGTTGGTGATACTGTTGTTTCTGGTAAAACTGCAACTCCAAATGTTGGAAATTCAATGTTTTTAAGTGACGTTCCATTAGGTACGGTTATTCATAATATTGAATTACATCCTGGTAAAGGAGGTGCAATAGCAAGAGGTGCAGGTACTTATGCACAATTAAATGCACGTGACGGACGTTACGCAATTGTTAAATTGCCTTCAGGTGAAACTAGAATGGTCTTAACGACTTGTTTAGCTACTATAGGATCAGTTTCAAATTCAGAGCACAGTTTGGTTGTTTCTGGTAAGGCTGGTCGTTCAAGATGGTTAGGAAGAAGACCAAGAGTAAGAGGTGTTGTAATGAATCCAGTGGATCACCCAATGGGTGGTGGTGAAGGAAGAAATTCTGGAGGTCACCCTAGATCTAGAAAAGGTTTACCTGCTAAAGGATACAAAACACGTTCAAAAACTAAGTATTCAGATAAGTTAATCATCGAGAAAAGAAAGAAATAGTTAAGTTATGAGTAGATCGTTGAAAAAACCACCATTCGTACACTACAAATTGTTTAAACGAGTGGAAGAGGCGCAAGCTTCAAACAGCAAAGCTGTGATCAAAACTTGGTCTAGAGCTTCTACTATTACACCTGATTTCGTAGGTTTAACGGTTGCTGTTCATAATGGGAATAAGTTTATTCCTGTTTTCGTTACTGAGAACATGGTAGGTCACAAATTAGGAGAATTTTCTCCTACACGTAACTTCCGTGGTCATGGTGCTGACAAGAAAAATAAGAAAAGATAGTTTTAAAATTAAGTAGTGACATGGGCGCTAGAAAAAGATTAAGAGCTGAGAAATTAAAAAGTGAGAAAAATTCAACTGCGTTAGCAAGTTTGAATTCTTCTCCTATTGCTCCAAGAAAGATGAGATTAGTTGCAGATCTTGTAAGGGGAGTTGAAGTAAATAAAGCTCTAAACATTTTGCAACATAACTCTAAATTTGCTTCTAAAAGTCTTGAAAAGTTATTGCGTTCTGCAATTGCTAATTGGGAACAAAAAAATGAGGGTAAAAGTATTGAAGACGAAAAATTAGTTGTATCTTCCATTCAAGTGGATAGCGCTGCTATGATGAAACGTATTCAAACTGCACCTCAAGGAAGAGCTCATAGAGTTAGAAAAAGATCGAACCACGTTACCATCATAGTAGATGGTGCTAAATAAGTAAAAGAACATGGGACAAAAGACAAATCCAATTGGAAATAGATTAGGTTTCATCCACGGATGGGAATCTAATTGGTATGGAGGAAATGAATACAAAGATAAAATCGTTGAGGATGATAAAATCCGTAAATATTTATTTACACGTTTATCTAGAGCAAGCATTTCTAAAATTATTATTGAGAGAACTTTGAAACTTGTTACTGTTACTATTAATACAGCACGTCCAGGTGTGATTATTGGTAAAGGTGGACAAGAAGTTGATAAGTTGAAAGAAGAGTTAAAAAAATTAACGAAAAAAGAAATCCAAATCAATATTTTCGAGGTAAAACGTCCTGAATTGGATGCTCGTTTAGTTGCGGATGGAATTGCTCGTCAAATTGAAGCTCGTATTTCTTTCCGTCGTGCAATCAAGATGGCTATTGGTTCAACGATGAGAATGGGTGCTGAAGGTATCAAAGTTAAAATATCTGGTCGTCTTAATGGTGCAGAAATGGCACGTAATGAGATGTACAAAGATGGACGTACTCCGTTACATACGTTCAGAGCAGATATTGACTATGCTGTAAGTGAGGCACACACTACTTATGGACGAATTGGAATCAAAGTTTGGATCTGTAAAGGTGAAGTTTATGGTAAAAGAGATTTATCTCCAAATGTAGGAATGTCTGCTGCTGGTGCTAAGTCTGCTCCTGCACAAGCTTCTAACAGAAAACCAGCTCCAAAAAGAAAGAAAAAATAATTGATTTATTAAATTATTAAGAATGTTACAGCCAAAAAGAACCAAATTTAGAAGAGTACAAAAAGGTCGTAATCGTGGTGAAGCTCAAAGAGGTAGCACTATCGCATTTGGATCTTTTGGACTTAAAACATTGGAACCAGCATGGATAACTTCTAGACAAATTGAAGCATCTCGTATCGCAGTTACGCGTTACATGAAAAGAGAAGGTCAGGTTTGGATTAGAATTTTCCCTGATAAGCCAGTTACCTCTAAACCTGCAGAGGTTAGGATGGGTAAAGGTAAAGGAGCACCTAGTCACTGGGTAGCTGTTGTTAAGCCAGGACGTATACTTTTCGAAGCTGATGGAGTTTCCTATGAAACAGCTAAAGAAGCATTACGTTTAGCAGCACAAAAGTTGCCAGTTAAGTGTAAGTTTATTGTTCGTAATGACTATGTTGTACCAGGTAAATAACTAAAAGATGAAACAACAAGAAATCACTAAGTTATCAGATGCAGACTTAAAAAGTCGCATTGATGTTTTCGAAGAAAAATTATCTAAAATGAGAATTACTCATAAGGTAACACCTCTTGAAAATCCGATACAAATACGTAGCATTCGTAAAACAGTAGCGCGATTAAAAACTGAGTTGGGTAAACGAGTTCAAGCTTAAGCTTGATTAAAAAGAAATGAGCTTCAAATGGAAAAGCGTAATTTAAGAAAAGAAAGAATTGGAATTGTTACTAGTGATAAAATGCAGAAATCTATTGTAGTTTCTGTAGAAAGAAAAGTAAAACATCCAAAATATGGTAAGTTCGTGAAAAAAACTACTAAATTTGTAGCCCATGATGAAAATAATGACTGTAACGAAGGTGATACAGTTAAAATCATGGAGACGAGACCATTGTCAAAGAATAAGAATTGGAGATTAGTAGAAATTGTCGAAAGAGCTAAATAATCATTAATAATGATACAACAGGAATCAAGACTTTCAGTAGCTGATAACTCCGGAGCAAAAGAGGTGCTTTGTATACGCGTATTAGGCGGTACAAAGCGTCGTTATGCTTCCGTTGGAGATAAAATTGTAGTTGCTGTAAAGAGTGCAACGCCCTCTGGTGCCGTTAAGAAAGGTCAGGTAGCCAAGGCTGTAATAGTAAGAACAAAGAAAGAAGTACGTAGAGCTGATGGCTCCTACATTCGTTTCGATGATAATGCAGTGGTTATTTTAAACCAAGCAGGTGAAATGAGAGGAACTCGTATTTTCGGACCAGTAGCACGTGAGCTTCGTGAGAACAATTACATGAAAATTGTATCTCTTGCTCCTGAAGTACTTTAAAATTGTGGAAGTTATGAATCAGAAATTACACATTAAAGTTGGAGATGTCGTTAAGGTACTTAGCGGTGAATCTCGAGGACAAGAAGGTAAGATTCTTGTAATTAACAAGAAAAAAAGCCGTGCAACTGTAGAAGGACTTAATTTAGTAAAAAAACATGCTAAACCAAGCGCTTCTAATCCGGAAGGAGGAATCATTGAAATGGAGAGTGGAATACATATTTCAAATCTTATGGTCGTTCACAAAGGTCAAGCTGCAAGAGTTGGACGTAAAGTGAACGAAGCAGGTAAATTAGTTCGTTATTCAAAAAAGTCAGGGGAGGAAATTAAGTAATGAGTTATACGCCAAGACTAAAGGAAAAGTATGCACAGGATATTATTCCTGCACTTACTGAAAAATTTGGGTACAAAACCGTTATGCGTGTACCTAAATTACAAAAAATCGTATTAAGCCAAGGTATTGGTGATGCGGTTGCAGATAAGAAATTAGTTGATAATGCTGTAGTTGAATTGTCTCGTATCGCTGGACAAAGAGCAATATCTACTATTTCTAAGAAAGATATTTCTAACTTCAAATTACGTAAAGGAATGCCTGTTGGTACAAAAGTTACGTTACGTGGAGATAAAATGTTTGATTTTTTAGATCGTCTTATTTCTGTTGCTTTACCAAGAACTCGTGATTTTAGAGGTATTAATCCTAAAGGATTTGACGGAAGAGGTAATTTTAACTTAGGTATTAAAGAGCACATCATTTTTCCTGAAATCGATATCGATAAGGTAAGTAGAATGATGGGTATGGATATTACTTTCGTTACTTCAGCAGAAAATGATGAAGAGGCTAAAGCACTATTAGATGCTTTCGGTTTTCCATTTATTAAAAAATAATTACAATGGCTAAAGAATCAATGAAAGCGCGTGAGCGCAAAAGAGAAAGGATAGTTGCTAGAGATGTTGCTAAAAGAGCTGCTTAAACAACTGTTTTAAAATCTACTAGTGAAGATGAACAAGTTCAAGCTGCAAAATGGGATGCTATGTTAGCAATTCAGAAATTATCTGCAAATGGATCAAAAGTTCGTTTACACAATCGTTGTGGATTAACAGGTAGACCAAGAGGTTATATGCGCCAATTTGGTATTTCAAGGGTAACATTCCGTGAAATGGCATTGGCTGGTAAAATCCCAGGTGTAAAAAAATCAAGTTGGTAATTTTAGAATATTCGAAAAAATGAATACAGATCCTATTGCAGATTTCTTAACTCGAATTAGAAATGCTAGTAGTGCTAGATTAAAAATGGTTGAGATACCAGGCTCAAATGTTAAAAGAGCTATGACTCATATTTTGTTTGATCAAGGTTACATTGCAAATTATAAGTTTGAGGATGATGGAAAACAAGGTGTAATCAAGATTGCACTTAAGTATAATCAGTCGACAAAGACCCCAGCGATCACTAAATTAGTTCGCGCGTCTCGTCCAGGTTTACGTAAATATAGTGGAGCTTCTGAAATGCCAAGAGTATTAAATGGTTTAGGAGTTGCTATCGTTTCAACATCAAAAGGTGTTGTTACTGATAAAGAAGCTAGAAAAAGTAACGTTGGCGGAGAAGTTCTTTGTTACGTATATTAATTAATTAACAAGTAAAATGTCAAGGATAGGTAAATCCCCAATTACGATCCCGAGTGGAGTAGAAGTAAAAATTGACGGTACAACGATGACCGTTAAAGGTTCTAAAGGTGCTTTAACACAGGAGTTAGATCCTGCTGTTAAAGTTACAATTGAAGAAAATGTAATCACTTTTAGCCGCGAATCAGATGCACCTGATCATAGAGCAAAACATGGTTTATACCGTGCTTTGGTTAACAATATGATTGTTGGTGTTTCGGAAGGGTACAAGAAGGAAATGGAAGTTATTGGTGTAGGTTACCGTGCAACTGCTACAGGACAAAGTCTTGAGTTGTCATTAGGTTACTCTCACCCAATAGTTTTCGAACTTCCTTCTGAAATTAAGGTATCTGCAGACACCCAAAAGGGTAAAGCTCCAGTTGTAACTTTAGAATCTTACGATAAACAATTAGTAGGACAAGTTGCTGCCAAAATTCGTTCCCTTCGTAAACCAGAGCCTTACAAAGGTAAAGGTATCAGATTTGTTGGTGAAGATATTAGAAGAAAGGCTGGTAAGTCTGCAGGTAAAAAATAATTAGATATATATTATCATGGCATTTAGTAAAATTAATAGAAGAGCAAAAATTAAAAGGAGAATCAGAAAAAAAGTTTCTGGTACTGCTCAATTGCCTCGTTTAACTGTGTTCCGTAGTAACAAGCAGATTTATGCTCAGTTAATCGATGATACAAATGGTGTAACTATTGTTGCTGCTAGTTCTTATAAAAATGATTTAGCTTCAAAAGTTACAAAAATTGAACAAGCTGCTATTGTTGGTAAAGAAGTAGCTGAAAAAGCTATTAAAGCTGGTATCGAAAAAGTAGTTTTTGATAGAAATGGATATTTGTATCACGGAAGAGTAAAATCATTAGCTGACTCTGCAAGAGAAGGCGGACTTAAATTTTAAACGATGGCAACAAACAATTTAAATAGAGTTAAATCTACAGAAACTGAATTAAAAGATAAATTAGTTGCTGTAAATAGAGTTACAAAAGTTACTAAGGGTGGACGTACTTTCAGTTTTTCTGCAATAGTAGTTGTAGGAGATGAGAACGGTATCGTTGGTCACGGTCTTGGTAAAGCTAAAGAAGTAACAGAGGCTATTACTAAAGGAATTGATGATGCGAAGAAAAATTTAATTCGTGTTCCAATTTTAAAAGGTACAGTTCCTCATACTCAAAAAGGTAAATTTGGTGGGGCAGAAGTTTTACTTAAACCTGCTACTCCTGGAACAGGTGTAATCGCTGGTGGTGCAATGCGTGCAGTGCTCGAGAGTGTTGGTGTACACAATGTATTAGCTAAGTCTCAAGGTTCTTCAAATCCTCACAACGTTATTAAAGCAACAATGGATGCATTAACTCAAATGAGAGATGCAGTTGCAGTTGCGAAACAACGTGGAATTAGTTTAGATAAAGTGTTTAACGGTTAATTTAGAACAAATGGCTACAATAAAATTAAAGCAAGTAAGAAGTGCTATTAAGCGTCCTGCTGTTCAAAAAGCAACAGTGAAAGCTTTAGGATTTAGAAAATTGAATCAAGTTGTTGAGCATGAAGCTACACCACAGATTCTAGGAATGGTAAAAAAGGTACAACATCTTTTAGAAGTTGTTGAGTAGAATTCTTAAACTAAAAAAAAATGAATTTACATAATTTAACTCCCGCTAAAGGTTCTGTTAAGAAAATTAAGAGGATTGCTCGTGGTCAAGGTTCTGGTCATGGAGGAACTTCTACAAGAGGGCATAAAGGTGCTAAATCTAGATCAGGTTACAGCAAGAAAATCGGTTTTGAAGGTGGTCAGATGCCTCTTCAAAGACGTGTTCCTAAATTTGGATTTAAAAATATCAATAGAGTTGAGTTCAAAGCGATCAATCTTGATGTTATTCAATCTTTAATTGAAAGAAAGAATGTCACTGAAATAACTCCTGATGTTTTAAGAGAATTTGGTATCATTTCACGTAACGATTTAGTGAAAGTATTAGGTCGTGGTGAATTAACTACTAAGATAAATATTACTGCACATAAATTTTCTTCATCTGCTAAGTCAGTTATTGAAGCAATTGGTGGTAATTGTTCAGAAATCTAATTATCTTTGCCATTATTTTAGCAAATGAAAAAATTTATACAGAACATAAAGAACATTTGGAAAGTAGAAGAATTGAGAAAGAGGATTATTTTGACTCTTTCTCTAATTCTTGTTTATAGACTAGGTTCTTTCATAATTTTACCAGGTGTAAATTATGATGCTTTATCAGCAGCTAATGCAAAAGGTAGCTCTAACGCTTTAGAATCATTACTTTCTTTATTTTCAGGAGGAGGTTTTTCTAATGCATCTGTTATGGCATTAGGTATCATGCCTTACATTAGTGCATCTATCATAATGCAATTATTAGGAATGGCTGTACCAGCTGTACAGAAAATGCAAAATGAGGGTGAGTCTGGTAGAAAGAGAATTAGTAATTACACACGCATTTTAACAATTGTAATTTGTGCTTTACAAGCACCTTCTTATTTAACACTATGGGTTGGTAATAAAGGTGCACTACCTGTTGATGCAGGTTCATTGTGGTGGGCTCAATCAACAATTGTTTTAATAGCTGGTTCAATGTTTGCTGTTTGGTTAGGTGAGAGAATTACAGATAAGGGTATTGGAAATGGTATTTCTTTATTGATTACCGTTGGTATTTTGTCTCGTTTTCCTCAAGCTTTATTTGCTGAAATCGGATTTAGTTCTTCTAATTTGATAAAAATTGTTTTAGAACTTGTAGCATTCATGTTAATTGTTCTAGGTACGATTTTAATTGTACAAGGTGTTCGTAAAATTCCAATGAGTACAGCTAAACGTATAGCTGGTACTCGTGAATTAGAATCACAAGGTGCTAGAAGCTATTTGCCAATTAAAGTAAATGCAAGTGGTGTTATGCCTATCATTTTTGCGCAAGCAATTATGACTATACCTGTTATGGTATTTGCAAGCACTGTAAATTCAGGCACTGGTAATTTTATTCAAAGAACTTTGGGTGATATTTATGGTGTTTCGTATAATGCTTTACTGGCAATTTTGATTATTGTATTTACGTTCTTTTATACTGCTATTATGATTAATCCTCGTAAAATGGCAGATGATTTAAAGAGAAGTGGTGGTTTTATTCCTGGGATACGTCCTGGTGAAGACACTGCTGATTACATAGATACTTTAGTTTCTAGGATTACCTTGCCTGGTTCTATATTTCTTGCATTAATTGCAATTTTACCTTCAATTGCTCATGGAGCTGGAATTACTTCAGGTTTTGAAATGTTTTTCGGAGGTACATCATTGTTAATTATGGTTGGTGTTGTTTTGGATACTTTGCAACAAATAGAAACCTATTTATTAAATCGTCACATGGATGGCTTAATGGAAGGTACTAGAGTTAGAGGAAGACAAGTTACAAACGAACTTTCAGGATTTTAATATGGCTAAGCAAACATCCATTGAACAAGATGGAGTAATAATTGAAGCATTGTCTAATGCAATGTTTAGAGTTGAATTAGAAAACGGGCATGTTATTACAGCCCATATCTCTGGTAAAATGAGAATGTTTTACATTAAAATTTTACCTGGAGATAGAGTTAAGGTTGAAATGTCACCTTATGATTTAACTAAAGGTAGAATTTCATTTAGGTATAAATAGAAACAATTACATTTTTAAAGATGAAAGTAAGAGCTTCAGTAAAAAAACGATCTGCAGATTGTAAGATTGTTAAGAGAAAAGGTAGAGTTTACGTGATTAACAAAAAGAATCCGAAACTTAAACAAAGACAAGGGTAATATTAAATAATATGGCACGTATAGCAGGTATAGATTTACCAAAAAAGAAAAGAGGTGTAATTGGTTTAACTTACATCTACGGGATTGGTCGTAGTACAGCAAGACAAATCTTAATCAACAATAGCATTGATGAGAATATTAAAGTTCAAGATTGGAATGATGATCAAATTGGTTTAATTCGTGAATCTATCAATGAAATTAAAGTTGAAGGTCAATTACGTTCTGAAATCCAGTTAAACATTAAACGTTTAATGGATATCGGTTGTAATAGAGGAATCAGACATAGAGCTGGTTTACCACTAAGAGGTCAACGTACTAAGAACAATTCTAGAACAAGAAAAGGTAAAAGAAAAACAGTTGCTAATAAGAAAAAAGCAACTAAATAATAAGTAACAATGGCAAAAGCTGATAAGAAAAAGAAGAAGAATGTCAAAGTAGAGGCATTGGGTGAAGCGCATATTCAAGCTACCTTCAACAATGTTATTATTTCTTTGACTAACAACGCTGGTCAAGTTATATCTTGGTCATCCGCTGGTAAAATGGGTTTTAGAGGTTCTAAGAAAAACACACCTTATGCTGCTCAAGTAGCTGCTGAAGATTGTTCCAAAGAAGCCTTTGACTTCGGATTACGTAAAGTAAAAGTTTATGTTAAAGGTCCAGGTGGTGGTCGTGAGTCTGCTATTCGTTCTATTCACAATTCTGGAATTGAAGTAACAGAAATCATAGATATCACTCCACTTCCTCACAACGGTTGTAGACCACCAAAACATAGAAGAGTATAATCAGTAATTAACTTTAGAGGAGACGAAGAATATCGAAGGAAAGCCTTAATTCATATTCTCTCCTCTTTTAAAACATAAAAAATGGCAAGATACAGAGGTCCTAAAACCAAAATTGCTCGTAGATTTAGTGAAGCAATTTTTGGTCCTGACAAAGCGTTAGAAAAAAGAAATTATCCTCCTGGACAACACGGTCCAAATAAAAGAAGAGGTGGAAAAAAATCTGAGTATGCAATTCAATTAGCTGAAAAACAAAAAGCTAAGTATACTTATGGTATTTTAGAGAAACAGTTTTCAAATCTTTTTGAAAAAGCTTCTCGTTTAAAAGGTATTACTGGTGAGAATTTACTTATTTTGTGTGAGTCTCGTTTAGATAATACTGTTTATAGATTAGGTATTTCTCCTACTAGAAGAGGTGCTCGTCAGTTAGTTTCGCATAGACATATTACTGTTAATGGTGAAGTTGTTAACATTCCTTCATACACATTGAAAGTTGGTGATGTTGTTGGAGTTCGTGAAAAATCTAAATCTTTAGAAAACATCACTACATCTTTAAATTCTAATACTAAGAAATACGATTGGTTAGATTGGAATTCATCTGATTTCTCTGGTAAATTTATTATTTCACCATCAAGAGAAATGATTCCTGAAAACATCAAGGAACAATTAATAGTTGAATTGTATTCTAAATAATAAATAAACATTAAAATGGCTATTTTAGATTTTCAAAAGCCTGACAAGGTTATCATGATTCATTCGGATGAGCAAAAAGGTCAGTTTGAGTTTCGTCCTCTAGAACCAGGATACGGTATTACAGTTGGTAATTCTTTACGTCGTATATTATTATCTTCTTTGGAAGGTTTTGCTATTTCATCAATTCGAATTGAGGGAGCTGACCATGAGTTTACAGCTATTAAAGGAGTTGTAGAAGATGTTACTGAAATTGTTTTGAATTTAAAACAAGTAAATTTCAAGCAACAAATTGAAGGTACAGATTCTGAAACAGTTGTTGTTTCTATTTCTGGTCAAAATCAACTTAAGGCTGGAGATTTGGGTAAATTTACTTCAGCATTTCAAGTATTAAATCCTGATTTAGTTATTTGTAACATGGATTCTTCAGTGAAGTTTGAAATGGAAATGACTATCGTTAAAGGTAGAGGTTACGTTCCTGCTGAAGAAAATAAAATTACTGGTGTGCCTTTTGGAACAATTTTCATTGATTCAATTTTTACACCGATTAAAAATGTTAACTATTCAATTGAGAACTTTCGTGTTGAACAAAAAACGGATTACGAAAAGTTAATCATTGAAATTACAACAAATGGTTCTATTCATCCAAAGGATGCATTGAAAGAAGCAGCTAAGATTTTGATTCATCACTTTATGTTGTTTTCCGATGAAAAAATTACATTAGAAAATGAGACTAAGTCTGAAACTGAAGAATTTGATGAAACATCTCTACACATGAGACAGTTATTGAAAACAAAATTAGTAGATATGGACTTGTCTGTTCGTGCTTTAAATTGTTTGAAAGCTGCTGATGTTGAAACTTTAGGAGATTTGGTATCTTACAATAAAACTGATTTATTGAAGTTCCGTAATTTTGGTAAAAAATCTCTTACTGAGTTAGATGACCTTGTAGATAACAAAGGTTTGACTTTTGGTATGAATGTAGCCAAATATAAATTAGATAGAGATTAATTTTTAATTATCGAACGCAATGAGACACGGAAATAAAGTAAATCATTTAGGTAGAAAATCGGATCATAGAAAAGCGATGCTATCTAATATGGCAAACTCTCTAATTGAGCACAAACGTATCAATACGACTGTTGCAAAAGCTAAAGCTCTTAGAGGTTTTGTTGAACCATTAATTACAAAATCTAAAAATGATTCTACACATTCTCGTAGAACTGTTTTTAGTTATTTAAAAAACAAAGAAGCAGTATCAGCTTTATTTAGAGATATTGCTCCGAAAGTTGCTACAAGAAATGGAGGTTACACACGTATTATCAGAACTGGTTTTAGATTAGGTGATAATGCTGAAATGTGTATGATTGAGCTTGTAGATTTCAATGAATTATTATTAGCTGCTTCAGCACCTAAAAAGACTACACGTCGTTCTAGAAAAGCTGCTCCTAAAGCTGATGCTACTGAATCTGCTGTTGAAGAAACAACTACAGAAACAACTGAAACACCAGGCGCACCTGAAGCTTCAACTGAAGAAACATCTTCAGAGGAATAATTCAAAATAAATATTTTTTAAGGGCAATAGTTTACTATTGCCCTTTTTTATGGGATAATGTTTATACATTATTTTAATTTTTAAAAACTATTAAATTTTAGATAGACTCTTTTTTTTAATTTTGTATAAAATTACACTATGGATGATAAAAAACCAGCAGTTCTTTTGTTAGCAGATGGAACTGTTTTTTATGGGTATGCAGTGGGTAATGTTGGTGTTACAACTGGAGAAATAGCATTTAATACTGGAATGACTGGATATCAAGAGGTGTTTACTGACCCTTCTTATTTAGGTCAGATTTTAATTATGAATACTGCACATATTGGTAATTATGGTGTTCATGCCGATGAAAGAGAGTCTGATGGTATTAAAATAGCAGGACTTGTTACTAAAAAATATTCTGATGTATTTTCTAGAACTTCTGC
>Ga0172376_10004602_pt1 | contig 15703 bp, 17 predicted proteins | sample Lak35m_FD_121114 | JGI IMG/M metagenome (GOLD analysis project Ga0172376, IMG submission 121114) | Freshwater microbial communities from Kabuno Bay, South-Kivu, Congo - kab_092012_35m | ecosystem: Environmental > Aquatic > Freshwater > Lake | place: Democratic Republic of the Congo: South-Kivu... | reverse complement strand
ATGGAGTTATAAAACAGTGTCCCCCTATCTTTTTCAAAGCTTCAGCCATCGCCTTTATATCAGACTCCTTGTACGTATAATGGCGGTTGTCACCTCCCAGCAAAAGCGTTGTGATAGGAGAAAGGGTAGGACAAGGATAAGTTGTAGCAGCTGCTTCAATCTCAAGATTATTGAGTCGATGAAGCGCTCCTAACACGGAAATCACATTAGACCCCTTTAAATGATCGTGATAAGGCACAATCACACAGTCAAAATGGCGAGTACTTAGATAAGGCTTTTGTAAAATAATTGTAAAACACTTTTCGTGATGCTTGCTAATAGCCAAAGCAGGAGCAGCAGACATACGCCCCCCTGCAATAAGTACGTCTGGCCAAGGAGGAGTAAGGGCATCATGCCCTGGTTCTTGAGAATGAAGGGCTCCGAACCACAACTGAGGAGGCAATAGACGCCAAGGCAAGCGCGGCTTCATCGATTTAAATGTGGGGGCTAACCCAAGGGCTTGGGCGATACCCAAACATTGGCTATAGGTTCCAATTTTTCCATGATCTGCCAATATCCAAGCATTTACTTGAGGCGTCATTCAACAATTCTCTCTTAATTCGATAGCTGAAGTTCTTCATCCTCCTTTACTTATGGGGGACAATGCAAAATTGTTCAATACCAAAGATTTTGAGAAAACAATGGGCTCCTTGAGGTACAAGGCTTTTTTGCCTGCGCTCCATCCACTTTTGTTAAGCATAAAAGTGGATGGAACCTAACATTCCTCAAAATTCCAATAAAGATAAGTATTTTAAATAGTGACGATAAGCGGGGTTAGTTTTTTGGTGCCGCCATAGGTTTTGGCGAAAATCATGTCCAAGCTGATTGATAAACTTCAAAAGCTCACCATATGTTTCCCCATTGGCGGAGATGGTTATTTCTCTTTGCTCCCCTCTGGAAGTTTGCACTTGCGCTTCAGCAATAAAAAAGCGCCGGAATACTTCCATATAATCCAGATTGATTTCCCCAAAAATGAGGGCGAGATTAGCTACATTCCTTTCTTTGCAGAACAATAAGAATTGTTCTAGAATTTTAAGGTGGAATCGCATCACCAAGATTACGTGGAGATAATCATCCCAAGGGACCTTGCGCTGAAGCCGTTGAACATCAATGTTTGGAAATTCCCCTTTAAGCACAGCAACGAGATAGCCCTCTCCCCCTGGCTTTTCTGAAAAAGTGAAATGATTCTTTAGTTCTGAAGTTATTTCACAGGCCAGTTCATGATGGGTATCATAGAACTTAAAGGTATACAAATTCGGTGAAATTTCCTGGTAATGACATAAAAGGGTTGCAGGAGACAATCCATTTAAGGGGACATATCCCTCCCTATGGTTTTCATTTTGTTGAAAAGAGCGAGAAGCGCTATGAATCAATTTAAGCATGGAGTTATGTACCTCCTATTATATATTGAGGACGCACCTAACAGATACAAAAAACAGATACATATGTCAATATGTATCTATAAAGAGATACACTTGGTCACACTTGCAAACCATCCATAGGGGAATAAGCTGATATTATGCCTTATTTGCAGTAGGTACAAGACATGTCGTTCAGAACAAGAGAGGTTTTCTCAATAAGTAGGAATGATTGGATCCTCGACAAAGCGAGCTTAATTCCTTAAGCAGCAAGGATGTTACACCTATTTTTCCATAGACTGAAGCTATGATTAATAATTTGTCCAGTCAAAATTATAAGATAAATTTGGATAAATCCGCATTGTGGGCAAGGTCAGAAACTTTTTCCCGTACTTCTTTATGGGTGAGGGTAATGGTTTGGTTTGCCATTTCAGGAGCTTTGAAACTGATTTCTTCCATAAGCTTCTCAAGGATCGTATGCAACCGACGCGCCCCAATATTTTCTACAGATTGGTTAACTTCCGCAGCCAATGTTGCAATTTCTAAGATCGCATCATCTGTAAACTGAAGCGTCACCACCTCAGTTTCCAACATGGCCTTTGTTTGACGGATCAAGTTGGCTTCTGGCTCCGTCAAAATACGAATAAAATCGTCTTTTGTCAGCGCTTTTAACTCAACGCGAATCGGAAGGCGTCCCTGAAGCTCAGGTAATAAATCGGAAGGTTTGGCAAGATGAAATGCCCCGGACGTAATGAACAAAATGTGGTCTGTTTTAATGGTCCCATGCTTTGTTGAAACACTGGTGCCTTCAATTAAGGGAAGAAGGTCCCGTTGAACACCTTCACGGCTAACATCCGCACCGTGATGGTCTGAACGCGCACATATTTTATCAATCTCGTCAATAAAAACGATGCCGTTTTGTTCAACCAAATCGGTGGCTTCGCGCACCACTTTGTCCGTATCCAAAAGCTTATCGCTCTCTTCCTGGATTAAAACAGTATAGGCCTCTGCAACCGTCATCTTGCGGGTTTTGGTACGGCTCCCAAAAGCCTTACCCAACATGTCTCCCAAATTCATCATTCCCATTTGTACCCCTGGCATACCGGGCACATCAAATGTGGGCATATTAAGGCTACTGTTATCACTAACTTCAAGTTCAATTTCTTTTTCAGCCAATTCCCCATCATGGAGAAGCCGACGGAATTTCTGTCTTGTTTCAGGAGTGGCACTCGCACCAACCAAAGCATCAAGAACACGTTCTTCCGCATGCAATTCAGCTTTTGCCTTGACCTCCTCCCGTAAGCGTTCCCGGGTCATCTGGATGGCAATTTCAATCAAATCGCGGATAATCTGCTCCACATCCCGCCCAACATACCCAATTTCCGTAAATTTGGTTGCTTCAACTTTAATGAAAGGAGCTTGCGCCAACTTTGCCAACCGGCGAGCAATTTCTGTTTTCCCAACACCTGTTGGGCCAATCATCAGGATGTTTTTGGGTAAAACCTCTTCCTTTAATTCTTGAGGCAATTGCTGGCGACGCCAACGGTTTCTCAGAGCAATGGCAACGGCACGCTTGGCATCATCTTGGCCAACAATAAAGGGATCGAGCTCACTGGTAATTTCACGGGGTGTTAAAGAAGTCATGAGGATAGGCTTTCTAGAGTAATATTCTTATTGGTATAAATGCAAATGTCAGCCGCAATTTCAATGGACCGTCGGGCAATGGTTTCTGCATCTTGGTTTTTGATTGTTACGAGGGCTCGCGCTGCTGCCAAGGCAAAAGACCCACCCGACCCAATGCCAATTAATCCATCTTCAGGCTCTAAAACATCACCATTACCCGTTAGAACAAGAGATACGGATGTATCTGCCACAGCCATCATGGCTTCCAACCGCCGCAAATAGCGGTCAGTCCGCCAATCTTTGGCCATTTCTACGCAAGCCCGCGCCAGCTGGCTGGGATACTTCTCCAGCTTAGCTTCTAACCGTTCAAAAAGCGCAAAAGCATCCGCCGTAGCACCCGCAAACCCCGCAATAACCTTACCATCCCCGATCCGGCGGACTTTACGGGCTTGGGATTTAATAACAGTAGACCCTAAGGTGACCTGGCCATCTCCGGCAATGACAACTTTGTTGTCTTTGCGGACGCACACGATCGTTGTACCATGCCAAGAGGATGGATGAGAGGAAGGGGTGTTGGGTGCTGTGTTCATAAGACAACCTATTTTAAAAGACAGATGTACCCTAGTTTTATACGAAAACCTTACAAAAGAGCAAGAATTTGCTAAACTCAATTTTATAAAGAATATAAAAGGAGATGGCAATGGCTTATGACACGAACAATATTTTTGCAAAAATCCTGAGAGGAGAAATTCCTTGTCAGCGTGTTTACGAGGATGACCAGGTTTTAGCTTTTCATGATATCAATCCAAAAGCGCCTATCCATGTCCTGGTTATCCCGAAAGGGGCTTATACTTCTTTTATGGATTTTACGATTCGGGCCCCTTCAGAAGAGATTACAGCTTTCTTTCAAACCGTTACCAAAATTGCAGAAGACTTGAAATTTTCTGATGGGGGCTTTCGCCTTGTTACCAATAATGGTCCCGATAGTGGACAAGAGGTTCCTCATTTCCACGTGCATTTGATAGGGGGAAAGCGCTTAGGCGGGATGGCTTAATACAAAACCGTCGCCTTTTGATCCATGGCGTCGTCAAAAATTTGTTCGTGATCCTCATGTACTCTTATGTACACTCTGGTCACTCACAAATTTTTTCCTAGCCCTGGACCAAAATTCTTGGTTTTGAAAGAAGTCTATTATACAAGGCCTAATTTTGAGGGAATAGCCATGATTCAGCTACGCAATCTTCTTTTCTCCTTGGGTTCACAGTGGCAAATAAGCCTCGTTTGCTTCTCTCTTTCCATGATGGTGGCCCATTTCTTTCTCAAAACCCTAGCTTATCCCTCCTTCAATAACATCCAGACCGAGAATATTCCTTTGTTTCTCGTGATATTTGGCGGTGGGATACCCTTATTGAGGTCCATTTTATTAAAGATCATCAAAAAAGATTTTGGTGCAGATGTATTGGCTGCCCTTGCCCTGATTTCAGCAACAATCTTAAATCAATATCTTGCAGCCACCTTAATCATCCTCATGTTAGCCAGTGGCCAGGCCCTTGAGTTCTATGCTTTGGGAAAAGCATCTTCTGTCCTTAAAACTTTAGCTGACCGTATGCCCCCCACAGCTCATTTAAAGGAAGGAGAGACCTTACGCCAAATTAACCTCGCTGATATTCGGATTGGTGATGCCATTGTTGTTTTGCCCCATGAGGTTTGCCCAATTGATGGCGTCATTGAAGAAGGCCACGGTAAAATGGACGAATCTTACTTAACGGGAGAACCCTACCAAGTTGCCAAAGCGCCAGGAGTCCCTGTTCTTTCAGGAGCCATCAATGGAGAAACCCTCCTCGTCATAAGGGTCGAAAAGCTGCCTACGGAGTCTCGGTATAGCAAAATCGTTGATGTTATGACCGAAAGCCAACAGAAACGACCTGCTTTACGCCGTCTGGGAGATCAGCTGGGTGCCATTTTCGTACCTATTTCTTTGGTGTGTGCAGGAATGGCTTGGGCAGTAACGGGCGAACCTTTGCGATTTCTTTCTGTTTTGGTCATCGCCACACCTTGTCCCTTACTCATTGCCATCCCCATTACGATCATAAGCACCATTTCTATGGCTGCACGCCAAGGCATTATCATTAAAGATCCCGTAGCCTTGGAGCGGCTTCCAACCTGCAGAACAGCGATTTTTGATAAGACAGGGACATTAACCTACGGAAAACCTGAGGTCACAAACATATCTGCCGCACCCAACCTTAGCCCAAATCACATTCTTCAATTGGCTTCCAGCCTTGAACAATACTCTAAACACCCCTTAGCCCAAGGGATTTTAAAAGCTGCCAAGAAAGCTAAAGTCCCGTTGCTAAAAGCCAAAAATGTTTCTGAAAAACCAGGACATGGGTTAATGGGCATCATTGATAACCAAAAGGTATGGGTAACCCATCGTGAGAAACTTTTGGAAGAATCCCCAGACATTGCGGCTTTTCTGCCCTCTCTCGATTCAGGTATGGAGTGTATCGTTATGGTAAACGACTGCTATGCAGGAACGTTCCAGTTTCACGATACCCCTCGAAAAGAAGGGGCACCCTTCATCAGCCATCTGGGCCCTTCCCATAAATTTACACGCATCCTCTTAGTATCGGGAGATAAGGAACCCGAAGTTAAATACCTAGGGAAATTGCTTGGAATCCCTGAAATTCACCCTTCCCAAAGTCCAGAACAAAAATTAGATATTGTGCGTCAAGAAATGGCAAAGGCTCCTACCCTCTTTGTAGGAGACGGCATTAATGACGCGCCTGCCCTCACCATGGCGACGGTTGGCGTTGCCTTTGGAAAAGAAAGCAATATAACAGCAGAAGCTGCTGGTGTGGTTATTATGGAAAGTACGCTGTTTAAAGTCGACCAACTGATTCATATCAGCTATTTATCACGAAAAATCGCTCTCCAAAGCGCGGTTGGGGGTATGGTTTTAAGCCTTATCGGAATGGGACTTGCTGCTGCTGGCTTTATTACACCTGTAGCCGGTGCCCTCCTTCAAGAAGGCATTGATATGCTGGCCATCTTTAATGCCCTTCGCCTTACTTTCGGGCAAAAGATAAAGACCGATATGGGAGGGTAAACCCAGTTTAAAACCATTTAAAATTATCCACCCTGAGCCGATTATAACACTTAATCGGCTCAAAAATAATCATTCTTGAGTCAATTAGGATGCAGGCAAGAGGATGGGAACGTAAATAAGGGAACCTTAAGCTGCTTTCAAGAAACCTTCAAGCTTTTGGGTAGCTGAGGATTCATCAATTTTTTCAACAACAGCAAGTTCCCGAACAAAGCGCTCCAAGGCCGCTTGATAAATTTGTCGTTCACTATAAGATTGGTCAGATTGGGCGGTCGTTCGATACAAATCCCGAATCACTTCAGCAATTGACTTTGGATCTCCTGAATTGATCTTTGCTTCATACTCTTGGGCGCGGCGACTCCACATCGTCCGGCGAGATTTTGTTCGGACGGTCAACATTTGCAAAGCTTGTGTCATATCTTCGGAAGTACTTAAAGGACGAAGGCCAGCACTTTTCGCCTTTGATAGGGGAAGGCGCAAAATCATACGGTCCTTTTCAAAAGATACAACCACCAATTGGACCTCTATATCGCCAATCGATTGGGTCTCGTGTCCAATAACTTGCCCAACACCATGGGCTGGATACACAACATAATCACCTTCATTAAATAACTTTGTCATTGAAATCGTCATTATCAAACTCTCTTTTCTCTCGATTAAGTTTAGGGACCTTTGCTGCTAAACACAAGGACACGCTCCAGGAGGTTATGCTTAGTTCCTCCCCGGTTTCTTGCTAAAGTGTTCTTGGAACTTGTTTTTAACTGTCACCCATTGGTCAGCGTCTTCCGGCGTAGCGCCTTTTCGGGTAATGTGGGGCCATTCCCCAGCATATTGACGGTTTATTTCAACCCACTTTTCAGATCCCTGTGCGGTATCTGGAATAATGGCCTCTGCAGGGCATTCTGGTTCACACACACCACAATCAATACATTCTTCCGGATTAATCACGAGCATGTTCTCGCCCTCGTAAAAACAATCCACAGGGCAGACTTCGACACAATCCATATATTTACATCTGATGCAGGCTTCAGTAACAACGTAAGTCATTGCAAATCTTTTTTGCCATCGCACTCTTTCAAGTACAATAACGAACTCTATAAATAGGACCTTGGTCTATTTATATACCACAATTTTAACGCGCAAGCAACGTAAAAGACAATAAACAGGCCCTTCCCCAGAAACTAATAACCCGAGTTCTGAATTAAATCGATACTTATATACTTAAAATCAATAAGTTACGTCATTGCGAGGAGCGACTCGCCACGGCGGAGCCGTAGGCGTAGCTGGGAGCGACGTGACTCTCAATGACTGGATATTTCATCAAAGTACTACACACCTATTGATCGCAAATTCGTATACATAATCCCTCAATAAAACAAGACTATTGAATTAATTTCCTTCATCTCTGGCAAGCAGCTCACTAACGGTGAGAAATTGATATCCTTGCGCTTTTGCCTTTCCAATAACAAGCTTGAGAGCCTGAACTGTCCCTGATCTATCTCCACTTATATTGTCCCCATCTGCATCATGAAGAAGAATAATGGCTCCTGGATGGAGCTGCTCCATAATGCATTGCGCAATAATATGAGGAGAGGATTCTTCCCAGTCCTTAGCAATCACATCAAATAAAATATGTGCCCGATCCATGCTTTTGAGAATCCAGGGCAGAATAAGAAATTTATTTCCATAAGGCGCCCTAAAATGAATGGGCCCTTGGTATCCCAAGCTTCTAATAAGCTGGTCGGTATGTTCAATTTCGTTCCGAATGAATGTCGGGGTCTTAAAAATCAAACGCTGATGGGACCAAGAATGATTTCCAATTTCATGCCCTTCTCGGTATATTCTTTGCACAAGCTCAGGATGTGCCTGAGTATGTTTCCCTAAAATAAAAAATGTTGCTTTTACCCCTTACTCTCTTAAAATATCAAGAATATCACTGGTAAAAGGAACAGAAGGACCATCATCAAAAGTGAGCGCCGCAACTTTCTTGCTTGTTTTTATTGAGAAACAGGCTTTTCCAAACAATTGAGGGGCAGAATGCCCCCTCAACCAATAAAGAACCCCACCACACCCTACGAGAAGAAGAGTGCCTATTAAAAATATTATCACTTTCTTAGATAAGAAAAACTTTGTTTTTAAGCCAAGCATTAAAAAGAAACCTTTGGGGAAAGTGCTTTTTGAATAGGTTGATAAGGGTTCCGACCTTGGCATGCTCCTGGTTCAATAACCAAACAGACTGCACCGTGTAATCATACGCCGACAATACTACACAATCACACAATCTTAAGTATTTTAACTAATTTTTTTCTTCTCCCCATTAAGGGGGTGGATAATTATATAAAAGTTATTTTAATAAGCAACGCTTTTCAAGTACAAACCGTGCGGGGGGGCTGTTGGGCCACCAGCACGGCGGTCGCGTGCCGTTAAGATTAAAAGGATATCCTCTGGACTTAAACGCCCCTCCCCAACCAATTTGAGGGTTCCCATCATAATACGAACTTGGTGATGCAAAAAAGAGCGCGAAGCGACCTGGGCAATAATTAAGTCCCCATCTGGCATCTCCCTATGGGTAATATCAAGCTCGTCGAGCGTTTTGACAGGGGAAGGCGCTTGGCACAGCGTCGCGCGAAAACTGGTAAAATCATGGGTGCCCAAAAGGTGGGTAGCTGCGGCTTGCATCTTCAAAACATCCAAAGGCCCAATCACATGCCAAGCCTGGTTAGCCCTTAACACCAAAGGCGCCCGTCGATTGAGGATGTGATATTCATAGACACGGCCGGTGGCTGAAAATCGCGCATGAAACGTATTGGGAACAATTTCGGCACTCAAAATAGCAATGCCCCGGTCCCGTAAGTAAGAATTTAAACCATCACAAACCCGGTGCACGGGAACCTCATGCGGCAAATCCAAATGCGCGACTTGACCTAAAGCATGCACACCCGCATCGGTGCGGCCTGCTCCTTCAACCAAAACCTCTCTCTTAAATATGGTTTTGATACCTTGTTCAATAGTACCTTGCACAGAGGGGCGACCCAATTGGCGCTGCCAACCACTAAATCGGCTTCCTTCATATTCAATTGTTAGTTTATAGCGGGGCATGGCAGAACCGTACCAATCGGCAAGGGGTAACCACGCAAGAAACTGGCCGCATCCAGAATGCCACCACCAGGGCGCTGGAGGGTTTGGATGCGCAACGCCCCTTCACCACAAGCAATGGTCAATTGGTCATCCAAGACTGTTCCTGGATTACCTTTCATCGTTGAAATAGCTTCCGCCGCTGAAACCTTAAGCCGTGTTCCTTCGTGGTCAAACCAAATACCAGGCCAAGGTGTAAAAGCTTGAATTTTTCGCACCCAAACACCGGCGGGCTGGCGCCAGTTAATTTGCGCTTCTTCACGGGTAAGTTTCGCCGCATACGTTACCCCTTGTGCTGGCTGGGGTATGGGCTGAAGGGTTCCCGCACTATAAGCTTCCAAAGCCTCAAGCAAGAGGGGCCCTCCTCTTTCAGACAATGCACCATGAAGGTCCATTGTCGTTGTCTCAGGCATAATGGGAACGCTCTTTTTAAGAAGCATCGGGCCTGTATCCAAACCGGCATCCATTTTCATAATGGTAATTCCTGTTTCTGGGTCACCAGCTTCGATCGCCCGCTGAATGGGGGCCGCACCTCGCCATCGAGGTAAAAGAGAGGCATGGACATTCAAACATCCCAAACGGGGCATCTCTAAAATGGTTTCCGGCAAAATTAAGCCATAAGCAACAACAACCGCAATATCTGCCTTATGGGAAGCAAATAAAGCGTGCTCCTCCTCATTTTTAAAGCTCGTCGGCGTAAAAATAGGAATTCCGGCAGATTCAGCAAGGCGATGGATAGGGCTTTTTTGAATCTGGTGTCCTCGGCCACTGGGACGGGGAGGCTGTGAATAAACAGCCACAACCTGATGCCGACTGCCCAACAAAACTTGAAGTGTGGGAACAGAAAATGCAGGGGTTCCCATAAAGATAATGCGTAAAGGATCCGTGATCATAGCCGCAGTTTACGCGCTTTAAGCAATTTGCGCAAAATGATTTCCCGCTTTAAACGGGAGAGATGATCAATATAAAGGATGCCATCCAGGTGGTCAATTTCATGCTGGATACACTGGGCAAACAACCCATCCGTCTCTATTTCCTTTGAACCATTGTTTTCATCTAAATAACGCACCTTAACCTTAGCTGGACGTTCAACCGCACCATAGTGATCCGGTACGGATAAGCAAGATTCGAACTCAACACGCGTTTCTGGTGAAGCCCATAAAACTTCCGGATTGGCAAATTTCATGACGTTTGGCGGAGCGCCTTCCTCTCCCGCATTGAGATCCATGACAATGATGCGCTTGTCTATACCAACCTGCGTAGCAGCAAGCCCCATGCCGTCATTTGCATACATTGTTTCCAGCATATCGCTCATAAGGGAGCGAATGGCATCATCAACGGCTTCTACGGGTTTTGCTTTAATTTTTAAGCGCGGATCCGGTGCTGTTAAAACGGAAAGTAATGCCACGGTTTATTGCTCTTCATTGCCAAGTGTTTTCTTAAGTATTACTTAGGTTTTTTCTAATCATAATTCAAGAAGAATCTTGATTATTTTAAAATTTCACCACTTAAATGCGTCAATATTCCAATAATCGTACCACTCATACACGTTGCAAGAGTTCCGGCAAAAACAGATTTAATCCCCAGTGCCACAATTTCATCACGACGTTCTGGAACCATAGAACCAATACCCCCAATGACAATGCCAATGGCTGAGAAGTTTGCAAACCCACACAACGCATAGGTCATAATCAAAGCACTATGGGCACTCAACTCAGCACGGGGTAGCTTTGATAATTCCAAAAACGCCACAATTTCATTCAGGACCGTTTTCGTGCCTAACAGTTTTCCAGCTGTTGCTGCTTCTGCCCAAGGAACTCCCATTAACCATGTGACCGGCGCCATAATATATCCCAAGATCCGTTGCATAGTGACAGCCTCTCCCCCAATGTTCGGCAACGCAGCTAAAAGGGCATTTAACAAAGATACAAGGGCAAGAACGACAATCAACATAGCCATAACATGAAGGAAAATCGTCAGACCGTCAGATGTCCCCCGCGTCACGGCATCCATCCAATTTGAAAATCGATAGGGCGCCACAAGGCTGCCGGAGGTCATAGCCCCTTCATGGGGAACCAAAATTCGCGACAACGTGATGGCAGCCGGAATGCTGATGATGGATGCTGTCAAAATATGAGCGATGGGATTTGATATAGTGCCTTCAAGGATGGAGGTATACAATGCCATAACACTGGCTGCGGTTGTCGCCATACCACACGTCATAACGGTAAATAGCTCACACCGACTAAAGTTTTTAAGATAGGGGCGAACCAAAAGAGGCGCCTCAAGGTTTCCCAAAAACACTTTAGACGCCGCAACAACGCCCAAAGCGCCCCCAATACGTAAGGTGTTTTGTAGCGCTTTAGAGAAAGCCCGAACAATCATGGGCAAAACTCCCCAATGGAAAAGCAACATCGAAAGAGCACTGACAACCATAATGGTTGGTAAAGCTTGAAGGGCAAAAATAAAGGTGCTGGAACCAGAATCCGGCAAAACACTAAAAGGAACGGCGCCACCACCCAAGTACCCAAAGACAAATTGCGTTCCGGCTTGCGTAGACTGTTTGAGTATTTCCACGCCTTTGCTTAAGCTTTCAAAGGCGTTTCGAATAAGCGGAAATTGCGTAATGATAAGGGCAAGCCCAATCTGCAAAGCAAGTCCCAAAACAATGTCCCGTTTTTGAACCCCGGACCGGTTTTCACTAAACAGCCAAGCAATACCTAAAAAAACGAAGATGCCTAAAACGCCCTGCCATATCATTGTTGAGCCCTTTCTTATGGGTTATTATTTTTTTGTAGAATATACAAAATCCCCCTCGAAAAGCGAGAGGAAATCTGCGTAAAATCACTCCATATCTTAAAAGGAGGGATCAATCATGATTTGGATCATGGCGTTTCTAGGCGGCGCATTGATAGCGGGAACGGCTGTGTTCGCTTACAGCCGACGGGTTATATACCGCATTCTGACCCAAAATACCATCGATTTACAAAACCATCGGGATGAAATTGAAACGCAAAACCAACGCATAGGCGACCTTCACCAAACCCTTGCCCAAGAACAAACCCGAGGCGCTATGTTAGAAGAGCGGGCCAGCCGGATACCGACCTTAGAAGCCCAACTCTCTAAGACCATCCAGGAAGGGCTAGACCTAAGGGCAAAAACGGTTGAACTTTCCACGGCACTTGACCATGAACGCCGACAGGCTCAAGAAAAAATCGCCCTTTTAGAAGAAGCTCAAGGCCGCCTTAGCCAGACCTTTAAAGCCCTGTCAGCAGATGCTTTGTCTGCCAATAACCAGTCCTTTCTTGATTTGGCCAAATCAACGTTGGAAAAGTTCCAAGAGTCTGCAAAAAGTGATTTAACGACCCGTCAGAAGGCCATTCATGAAATGTTGACCCCTGTCCACCAAGCCCTTGGCAAAGTCGATGTTAAGCTCCTAGATCTTGAGAAAGAGCGGGTGGGCGCCTACCAAACATTACGGAACCAAGTCGCAGAATTGGTCAACAGTCAAAAAGAACTGCGCCAGGAAACGTCGAACCTTGTCAAAGCCTTACGAGCACCGAGCGTACGGGGCCAATGGGGGGAAATGCAGCTGAAACGGGTTGTCGAAATGGCAGGTATGGTTGCTTATTGTGACTTTGCAGAGCAAGTCTCCGTTGATAGTGAAAATGGGCGCTTACGCCCCGATATGGTGGTCAATTTGCCCGGAGGCAAGAAGATTGTTGTTGACGCAAAGGCCCCTCTTTCTGCTTACCTTGAATCCTTGGAAGCCCCCGATGACCAAATACGCTCCGACAAGCTCGCGGAACACGCACGCCAGGTGCGGACACATATTCGGGCCTTAAGCCAACGGGCGTATTGGGACCAGTTTGAATCAACGCCAGAGTTTGTTGTTCTATTTTTACCTGGTGAAACCTTTTTTAGTGCAGCTCTTGAGAAGGATCCAACCTTAATTGAAGTGGGCGTTCGGGAAAAAGTCATCCTTGCAACCCCAACAACCCTCATTGCCTTGCTGCGCTCGGTTGCTTACGGCTGGCGCCAAGAGAGCATTGCCGAAAATGCCAAAGCCATCAGTGACCTGGGACGTGATCTTTATAAACGGATCAGCGACATGGGAGGCCATATGGCCCGCATGGGACGCCATCTCGGCCAAGTGGTGGATTCTTATAACCAAACGGTGGGAACGCTGGAACGACGTGTCCTGGTCTCTGCCCGGAAGTTTAAGACGCTGGATACCTCTCATGAAGAAATCGAAGAACTTGCCGCCATCGATCATACGCCCCGTCGCCTTCAATCCTTAGAGTTGGTTGAAGAGGGGGAGCCTTCATCATCAACACCTTTAAAAGTGTCTAATTTGAAAAAATAGGTCTTAAATATATTTCCTGGCAGATTATAGAAGTATGGACATATTTTTATATCAACCACTTTTATAAATATGTATCAAGAAAATTTATATACTACATAAAATAATTGTAGTTATTGTAGATTTAATGGTAAAATATAATAGAACGACAGGAGATAGGGGAATAATATGGAAATAGCAAAGTCACATATTGATAAAAATGGGCGCATTTTAATTCCTTATCTTTTCCGAAAATCCCTCCATTTGGAGCCCGGTGAGGAAGTTATCCTTTACCAAGACGGTGATGAGCTTAAAATAAGAACCTTCAAAGATTCTTTAAATCGGGTAAGGAAAATTGTGAAGCGCTACAACAAAGAGAATTTGGACCTTGTCGCACTTCTCTTGCAAGAGCGGCGCGAGGAAGGCAAAGATGTATAAAGCTGTCATTGATGCCTCTGCCCTCCTTGCCTTTCTTAAAGATGAATCTACCCCTTTATATGAACTTGAATCCCTATTACCCAAGTCGTTAATTTCTTCTGTCAATGCGTGCGAAGTTGCAACGGTTATGGCCCGGTTGGGGATCCCTTTTGAAACAATTGAGGGGCTTATTGATGAAACGGTTGGTGATATCGTCCCTTTTAACAAGGAACATTATCTATTAGCCGCCAAACTCTGGAAAACGACCAAACCGTATGGCCTCTCCTTAGGGGATCGTGCGTGCTTGGCCTTAGCTCAACACATGAAGCTACCGGTTTATACAGCTGACCAAATATGGCATAAACTAAAAATTGAGAATATTGACATCAATCTTGTCAGATGAGCCTGAGGTAATCCCATGAATGCTTTGATCATTGCTTTACAAATGGAACCCCTTGCCCATATTTCCATTGAAACGAATACGACCTTTGCGTTGGGGCTTGAAGCGCAAAATCGAGGGTACCGATTGTTTGTCTATACTCCGGACACCTTGTCCTATGTTGAGGGCAAGGTTGTTGCAAAGGGCCATTGGGTAACCTTTAAAAATCACAAGCAGGATTTTTATACATTAGGAGAGAAGGAATCCCTAGACCTGAGTCAGGCTCATTTTATCCTGATGCGTCAAGACCCCCCTTTCAACATGGCTTATATAGCGGCTACCCATTTTTTGGAGCTTCTTCCAGCCACCACAAGGGTAATCAATCCTCCGGTTGCTGTGCGAAATGCCCCAGAAAAATTGCTTGTCACCTTCTTCAAAGACCTTATGCCACCCACGTTAATGTCTTGGGACCGAGCGTTAATTGATGCCTTTATGGAAACCCACGGCCCCGTCATCATAAAGCCCCTCTTTGATTTTGGCGGTAATGGCGTTCTTTTGCTCCATCCCGGAGATTCAAACCTTAGTGGTATTTTAGAAATCTACCGTAAAATATATGAAACGCCCCCTATTTTCCAAAAATTCTTGCCGGAGGTTGCGCGAGGAGATAAGCGCATTATTTTAATGGATGGACAACCAAAGGGCATTTTGAACCGCGTTCCCCCTAAAGACCAAGTTCGCAGCAACATGCGCCTTGGCGGCCTACCAGAAGCCTGTGATTTTTCACCCCGTGATCTAGAGATTTGCGCCCGCATTGGCCCCACCTTGAAAGAGCGGGGACTCTATCTTGTAGGTGTTGATGTGATCGGAGACTTTATTACAGAAATTAATGTCACTTCCCCAACAGGCCTGCCTGTTATGAACCGGTTGTATAATCTAGACCTTGCGAAAGATTTTTGGGATGGACTTATGGCGTAGGCTCTTTTTTCAAAGCCTTATATAAACGTTGAGCACAAAATTCTATGAACAAGTTATTGCTTTCAGGATTTTGAGCAAAGATGTTGGGATCCATAGCAATTGAACTCACAATTGCAAAAACTAATGTGGTAATAAACTCCGGTTTAAAAGTCTTGTCGATTTCGCCTGTCTGTTGAAAATGGACGCAAGCATCTATCCATTTTTTAGATTCTTTTAGTAAAGTGAAACCAGCGGCTTGCTCTTTACTCGAATCTAGGCGCTGCCAATTAATCATTCGAACAATATCTGGATTGTTTTTGTAAAACAAAATACTTCTCGAAATTAATTCT
>Ga0172376_10004596_pt1 | contig 15714 bp, 12 predicted proteins | sample Lak35m_FD_121114 | JGI IMG/M metagenome (GOLD analysis project Ga0172376, IMG submission 121114) | Freshwater microbial communities from Kabuno Bay, South-Kivu, Congo - kab_092012_35m | ecosystem: Environmental > Aquatic > Freshwater > Lake | place: Democratic Republic of the Congo: South-Kivu... | reverse complement strand
CGACCTTGAGAAAGGCTTCCCGATCGACGCGCTGGCCGTTGACCCAGATACCGTTCGTGCTTTCGAGATCGCGAATGATGATGCGGTTATCGACGCAGGCCAGCAGGCAGTGCTGGCGGGACACCTTGCGGCTGTTGGTGAGAATCACATCGCAGTCGGGGTTGCGGCCAATGAGCAGCACCGGCTTGTCGAGCTTGATCGGCTTTCCTTCAGAGGTGGGGATTAGGCGAACAGGCATATCAGCAAGCCTCCCCCGATCCGCTCTGGAAAACCACTCCGCGACAGAAACACCTCCGCACCGAACGAGCGATCGTATCCAGAGTTCGGCGCGACTCAAACACCGAAGTCCTTCCAGAAACGCGACTCGCGACAGATCGTGCCCACAGAAAACGTACAAGTCATGCGGTCGCACCGGACAATTCCACCGAACCGGCACAACCTGTCAGACCCCGTCACCGTCAGACGCGGTCAACTCCGCCGGGCTTCTTCCAGGAACTGATGCAGAACAGGAACGAACTGCGGCAGGGCGACCTCCGGAGGTTCCAGCTCCGGATGCCACATCTTCTCCCATTCGAGGCAGTACCAGTCTTCATACCCGCTCTGCCGCAGCAGTCGCAGACACTCGGCCACCGGAAACTCGCCGGTTCCAAACAACACATAATCGGCCGGTTGATGGCCGCTCATCAGAGCGTGAGCCTGCACTGCCGCCACGTGCGATTCCTCATCCACACGTGTGCCGGAAGACGCTTCGGCCGGCTGCGGCAATCGGCTGGTCACGCTGTCCTTCCAGTGCGAATGCCGGATCCACGGCCGCAGCCGCGCGAACGTCTCGCTCAGTCGTTCGCCCTGAAACCGCCAGGGATGATGCGTGTCCCAGAGCACTCCGGCCGCCGGACTCCGGACCTGCTCCATCACCGCCCGCATGATCGTTGAATCCGAGAAATCGCCGTGAGTTTCAATCAGCACCCGCAGACTCAGCGGCTCAGCATTTTCACTCAGGATCTGCAGCCTCTCCGCGACGCGCCGGACCGTGGTCTCCCGCCGGGCTGCAGACACATCGCGGATTGGAACGCTGCCGCCTCCTGCGATCGGCTGCAGGACATCACCGAAGACGCGAATCCATCCGGCCCCGAGTTCCGCCGCCAGGTCCAGGTAGCGACGACCGGTCTCCAGCTGCCGGGACCATTCGGCCGGGTCTTCCTGATGCAGAGCCACCGATGACGACAACCCGCAGATCCGGAACCCGGCGTCCGCCAGCTCGCGCCGCCGATCGCTCAGTTGAGTTCGCTGAAGCTGCGGATGGCTGAGCAGATCGGTCTGCCGTTCCAGCAGACGCAGTTCGACTCCATCAAAGCCGCAGCGCACTCCCTGTTCGACGATCGAAGCGAACGACCAGTCCGGACAACTCAAGGTGGAGAAGGCCGTCTTCAACGTCATCGCCTTTCGAGATTCCTCACAAGCCGGTCACAACCCGCTCAGGATCCGTTCGGTCGCATAAAGGCACAGCGCCGCCGGCACAGCAGCTCCCAGATCATCCGCCATGATGCCCGCTCCGTCCGGCAGATGCTCCAGCTTCCGGATCGGCCACGGCTTGAGAATGTCGAACAGCCGGAACCACAGAAATCCGCCCACGGCGGCGACGATCCCGACCGTTCGGCCTTCCAGCAGATGCGGCAGAAAGACAATCCAGAAAGCGGCGATCTCGTCATAGACGACCGCGCCGGGATCGCCCGTCCCCAGTTTCCGCGCGGCCAGACCGCAGACCGGAATTCCCAGCGCGATGAACAGCACTCCGGCACAGAGCAGTCCGGCCAGCGGCCATCCCGTTTCCTGCACGCCGCGGATGAGCAGTGGTCCCAGCAGACTCCCGGCCGTCCCCGGAGCTTTCGGGCAATACCCGGTCCCCAGCCCGGTCGCAAGCAGCATCACAATTCGATCCCGTGCCGATCCCGCCATTTGTAACCTCTGCGACCGATTCAGGCCGATGCCAGCCTCACAGACTGGTGGGCTTCATTTTCACCAGCCGTTGCGTTTCTGAATTCGACGAATCTGCTCCGCCTGAGGCAGCTTCAGTTCATCCGCCACTTTCAGCGCCTCAGCCAGTAACTCTCTGGCACGTCGCCGATCCGCCCCCTGATTTCTACGTAGAAGAATGGCTGCAATCCGGACCTGACATGTCACCTGATCCGAGCGATACTGCAGTCTCTCAAAAACCGGCAGAACTTCGTGTCGCAGAATATAAACCGCCTGTTCGACTTGCCCTTGTTTTACAAGCACATCAGCAATTTGCCCTTTTGTGACCGCCTGAGCGCGGGCATCTCCCAGTTGCTCATAAACGGGCAATTCAACATCGCGCCGAATCCGGAGAGCCTCGTCCAGGTCACCCCGCTCCTGCAACAGGTTAGCAATTCGCCCCGATGTCACCGCTTGTGAATGAATATCACTCAGCAATTCGAAAACAGGAAGCACTTGATCGCGATAAATGTGGATCGCCTCGTCGTAGCACCCCATTATTTTCAGAATGTCCGCAATTTTTTGAAGTGTCGCGGCTCGTTCCCTTTTGTCGCCGAGACGCTCGTAAACAGGCAGCACATCATCACGAAGAATTGCTAACGCAGATGCCGATTCGCCTCTCACTGGCAGCAAGCCGGCAATTTTCCCCATAGTAACGGCGTATTCGCGTTCTTCTCCCACATGTTTATAAGCAGGCAATACATCCTCGCGGCGAATGCGGATTGCTTCATCAATATTCCCACTCGCCTGCTCTGCGTCCGCTATGCAACTCTTAAGGAGCGCGATCGCAACTTCGTCATTCTGCGTCTGTGCCGTCGGCAACAGATCGCAACAAACCTGTTTGGCAGCATTGAGTTCGCCAGTCATCAGGAAAAGAGCCGACAACTCACACGTCCAGTTGGTCAGTCGCGGTAATGACTGCGGTGACGTTCGATCTGCCGTGGCCAGACGCTCGCGAAGTTCTGCGATGCGGGCCTGCTTTTCTTCCGCGCTGAGATTGGCGGCCATGACGAATTCCGCCGCGGGCAGATCGCGCGGGTATGACGGAAGGACGGGCTGGTGGGACACGAATGAGAAACGATGGCTGAGATAACGCCAGAGATCGACAGCGACCTCCATCAGTTCCCGGACCGCATACTCAGGCAGCCACAGAACGACCGGACGGTGATACCGTTGCTCCCACAGATCGCGCGAAGCGTTCAACGACTGCAGACACATATTGTCGGTCCGGCGACTGGAGATGCTGGCTTCCAGTCCCGTCAGCAGCAGACCGCCAGACTGTCCGGGCTGAGCGTGTTCCATCACGAAGCCATAAACATCAACAATTCCTGCCGGCAAGGCGATCTGCTCCAGGCCGGTCCGCCGCTGCTGCAGTTCCGCAATCAACTGCTCTCGCAGTGCCGGAGCGTTACAGACTGCAATGCTCATCGAGAACGTGCCTTCGCTGAGTTCCAGCATGCGCAGCAGCGCATCGAACTCGTCACGAAACTCCTCGACGACATCATCGAATGCGGACAGCACGGGCGGATTCATGATTCTCTCGGTTCCGTGCCGGGACTGAGGGCTGAATTCTGCACTGCAAATCCGGGCGGAGGCTGCAGGGCCACCACCAGCGGATTCAGTCCATACCACTCCTTGTCATTGACATAGAGAAGCACAGCCCGGCTGTCGAGCAATTCCCGGTTGATCGTTTCATTCTCAGATGTGCGAGGAAGAAGGCCAGTCTTACGAACATGTTCAATGACAGGCCAGTGATCGTAACGCAGAAACCTGGCAGCTTCTCGTTGTCGCTCAATACGAACACGATCAATGACACTGAAGGGCAGCGGAAGGGGGGATCTCGCCATGGCGCTGCGAATTAATTGCATCAGGTCATCCGGCTGCCCGCCGCTCATTTGTACGAAGGCATTCAAGACTTTCGGACCAAAGACATCTGACACTCTGGCAGAAACACTGTCCAGGCGGACTTCAACCATTTTCTTCATTCGGTCAATACCAGGTCGATATGGCTTTGGGTCGGGTGGTGCCGTGACAATTTTTACCATAGGAACAACCGGGATATCACCGCCAAAAGTTGCCCTGATCGCTGCTTCGTGATGCGAGTACGCCAGCGAAAGAGGGATGGTGTATACTGTGTGGCAGGAAAACCCGGTCAACTGTGCTGCCCGGTTTACAAAAAGGTGCGAAGCTGTTGTGTGGCCGTCATTAACCTGCCGGACAACCATTTTGTCCAGGTCATCGATCAGCACAACCAGCCCCGCATATCCCCGCTGATTAAGCTGCGATTCGGCCGCACGGATCATTTCATTGGCCGCAGTCAGCCAGTTGCCTGTATCTGGATCGAGGTGCTTGCGAACCATGCCGCGAGCGTCAGGACTCCCCTTGAGCGCGATGCTCAACTTGCTGAATCCGGCATCCAGTTCCACTGATTCCAGATCGATCTGCTTCAAAAGATGGTTCTTCAACGAATCAAAGCGGCTCTTCAGCCATCCATCTTTCACTTCAATCCCTGCCGCTCGAAGTTGCAGGGCAATCTGCCGAATAACCGCGATCAACAACTCCGGAAAATCGACGTCATTTCGATCGAGTTCATCATCAGACCGTACCGTCACAACAAAGAATTCCGGCTCGCCAGTCTGCAGGGATCGCTTCAGCAGAAACAGCTCTGTGCTTTTTCCTGTTCCCTTATGTCCCGCCAGTACCTGGCTGGTTGGCCCGGATGCCAGTCGGATGTGTCGATCCAGAATTGGAACAACTCCAGTGGAACCTCTGACTTTATCAAAATCGATATAGAGGTCAGTCTGGTCGGCCGTCAGTGGTGACGGGCTGAAGACGGAATAGATGCTCTTGGGATCGACCATGAATGCCTCGGCCGGAAATCGCAGGGGAAATGGTCCAGAGAATCAACGACCTGGGAAGACTAAGGGATCGGACTGACAGGCTGCATGATATCAATTCATCCCTTGCTGCGGACGGTCGCCCTTTTTCAACAGGGCGGCGACGAGATGCCCGCCGAAGCCGAGCGAGAGTTTCAGGGCGGTCGTCATCGGGCGGCGAGCGGCGGTCAAAGTCAGCGGGAGGCGGCAGTCGGGATCCAGATTAGTCAGGCCCACTGTCGGCGGATGAATCTGATCGCGGAGAGCCAGCAGCAGCGCGGCCAGTTCCACGCTGCCGGCGGCTCCCAGCAGATGACCGATGGCGCCTTTGATCGCTGCGGCAGCGACTCTATCCGCATGAGAACCCAGCGCGGAGCGGATCGCGCGGACTTCCACCGCATCGTTCACGCGCGTCGCCGTTCCGTGCAGGCTGATGAAATCGAGCTGCTCCGGAACCAGCCGTCCGCGCTGCAGCACGTCCCCGATCAGCCGGATCAGCGCATCGGGCTGTGGATCGAGCTGCGTCAGTCCGGCCGCATCCGAGACCATGCCGCCGCTGATCCATTCCGCGTAAGCGTGCCCCGAATACGGGGAAACTCGATCCGCCGCTTCCAGCACGAACACCGCCGCGCCTTCTCCCACCAGAAAACCATTGCGACTGCGATCGCAGGGCTTCACAGCCGACTGTGGATCCGCAAAGCCGCGCGCGGTCACTCCCAGTCGACGAAACGATGCGATCACCGCGGGAGTCAGCGACGCATCGGCGCTGCCGGCCAGGACTGCGTCACACTGTCCGGTCTGGATCAGTTCCACCGCCCGCACCAGGCAGCTCAACCCGGTCGCGCAGGCAGTCACCGGAGTCAACACCGCTCCCTGCGCATTCATCAGCGAAGCCACGGCCACGGCCGGACCGGATGGCGCAGCCAGCGTCCACCAGTCCGGCAGAGTCTCTCCGGCGCTGATGCGATGCAGGCTGTGAACGCCGCCCTTGCTGGTGCCGATGACACATCCCAGTCGTTCGGGAGAACAGCTCAGCCCGGCATCGGCGACCGCCTCCAGCGCGGCGGCCAGTGCGTGATGGATGACCGGTTCGGCCAGCAGCGGCAGCAGGTCTTCCCGGCCTCGCGAACGCAGTTGCTCCGGAAGTGCCTCGGTCAGCGGCGCCGGTGCGCCGGCCGCATCATCCGGCCAGAGATGCCGTTCCTCCTGCGGAATCGACAGCCAGCGCAGAACGCTGCGCCCGGACTGCAACTGCTGCCAGAACCGTTCCCGTCCTGCGCCGAAGGGACTGACGACTCCCGCGCCGGTGATGACGACTCGTCGCGGGGCGGACATCTCATGCGATCCCGGACAGCAGGCAGGAGAGGTCTTCATCCCGGTCACGCAACGAACTCGACAGAACGGACGGATGGCCCATGAAACTCACCGGCGGCCACTGGATCGGCACACGGCAAACAAAGCCGCTCCGAACAGGATGACCACGATCGCGATCTCCACCCAGTACGTGCGATTGAGGGAGACATTCGGAGCGGGAACGTCCTGAGCGAACACCAGCGGCAAAGCCTCACCGGCTCGAACCGCTGTTGGAATCAATCCCGTCAGAATGCAGACCAGCAGAAAACCGCGCATGAGGCTCTCATTGCTCCAGGCCACAGGGAACAGACGCACGAGGCCGGGAGCATATCAGTCCAGCAGAAAAGTTCAGCCGGAAGCCACCGCAAGCTCGAAGTCGGATACCGGAATCATTCCAGCAGGGTCATCACACACTTGATCAGCAGAAGAAGCATGATGGCGCCAGCCAGCAGGAACGGGATTCCGCGAGGATCGAAGAACATGGGTTTCAAGAAGTACCACCAGGAGAACTCGCCACAGCACGCGACAAACGAAACTGCTGTACCCATCAGACGCTCCTTTGCGAATGAGATTCAGAATCACTCATCGCAAAGCGACGTTCTCACGCAGCTGCCACGCGATTTCTTCAGAGTCTCATCAGAATTCACAGATCCGGGTCGCAGGCCGCAAGGAAAACGGCGGCGATCACATCCGCATCCCGCTCAACTGCGATTCAGACCGGCTCTTCAAGCTCCTGCGGCAGCGCAGACTCCCGCATCGGGGATGCCCGGCATATCCTCCATTCCGAACGGCAACCATCCTGGCTTACCGTTGAATTTCATCGGTGTTCGATCCGTGTTTCATCCGTGGCCTGAATGCTCTGTCCTGAGTGCAGCCAGAGGCCCGAAGCAACCGTCACGTTTTCATGAGCCACAGATCGAACACCGATGAAACACGGTGTTCGATCCGTCGCAACCGGAGCATTTCGCGAACGAGCTTCCGTTGAATTCAGACCCCATGAGCACATCACAACGAGACTCATCTGCGGCAGCGAGCGGCCATCCGGCTCATCGCCCGCGTCGGCGCGGACGGCTGCGTCGCGCGATGAACTGGCTGATGATGCTGGCTCTGAGCAGCGTCCTGCTCACCTTGTTGACGTGGATTTCCTTGTGGCGTGCCAACGTGACGCTCGATGCACGACGACATGAAGCCGCAGGACGCTGGCTGGATGGTGCAAGACTGGGAGCCTGGCTCCCGTGGATGAGTCGCGAACGGGCGGAGGTCCACTTTCTGCAGGCGCGGCTCTGGCGACGATACGGAATCCTGGTTTGCGTCGGTCCGGAACTGAAGATGGCTCAGGAACTGGGCTGGGATGCCAGGCTGCTCGAACGCGAGCAGGCTTTCGCGCTGGCTCAGGATGGACAGTTTCAAAAGCTGGGATCGCGCTGGGGACGGCTGTTTGTCGAGTCGGGTTCTGATGCTCCGGAACTGGCAGAGGCCTACGTCATCTGGTGTCTGTCCCGGTTCCGTCTGGCAGAAGCTCAGCAGGCGCTGGCGTTCTGGGAAGCCGACTTTCCGGAAGATCACCGGCCGCATCGCCATCGCGGCCAGATCGCCTTCGTCCTGCAGGAATGGGATCAGGCCATCGCTGAACTGCAGAAGGTGCTGACGCTTTCTGCCGGCAACTTCTCCGACGATGTCGAAACGCGACTGCTCAAAGCGAAAGCGCATCTGAAGCTGCTCCAGTTTGATGCCGCTGAGGCCGAGCTGCGAACGCTGCTGCTCGACGCGAGCGATCGTGGTGACGCTCGCGCGTTGCTCGCTCACTGCCTGAGTCATCGCAATCAGACGGAAGAGGCCCGCAGTACGCTCCGGATGATCCTCCGTGACCAGCCCGGCCACTTCGATGCGCTGCGGGAATCGGGCCTGCTGGAACTCAAGCTGGGCCGGCATGCCGACGCCGCTGGTTTTCTCGAACGGGCCACGGAGATTCATCCCGAAGATGCGGAACTGCGGCAGGCACTGGCGAAAGCGCTGGCCGGCTCCGGCCGAATGGAAGAGGCGGAATCACACTTCCAGTTCATGGAGCAGGCATCGCCCGCTCTACTGCGTCTGCCGCGACAAACCACAGAACTGGCTCAGCAGCCGGGCAACGTCGCGCTGCGGTTTGAAATCGCTGAAACCGTCTGGATGTTCCGGTCCCGCGCGGAAGGACTGCTGTGGCTGAAAAGCCTGCTGGAATTCGATCCGCGGCATGCCGGCACGCATCAACTGCTGGCCGAGCATTACCGCCTGACCGGCGATGAGCAGCGGGCCACCGAACATCATCAGCAGGCCGCATCCATCGGACGGACTCAGCCATGACCCGGACTTCAGCATCAGGCCGGAACACGATTGCGGAATGGCGTGCGCTCCGCCGGGCGGCAGTCCAGCGATCCTCAAACCGACTCGCTTCCCTGGCCCTGCTCGTGATGCCGGCGCTGGCGGGTTGCGGAACGTCTCCGACAGAGGTGGTCGAACCGCCGGTCGCCGACAGTCCGTCGATCGAACCGTCTTCGGATTCAGCTCCGGCGTTCCGGTTTGTGGATCGCGCCTCCGAGGCCGGTGTGCTCTTCACGGCCCGCAACGGGCAGGAAGCCGGGCATCTGTCGATCCTGGAAACTCTGGGCAGCGGCGTGGCACTCTTCGACTTCGATCACGATGGCCGACTGGATGTTCTCGCGGTCGGCGGCGGCGAGTTCAATGACAAACCGCAACCGACTGGTCTGCTGAATGGATTGTTCCGTCAGATCCATGACTGGCATTTCGCGAACAACGCCACACCCGCCGGAATCGAACGGGTCTCTTTTTATTCGCACGGCGCCGCAGTCGCCGACTTTGATAACGATGGATTCCGCGACGTCCTGATCACGGGATATCACGGAATTGAACTGTTCCGGAACCTGGGTGATGGCACGTTTCAGGCAATGGCTTCAATGGCAGGCCTGACGAATGATCGCTGGAGCACCAGCGCGGCCTGGGGGGATATCAACGGTGACGGGGCACTCGATCTGTATGTGACCAATTACGTGAACTGGTCATTCCGGAATCATCCCGAATGCCGCTTTCAGGATGTGAAGGATGTCTGTGCTCCGAAAGTATTCGAGGCCGAATCGGATGTGCTCTGGCTGAGCCGCGGGGATGGCACCTTTCAGGATGTGTCGGCATCGGCGGGTCTTCAACCGGGCGGCAAGGGGCTGGCCGTGATCGCCGCCGATCTGGATGTGGACGGGGACATCGACTTCTACATCGCCAGTGACACGACTCCCAATCGTTTCTATCGCAACGACGGAACCGGCCACTTTCAGGAGTCCGGCATCCGCAGCGGAACGGCACTCGGAGATGGAGGCGAAGCCGATGGCAGCATGGGAGTCGATGTCTGTGACTTCAATCGGGATGGCCTGCCCGATCTGTGGGTCACCAATTACGAAAACCAGACGTTCGGGCTGTATCGCAACGACGGCCAGGGACTGTTTCAGCACGTCAGTTCGGTGACGGGAATTTCCTCGGTGGGTCGGCAGTTTGTCGGGTTCGGCACCGTCGCGATCGACTTTGACCGGGATGGGGATGAGGATCTGCTGGCGACCAACGGGCACGTCATGCGCTCCACCACTCTGGCTCCGGTTCAGCAGAGGCCGCTGCTGTTTGAGAATCTGGGAGCGGGCCGGTTCCGCAACGCGGCCGATGCCGCCGGACCGTACTTTCAGAGCAGTCACATGGGACGCGGCCTCGCGGCGGGCGACATCGACGGGGATGGCGATGCGGATGTGGCCATCGCGCATCTCAATGAACCGCTGGCTCTGCTGGAAAACACCACTCCGACGTCCAGCGGCGCGATTCGGATAAACCTGATCGGGACAGGCTCTTCTCGCGACGCCATCGGCGCGCACCTGCTGATACCGAATCAAGACGGTTCGCGGCAGATCCGATTGATTCGATCCGGCAGCAGTTACCTCTCCTCATCGGATGACCAGGTTCTGCTGCCGGCCATCGGGAGCGGCCCGATCGAAATCATCATTCGCTGGCCGCGAGGACAGCAGAGCGTCGTGATGTGCGAATCCGGCACCGCAATCACTGTTCACGAGCCAGCCGGGGCGAATTGATCCGGCACAGGCTGACTTGTCCCGCAAAGCTGATGCTTCCTGTCCCGTATTTGCGTGAATCCGGCAAACAGATCGCTGGAGACTGATCCGGACGGGCAATAACATCCTGGCTCCACCATAGATCCCCACCGTATGCCATCCAGAGTGGTTTGATGATAAAGGCCACTGGATGCCATCCTGTGATCACTGCTGGAACCTTGAACGACCTCCGCAGTTCCTTCCTCTGCCACGTGAACTCTTTCCTCAGGAACCTCTGATGTTTCAGTGTGTTTACCGGGTCGCGGCTCTGTCGCTGGCCGGGTTGATGTTGTTGACCGGATGCGGTGGAGAAACCGGACCGCAACTTGTTTCCGCCAAAGGCAGGGTGACGCGCGGTGGTCAGCCGCTGGGCAACGTCGTCCTGCAGCTCATTCCTGAATCCGGCCCGGCTTCGGCCGCTCAGACGAATGCCGCCGGCGAATTCACGCTCTACGGGGCCGGTGGTAAAGAAGGCTCGCTGCCTGGGAAGTTCAAAGTCACGGTCGCGTGTCCGTTCAATCCGGCGGGTGGCTCCAGTGCCAGTGGAACTGCGGAAGCGGCGGCTCCGCCCTGCAATCTCCCGCAGAAGTATTCAGTGCCGGAAACGACGGATCTCACGCTGGAGATTCCAGCGGACGGCAGCACTTCGCTGCTGATTGAAGTGCCGGCGGAATGACGGCCGACGTTGTTATTCTTCGTGCGGCTCGCAGAGAGATGTTCGTGATCTCAGATGTCTTCGTTTGACCCGCAGCCGAAGGCGCAGGCGTTTTCGACGTTCGACAGCCATCGACGCCTGCGCCTCTGGCTGCGGGTCAAACAATCGAAAGTCTCATTCCTGACCGCGCGAGGAATAATCCGCTTCTTTGACGGAATCGCCGGGTCGCTTCAAAGGGCAGACCGCCCCGTCTCTGATGACTCCTCATCCGGTCTTCTGGCCGGCTTGTCTGTTTTGATGGAAAGGTGCTCGATGTCTCCATTCACATTTCTGCGACGACTGCGACGCGGCTTCACACTCATTGAGCTGCTCGTCGTGATCGCCATCATCGCCGTGCTGGTGGCGCTGCTGCTGCCGGCCGTGCAGCAGGCACGCGAAGCGGCCCGCCGCTCGCAGTGCCGCAACAACCTGAAGCAGCTCGGTCTGGCGCTGATGAACTACGAGGAAGCGCATCGCGTGTTCCCGGCCAGTGAAATTCACTCCACGGCCTTCATGAACGGCAGCAACAACAACTGGGGCGAAAACGCGGGCACCTGGGCCACTCTGCTGTTTCCATATATGGATCAGGAACCGAAGTACCAGACCATGGAATTCGAACGTGCCTGGAATCACGCTCCGAATCTCACCGCTATCCGCCAGACCCCCGTTGGATTCCTTTGTCCATCCAATCCCGTGAGCAACAAGATCAACGGGAACAATTTTGATGGACACATCATTCATTACTTCGCGGTTTACGGCTCTGAAGATCCGCCGGGCGGCCGGGCCCGCATGCAGTGGGCCATCGGCAACCAGACCAACCGCCAGTTCCGAGGCATGATGTTCCACAGCAGCGCGGTCGCTCAGGCCGAGGTCACAGACGGAACATCGAACACGTTCGCCTTGCTGGAAGTCCGGGGGTACCGTCCCGTCAGTCCTTCTAACGTGGTCAGTATCAGCGCCGACGGCGGACGTGGCATGCGCTGGGAATCAGGAACTGGAACCTATCTGCAGCCGATCAATGGTGTGGACGGCGAAGCCGGCAGCAACTGCCCCGGCTGCCGCTGGGAAAATGCCAGCAGCTTCCACGTCGGTGGTATTTACGCGCTGGTGGGTGACGGCGGTGTGAAGTTCATCAGCGAGAACATGGACAGCCTGTCCTTCCGCCGCATGGGGTCCATCGCCGACGGCGTTCAAACCGCCACACCTGGCGAATGACCTGCGTTTGCAGATGAATCATCAGCACACCCGCAGCCCGGTTGTCCTCAGGACATGCCGGGCTGTTTCATTTCCGGGGCTCGACCGGTTCTGACAAACGCCGTTCCAGCGCTTCCAGGTCGCGGGCCGGAATCCTGCCTCGCAGTTGATCCTCCAGCACCTGCCGCGCGGCCGCTTGATCGCCGCGGTCAATCAGTATTCGAACCAGTTCGATCCAGGCGGCGCTCAGCTCCGGAGTCAGTCGCACCGCCGCACGAGCCGCCCTCTCCGCTTCCTCCAACTCACCGGCCTGATGCAGAGCGAAGGCCAGATCCGACCAGGTTCCGGCCAGGTCCGGCTTCATATTCAGAGCGGCACGATAGTCGGCGATGGCCGGTTGCCAGGATTCGTTGAGCAGATGAGCGGTGCCGCGCAGCGCGAGCAGTTCCGGCTGTTGTGGATGGCGCGGCAGCAGCCCGTCGAGCTGCCGGACGACTTCGTCTGGAAAGCCCTGATCGAGTTTCACCCGCGCCCACCAGACCACGAACTGCACCTCTTCGGGATGCTGGCTCACCAGCGCAGTCAGCAGCGCATCGGCTGTCCGCAGATCGCCGGTCTGATGCGCCCGCTGAGCCAGATGCAGCTTCCAGTGCGGATCAACCCGCCGCTGCTGCACGTCTTCCAGCCACGGGTCAGGCCAGCCCTGCCGCAGCTTTGATTGCTCCTGTTCCTTCAGCACCTGCCGCGCTTCACCAACAGCTCCAAGCTGATTCAGGATCTGCGCCTGCAGTTCGCGCACCTCGCGCTGATCCGGCCGGATCATCGCAGCCGCATCCACATGCCTGCGCGCGGCGGCTGGATCGCCTGACGCCAGAGCAATCCGGGCGAGCAGATAATCGGGCCGCGCATCTCCTCGCGCCACGGACCGCGCCCGCTCCGCAGCCCGCACTGCCGGTTCCAGTTGATTCTGAAGCAGGCGCGCCTCGGCCAGCCGGCACAGCGTCAGAACCTGATGCCCGTTGATGGCCCGTGCGGCGGCCTGCTCGAACCACTGCAGCGCCGCCACTGGACCGCGGAACTGCAATCGGTCGCCGAGATGGTAAGCCCAGCGGGCTTCGTCCGGAGCCAGCCGATGCGCTTCGCGCCAGCAGACGATGGCTTCGTCGTCATATCCGTGAGCGACCAGCAGCAACCCGTAATCGCCCCACAGCGTCGCGGACTGCGAACGGTTCAGAACCATCTGCCGCGCGTCTTCCAGAGCGTCCCTCACTTCCGGATACGCGTCACGGAGATCCGGCTGTGGAACGGAAGCCCCTTTGCGACTGGACCACGCCAGCATCGCCGTCGCGATCAGCAGCAGCCCGGCCGCGACGCGCCACCACCGCGATGGGCGACGACTCGACCCGGCCGATGATTCATCGGGATGCGGCGTCATTCCGTTGTCCTTCGCCCTGTTTCAGCACGAGCTTCATCGTCGGATCATCCACCTCCTGAAAAGCAACAGCCGCAGGCCGGGCTGTGCCCGGCAGGCTTTGCGGAACGTCAAACCGCTCCCGCCCACCATCCGGCCAGAGCACCGTGATCGTCAAGGTCCCGGTCGATGTCCCCAGTCCGAAGTGCAGACGCGGATCGTGGCTCGACAGATAACTCGTCCCCGGCTGCAGCAGTTGAGTCCAGCTTCGCTCGCCGACGGTCACCGTGACAATGGCCCCATATGCGTCGCGACCGCCGTGCTGCGGCTCAATGAGGCTCAACTGCAGCACCCGGCCGCGTTTCTCCGCCGTGTTCCAGATCAGCTCCGGCTTCTCGCCGATGTGAACCACCACGGCATCGCAGTCGCCATCGTTGTCGAGATCCCCGACGGCCAGTCCACGCGACACATGTCGCGCCGCACGAAATGATTCAGGCAGGCCGGTGACGCTCTGGAATCGACCAGCTCCGCTTCCTCGGAGGAATTGCAGCGGCTGTCGATACGCGGACCAGTAGTCATCGCTGATGGAAACTCCCCGTTCGCGCCGCACGGCACCATTCGCGGAAATGAGGTCCGGTTCGCCATCGTGATCGAAGTCCACAGCGGCCAGACCGAATCCCGTACCAGCCTGACTGAGCGTTCTCAAACCCGTCTGGGTCGCGGACTCCACAAAATGCCCGCGCGGATCGGACAGGTAACACGCCAGTCCTTCGCCGGTGAGATTGGTCATCAGCAGATCCAGCCGCCGGTCGCCGTTGAGATCCACGACCGCCGTGCCCATGCTGCCCTGCGCGATGCCCCGCATGTCGGTCGCGACTCCCAGCAGGACGGCTTCATCCTGGAAAGTGCCATCCGGTTGCTGAACCCACAGGATGTTCGGTTCCTGATCGTTGGCCAGATAGATGTCGGCGCGACCGTCGCCCGTGAGGTCTCCGCAGATGACGCCGAGCGTCGCGGCGGCCTTTGAAGCAATGCCGCTCGCAAGGCTGATGTCCTCAAACATCACGCGGCCTTGAGCGCGTTCCTCGTCCGTCAGTTCTCCGGTGCGATTGCGGAACAGTCGGCTCTTCAAACTCTGAAACCGCGCCGGAGCACAGTAATCCGGACGACCACCGGCGATTTCCCGGCAGGTCAAGCCGTTGAAGTCCACATAGTTCGCCACGAACAAATCGAGCCATCCATCGCGATCGAAGTCGCACCACGACGCCGAAGTGGCCCAGCCTGGATTCAGAATCCCGGCCGCTTCCGTCACGTCCTCGAACCGTTCGCCACTGCGATTGATCAGCAGCCGGTCGGGACCGAAGTTCGTGAGATACAGGTCCGGAAAGCCGTCGTTATTGGCGTCACCCGCCGCCGCTCCCATCCCCGTGTCACGGAGATCCAGCCCCGTCGCGGCCGTAACATCTTCAAACCGTCCCGGCTGTGTCTGTCGAAAGAGTCTGCCCGGTTCGGAAGCAACGGCAGCCTGCGGGACATACTTCAATCCGAGATTCACGAAGTAGAGATCGAGGTCGCCATCCCGGTCGAAGTCGAACAGAGCGACTCCCGATCCCATGATCTCCGGCATGGCGAAACTGCCGGCCGGCGCAGTCTGGTGTCGAAATGTGAGACCCGTGCTCTCATCCGCCACCGTCCACAAAGCCGCTTCCGGCGTTGTGCTCGTGACCTGCTCCGGTTCACCGCAACCTGCGACCGCGACCATCAGCCAGATCAGACCTCGCAGAGAACGTGGCACGACGTTGAGCCTCCAGGAATCAGCAAAGCCATTGTGACTGACCAGTGCTCCGTCACCGCTCAGCCTTCGGGATGACGGAGTGCGGCACGACACTCCGTGCCGTGAATTCACGATCGTCTCGCGGAGAGGTTGTGAATCTATCCCGCAGGGTGTGACCAGCAGAGCGGAGTCCAGTTGGTGTGCCGGCGCAGGCAGAATATTGTGGTTCATCAATGCTTGAATCCGTCGGAATGTTCTCT
>Ga0172376_10004594_pt1 | contig 15718 bp, 21 predicted proteins | sample Lak35m_FD_121114 | JGI IMG/M metagenome (GOLD analysis project Ga0172376, IMG submission 121114) | Freshwater microbial communities from Kabuno Bay, South-Kivu, Congo - kab_092012_35m | ecosystem: Environmental > Aquatic > Freshwater > Lake | place: Democratic Republic of the Congo: South-Kivu... | reverse complement strand
TGATCCGCCTCATTCGCTCGATGTTACAATCAACACACCAGTACGGACTCCAAGCCGTACCCGCTGGCCTTCCGCACCCTTCGACGCAAGGCTTGCCAGTCCGGTACGCATCGCCGTTCCATTCGTGGTTGCGATCCTCGTAAGGCATAACAACGCATTCGACCGGAGCCGGTTTAGCGTCTGCTTTTTTGTTCATGATTTTCTCCCGGCCCGGTCAATGCGGGCGTTGTCGCACAAAATACAAGGCTATCAGAATTATCTGAGTCAGATTATTTATAATCATCATATTCTTTTAATCAAGTGAATAAACTTTATCCAAATTATTGGAATCATCAGATTTGGGTTAAAAGGTATCTGAAACCCCTGCCACCTAAGCGGCTAAAGCGAATACTTCGCCAGTTAACATTTTAACCGATTTTTAAACTAGCCATTCGGTTAACTAGTCAATGCTACTCAAGTCTATTTTGCCAGTCGATTCTTTTTACCCCCAGATTTTACCGGCTATAAAAATCGCTAACATTCCTAAAACAAATAAACATATAGCTGATTCTACGCAAAAACAAAAAATGTTTAAAAGTCTATTCATAGTATACACCAAATAGGGGGTTGTCGCTTAGTCCAAACAAACATGTTCTTGCCATTTTTATCTGTTTTTTTAGCGGCAGCATAGTATTGTCTGTACGCTGTTACGCTATCTTCATTTTTATATTCGTCCGGCATTGCTTGTGCAAACTTGGTCAAACCTGTTTTTGGTAAATTAGGCTGACTCTGTTCGCACCAATATATAAAGTTGTTACAAAAATGATCTGCATCAAACCTAAATTTACGTTCTTCTAAAAGGGCTCTAGTGTGATTTAGTAACCAGCTAAAGTTTTCTAAAGATAAAAGGGTCCATTTTGAGCAAGGATGATGAAGATAAGAATATTTACGAGGGGTGCCGCTTGCTGTCAATGGTGCTTCTTTAAGTTTTTCCATTGTGTAGCAATTGGCGAGCATTTGGCACCCCTCGATAATCATCTTGTTGACATGAGCATCGATTAGTGATTGCGCCGCTGTTGTAGGATCTAAATCTACGACAAAGATATTCATTATTCGTCTCTGTTATCAAAATCGACATGAAATTTTTGAAAGACGTAAGCATTATTGTACTCTGTGTCATCATCATTGTCAAGATCATCTTCATCTTCGTCATCATATTCATCGTAATAATCATCTTCATCTTCGTCGTAATAACGATCTTCTACGGGCTTTTGAAAAGCCTCTTGATACATTCCTACGACTTCATATTCACAGCAACGAACCTTTTCCTCGTTATGGTCTAACGGAACACTAACTACGTTCATAGGATTTACTTTGCAGATAATTAGATGGTCTCCGTGACTAGCAAAGCCTTCCACGTAACTAATTGTACCAACGTGTAGTCCGCGAGAACATCCTACGCCACAGTTGTCGTCAACTTGAAACCGGGGCATAGTTACTTTGCTTCCAACTTTATTATCAAACTTGCCGCTATACTTGTCAGTAAAATTTGCTTTAATGGCCTTGTAAGCTAAGAAGCAGCCATCCGGTGTAATAGGTAGGTGCTTATGACTGAGAAAACCATACAGTTCTGTAATAGCCCTGTAGCTGGGATTCTTATAAAGATTCTCTAGGAATCGTAGCATAGGCTTGTAATCAAATCCATCCTCAATCATCTCCATGATACGCTGAGAAATTACAAGATGAACTTCTTCAGTCTTGTAATACAGCACACCGCCAGACACCCGAAAATCCCCATCACACCACTCTGATACTACCTTAGCTTTGTCTAGACACGCTACGATACCATCAGAATCGCTATGTTTAACCATTTCTACAAGCGTTTCATAATCTGGATTGCTTGGATTAAACTGATAGGTCTTGCCATTAATCACAACCGTCCAATAATTTCGCCCATCTTTGATGTAAGTCAAACTCATTTTTCAAACTCCGTAAAAGATTAAAAACCACTCAATATAGTATACAGTCAAAAGAATCAAAATCAAGATCTCTCTGCAATATATTCCAAGATTTCGGCCTTGTGATATACTGCGTCATGAACAAATTTAAGCATTGGATACCTATTGTAAATTTTATTTGCTAAGATTCTAATACTATCATCTTTTTTAATTGCAATACCTAATCTATGAAATATCTCTAGTCTATCAGACTGCCCTTGCTTCTTTTTATAAAGCCTGTCTAGCTCTTTAAAATCTTCTATATCAACAATTTTGGCTATATTTAACAGACCAGAACAATCAAAATCTTCTAAAAATAATTCGTCTTCAAAAATCTTAGTCGAGTCTTTAACAAAACTATCTAAAGAGACCCAGCTTTTATCGGCCCGGAATTTTTTAGTATCTGCATAAGCCGCCTTTACACCGTAAATTGGCTCATCTTTATTCAATAGGTCTAATCCTATCAAAGCCACAATCTTTCGTTTTAACGTATAATTATCGTATCCTATAGGCTGATTTCTAGAAATTTTAACAAAAATCTTTTGATCAGTAGGAATAGAGTCGCATTCTCTCCAATAGCTACTAGAACCTGTTGTTACATAAGTAAAAACATTTCCTTTCTTTATCGCAGTATATGTACGCTCAATCTTTGGCAAATTTGCTGGATCTTGAATAAACTTTGAATCAATACCCGCTTCATCAATCTGTTCTTGCGTTAACACAACTACAGATTGCTTATTTTTCCGGGCATATTGCATAATACGCTGCCAGTACCCTTTTTTATTTACAAAAATTACTCCTTGTGTTGGAATAGGTCCGCTAATAAGATCTTTATTTACAGTGCCACGATGATTGACCTTCAAATGATAATATTTAGTAGTAGGTTTAACTTCGTATTTATTGTACAGATCTCTACATTTTTGCGAAATTTTAGTGCTGCCAGAGTGATTGAATAAAAACTTTTCTGCCGCAGCAAACTTTTCAAATTGTGTTGCTTCTTTCTCGATTTGTTGTTCGATATGAGAAGTAATTTCTTCGGAAATCTTGTTTGTTTTACGCTCAATAGCCTCAATAGTTTTCTTATCCATAGACAGATTTTCACGGCCCGGATCGAAACTAAGTTCTCCAATATCAAACAATAGCTCTGCGTCAACATGAATATTGCGATAATTATAAGGAATATCATAAGCGACATTGCCCATAACAGCAACCATTTCGCCGCGCTTTAAATTTGTGCGGATATTGTCGGTTGCTACAATTAAAGAATCCTTATATTTCTTAACATCTGCATAAACAGACTGAATATTAATATTAGGAACCTTGTCAAAGTATTTATATACTTCTACAGCCTCTTCGATAAAAGACCTGAAGTTATCTTGCTCTACGTCTACATAAACGTTTAAACCATTTGGTTCGTCGGTATCTTCTTCGGAAAGGAGGGCGATAGATGGTTCGCCTGTCTCTGACTTATAACAGCTATAAATTCGCTTTACACCATTAAAATAGCTGGTGACAATAAAACTATCCACCAAGCAAAAGGGCGACTTCGACCCCAATCCTAATGCTCCGGTATAATCATTAGACTCGGTTTTAGTGCTAAAGAAATATGTGGTATAAATATACCGAATATCTTCGTCGGATAGGCCCGGTCCGTAATCTCGTACATTGAACCAAGGCTCAAGGCTTGTTGGCAAATGCACATCAAAAGGGTTTAGATTACTAACGGCTACATGAGCGTCTTGAGCATTGCAGCTAACTTCTCGAATAACTGCTTTAATTTTATTACTATAGATGTTAGAAGATAAAATCTCAAACGCTTTAGCTGAAGCCTGAATAGAAAAATTAGACTTTTTTACATCGCCAGATACAACAACATCGCTTTTCTTTGTGTCAATAATCATCTTTTCACCAAAAAATAGAGAGCAAACAGACAATAGACAGATTATACCAAGCTAATTGAGTTTGTCAAGGTATTGAAGGCGGACAAGAAAACTTCTTTTGATTCTTTAAATAAGAAAAGTTTTGTGGAAGTCTTGCCGCCCCAAAGCACCTGTTTTTCAATTTTTAGTATCTTTCTGTCGTACTTTTTGATTATAGCATGATGTTTTTCGAAGTCAACTCCGAATTTTTTTTCTATGACGGAATTCATACGGGCCTCGATTTCCAGATATTCGCTCAAATGCTTCTTTAGGGGGGATACGATATCCCCAAGATACGCTTCAGAGGCATCGTGTAAAAGAATGGCGTATAAAGCATCCATATTCTCTACGCCATCATACATAGCCATCTGAACCATTCCTAAGCTATGCTCTGCCACGCTGTAGTCAATGGGTGACTGAGCACCAAAACGAGAAACCCTACTTAGTCCATGAGCGATAGTTTCAATAGAAATCATGTTCACTGTAGGGTTTATCAGATCAATTATGCTACCATCACATAAAGTAATTGTGTTATTCATTTTTTAATCCAAGTAAAAGCATACAACTAGGAATTAACTTTTCTCTTTCATCGGGCAAAAAACTGTTTTGGAAAATAAACTTCATACAACTCTTTCGATAGAAATAATGGTATAGTTATAAGAAATTTCTTTGACAATATGAGTCGCCGCTTCTGCGATATCATACGTGTCTAAGTGAAACTCAAATAAGTCAACGGCGAATTCTTCTAGCCAATCACAACGGGCTCGAACTTTCCATGTAGTGTGGAATTTTTTCAATCTCTTTCATCAATACACCTCCTTATTATACACTTAGACATACGGTTGTCAAGCCATTTTTTGAAATTTTGTTACGAGTTCAGCAAAATCTTTTTCGAAAACAATATTCCCGGGTATCGAAGTTCTGGCAAACATTGCCGCCATTTCTTCAGGTGTAAAGTAGTTTAAATTTAAGCCTTTTCCACTATATGCAACTAAAAATTCTAATTTTGGATGTTTTTCAGCATAGAAATATAAATCCTTAATTTGATCTATGATAGACTTTTTAGATACACTGGGATGTTTGAATGCTGTTAAATCTTTAGTACATATTGCATATGATCTACCTTGAGGGCCCTTGGATTGTCCATACTTTGCTCCGAATAGTTTAGCAGCAACAGCCGCCGCCCCTGCTCCGTGTCGCCCCTCTGTATTAGACCCAAAAACAAAAATTTGGTTTGCTTCTAATTTTTCTATTAATCCAATATATGTTTTCATAATATACTCCAAAAAAAAGGGGTCTTGCGACCCCTTAAAACTATCCTTCGTAAGCCGCTATGTATTTCAAGAAGTTTTCAGACCATCCAGAAATTTCGGAAGTCCAAACCCCATTATAATTAATTCCTCTATTATGAGAGCTAATATCTACAATGTAGTTTTTCTTTCCAAAAGGTTTTGGTGTTTTATCTATAATGTCGCAGTCTTGGCTATCGCTAAAAATAATGATACGGTCAGGCTGCTCCTTTTCTATTTCGCCAATATATTCTAAGCATTGGCGAGTGAAAATTCCACCGCCGCCAAGTTTACTATACATGCCTTTGATTTCGTCGGCAAGAGCAAAACCTCTCGAAGGTTTAACAATGCTGGTTTTATGAGTTCTAGTTCCATCGCTTCCAGCCGTAGCATATACAGTGATAGATTCAGACATTTCAGCCGCCAATACTGCCATAGAAATACCGGCATCCATACGATTAAACTCTGATTTTCCAGACAATTTTGTGTGCATAGAGCCCGAAATATCTACAACGATAATAGTATGACCCTTTAACTTAGGAAACTGGGCGCATGATCGTAGCATCATAGACTCAATTTCACGAACATAATTTGGAGCATACTTAACCGCAGAAAAATAATTCATTGGCAGAATCATATCTACTTTAGCATTAGCCAACGCACTACGAATCAAAGATGGTTTTACATCTACAGATTCCATATTACGCAAATTTTTTAATAAAGCAAATGCTGGTAGCTTATTTTCTTCAATTAATCTTTCCCATACAGCTTTCTTAGCTTCGCTTGTAGTAGAAGCACTTAAACCAACCTCCCAAGTATCTGGGGTAGCTAGTTCGTCTTTTAGTAATCGACCCCATAAAGCGGCCTGTTCCTGATTACTTGGTTTGGGATGAACAAGACGCATAACGTCTCGCAGCTTAATAGTCTTAGTATCCTTATTCCATTTTGCAAGTTGATATTCATCAAATCTGCTAAAAGCTATAGCCAAACCCTTCTTAACTTGCGAAGCAAGAGGGGACTTGCCCTTTTCCCAGTATAAGGATAGGAATTCGCACATTTCATCAGGGCGACGAATAATTTTTGCTAAAGTTTCTGCAACTAAGGCCCGGTGAGAATCGTGTTTACACATTTCCTTAACTAAATACAAGGGAACATGTCGAAGCTTCTGATCTAAGCGGCATTCTATAGCAAGGTCGGCTACTTTTCTAGCTTCCACTTGTGGTACTAAACTTGCAATATTATCGGCTACAGAAACTCCGTCTTGATACGCTAAGTCTTCCCATAGCAAACATACTAAGGTTGCGCGACGAAGCAATGCTTCTGCATCTTGACGAGCAGCCTTCATGCCCATCCCACCTGCTAAACGGGTATCTACGAAACGGTTGTCCTTTGCTTTAACGTTCTTAGTTGCCATTGTCCACTATCCTTTATAGAAGTAATAAAAAAATCAAGTCTATACTTGATTATACAGTCTTATGTCCTAAAGTCAAATAAAAAGCTAGGAAAAAGGCGATTTAAGCTATTTTTAGTGCTTTACCGTTAAGCTAACGACCTAAGCAGGTCGTGCTGGAATTGAACCAACATCACTCGATTAATAGTCGAAGTAACTCAAATCTACACCATAACTTTTTTTGTTTTATTGAGGGAAAAGCGACTCAAGTATTTTTACTGTGCTGCCACTACACTAGGCCAAATTTTGGCCGATGGAATCGAACCACCCCTAGTCGTACACCAAACGAAGTAACTCTTGTCTACACCACTCAAAAAAATGTTCTGTTTTTAAATCCTTCTAAAATTAAAAGGCCACTTGGGGTAACGATCCCCATCAGTCGGTTTACAAAACCAACCTCCATCCTATGGAGCGGCCAATATATGAATCGAAAATTGATGAATTAAAATAAGGGTTAGTAACATTTAATCACCAATATAACCCCATCTTTTTCATTTCCAACATCGCTTCAGCATTACCAATAGCGTCATCAACTGGATGGTGCGTATGCTTAGTTTTTCGTAAATGTTTAAAGTTCTTTTTAGTAGTTTTTACTAAACCCTTGTATAAAGAACCTAAATTAGTTGAACTAAAGCCAAACGGATTACAGCCTCCTCGTAAAGTTGAACGACCACCACTAGAAATCTTAGAAAAAGAAGTTCTTGAAAATGGTTATTGTGCAACTGGTCGAAAATATGGAGTTTCTGATAATTGTATTCGTAAATGGATTAAAAGTTATAAGTACCGCATGTCAGACTTGCACTGACGTTGTTTTCCATAAAGGTAGGACGTTTTAAGCATCCTGTGTTTCGCTACTTCACCAATGCGGCATATTTTAATCTACTTTATTTTTGGCATGATCAAAAACCTTTCTGAAAAAAAACTAAATTAGAAAAAAGATTAGTTCGTCGTATTCAATTTCTGTCGTCGTAATGCTCTCGAAATGCATTGTCGTCAATCATCGGAATCCTTGCCCAAGCTATGACGACTTTTCTGCTTTGGCTTTTCCACACCTTCGCAACGCCACGCTGTGCGATTGACACTTCGCCGTTATAGTCGCACACTAGGTAACGGCCCGCTCTGTCATTCGGCACTCCGTCGCTTACTGGAACCCAACCAGAAAACCCCCAACTAATTGGCCCGCCATGCGGAAGCCCCCGAACACTCATAATAAATTCCTTGCAGAAACGATGAACAAAGGATTCAACCCAAGTCGCCGGTCACCTAAATCTCAATCCTAGTCTCTTGGCGGCGACTCGGTTACCGCTAGTGTAAGCTACCATTACATCATACCGGCGTTGTTTTTTTTGTCAAGCTATTCTGAGTCCTTCCGTCCGGTACTGCCCCGGCTTATCATGGTTAAAAGCCATGCTGTCATCTACTAAACACTCGGAAGGATGTTTTTATTTAGTAGTCCTATCTGGATATGATCCAAAACTATTTCTTTCAAAGAGAAACGTGCTGCCAATTACACTATAGGACTATGGTTTTTTATATCATAATGAGTTTTCGCATGACAATTTGCACATAAAACATCGCACTTAGCTATTTCTTCAACTAATCTAGTTTTACTTACCGATATTACATTACTACCTATAATGAAAGCAAAAACCTCTTGAGCCCTGCCTAGAGATCTGTGAACGAGTATCGCACAATTGTTGTTGAGTGTCAATAGAAAAAACATATTTTCCATCGTGATAAACTTCAATTTTTTTATAAACAATGTCTTTGGTTTTAATCATAGTATTTTTCAAAAAATCTTGTTTAATAAAACTATGGTGTCAGGGCTCGAACCTGAATACCGTTCTTGACGGGTTACACAAAATTAACAGTTTTGCCGCTTACCAATTAGCGTACACCATAAATTATCTACACCTTATTATACACCAATTTTGGCAATTGTCAACTAGGTTCGAGACATTTTTTAAAAATTTTGTGTATATTACGATATAGGAGAACGAACATGACATTAAAACTAAAAATTATTGAATTACGAAATTCTGGAAAAACATATGATCAAATTCAAGAAGAATTAAATTGTTCTAAAGGCACGATTTCATATCATATTGGAGATGGTCAAAAAGAAAAATATCGTAAAAGAAAAATAAAGCACAGAAGAAAACAACATCCATTCGCCAGAAAATTAGAAACATTTAAAAGTTCAAAACCAAGTATTAGACAATTAAAAAATACTAATAAGGTTAAAAAACAAATACAACTTAAACTTGAAACATTTTTTAGAGACAGGAAAAATAAAATGAAATATCAAAAACCAACATTTACAATAGAAGACGTTATAAATAAATTTGGAGAGAATCCAGAGTGTTATTTAACCGGCGACCCAATAAATATATACGAACCAAAAACATATCATTTTGATCATATTATTCCAGTATCTAAAGGCGGCGAAAATACTTTAGATAATCTTGGTATTTGTACAGCCCAAGCAAATTTTGTTAAAAGTGATTTGCGATTAAGTGAATTGCTCTCTATTTGTGAAAAAATACTAAAAAAGCATTCGAAAAAAGATTAGCCAATATGACGCTTCCTCGTAAATTACTGTTAAATGATTTACTCCACGGCTATTGTTCACGGTTCTAAATGCACCGGCTTTAGGCTCTTTCGTTTGCGGTAACTAACCCGCTTCTCATTATAGCAGAAAGTTGCTACTAGTCAATAGTTAATTGACACGTTTTCTTGGAAATACCTACAACTGGAATCGAACCAGTCTAGCCAGACTTATGAAATCTAGTTTTACGCCAGTAAATGTAGGTGTATCTATTTTTTGTATTGTTCTTTAATAAAATTAATTATTGTTTCTGGGCTGAGACTTTCATCTGCATCTTCACTCATTACAATCACATTTAAATAAATAGCAATTAACCTTGCTACTTCGTTCATAGCTTGTTTTTTTTCTTTTTCACTATTAATCTTACTAATAATAGCTAAATTACTTAGATAACACAAAGATTCAAAAAAGGCTGTATCTGTATTCATTCTTTTTTCCTTATAAATAATCCTAAAAAATAAAGTTGTCAAGTTTGGAGTTGAACCAAACTCAGTCACAGCTTATGTTGACATACTTTTTCCTTTTAGATCCCCCAACGAGAATCGAACTTGTTTTTCTAAATTACCAATTTAGTGTTCTACCAATGAACTATGGGGGAGTAAGCATTGAAACGTTAAGAATAACTTCGCCCCATTGTAAATTAACTCTGTTATCAAACCAGTGCTTAACAAAAACTAAAAAATAATCAATATCTTTTTTTTCTATTTGCACTTCTTTGATGTATTTTTCAACAACGGGGACAAGTAGAGTTTCACCTTTTGGAAATGTTGCCTCTACAAACTCAAACGCCAAATCGTTTAATTCTTCTATTTTCATATATTTCCTTAAAGCATGGCTGCAAGGAGTCGAACCCTGAAAATTGATTTTGGAGACCAATCCCTAGCCGCTAGACAACCATGTAACATTTTATTTTTCCTGAATCAATTCCCAGTTTCCATTGTATGTGTGTATTGTACCATCATTATCGAAAACTGTCAAGCTATTATTTCGGGTGCTTTCGTATACTTTTGCGTTTTCGTGAACTATTTCGCCACGAACTTTAACGGTATATCTAGCGCCCAAAAATGGGGCGGCAAAAACACAGCCTAAAATAACTACTATAGCTGCCCCAGCCAAAAATTCGGTAAGTGAAAAATTTTTGAACATTTGTAATCCTTTTAATAAAGTGCGACTGCCCGGACTTGAACCGAGAAAACTTGATTGGAAATCAAGCGTTTTGCCAATTAAAACTACAATCGCATTAATTGAGTCCTCTCCCGTAACTTGCTCTAGTCAGCTACGCTAGGCCGGGTTTTGCACACCGTTTTCACTGTAAAGTTACTTTTATTTAGACAGGAGAGAGAACAAGTAGGCGATGAAGTAATTGAAACCTCTTCTTATGGATGAAGCCATACATTTTAACCATTAAACTAATCGCCCAAAAACAGTGGACCAGAAGAGAATCAAACTCTTCACAGAAACATTGCAAGTGTTTCTCGTCCTCTTGGAACATGCTGGCCCGTTTTATAGTGAAGCAGACCGAAATCGAATCGGCGTAATATGGATTGAAAGTCCATACTGGGAAACCAACACCCTCTGCTCCATATCTTTATTATACCACTTCTTTCACCCAATCAAAACCAAAAAGAGAAACCATCTCGCCCGAATCCATTTCATCTTTCCATTTTTCGTATTTAGGATGCGAAGTAAGCTTTCTAACAGACATACATCCATTATACTTACAGACCACCGCAACATTTTCTGGCTTATAAAACTTAACAAAATCCATATTGTTTGAAAAAACTGAACGTCTCATATTATTAGCACATTCAAAAAAATCTTTTGGATTCATCGTAAGCGGTGGAGCCAATGTTGGATGCACCATCAATATATCATCATAATCGCCAACATAAACTACAAAATCGTGTTCAACCAGTTTCATAAATTCTACTTTCTAATTTAAGGTAAAGCTTTCTTACAACCTTATTGTAACACATCTATGCCGCTTGTCAAGATTTAGCTAAAGGAATCGAACTTGTTCTTGCTAGTCCGTAGCTAGCCGTGCGATAATTCCACTACACTAACGCTCCATCTAAATTTACTTTTACGGAGTTGAACCGCTCTAGCCCACCTAAACGGGGCTTGTGCTTGCCGTTACACTAATAGTAAACAGAACCGAAATTTTAGGGTTGCCACCCAGTTAATCGGCTCGGTTGACCGATTGCTAATTATAAAGTTTGCTTCTTTCTTCCTATTGTTACAATACTAGTAATTGCAATATATAAGTCGCACTAGGAATGGGCGACAGTGGTGGGAGCGAGAGTCGAACTCGCACTGTCAAAGTTCTCTTACCAACTATAGTTTTCACTACAATATCTGCATTTTGTGTATTAAATACTGGCAGACATCTTTGTGGTCTGGACTTTCTCTTTGCCATATCTTTCGATTTAGGCAGATCGTGTAAAGTCTCTACTCTTACTTTAAGGATTATAATATGAACAAAAAATATACAAAAGATTTTTTAGAACCAATTGTACAAGAATGTAATTCTATTTCTGAACTATTAAATAAATTACAATTATCGCCAACTGGCGGTAACTATAGTCACATGTACAAAGTTTTAAAAAGAGAAAAAATTGACATTTCTCATTTCGCCGGTCAGGGCTGGAGAAAAAATAAAAAATTTCCTTCAAAACATTCTACTCAAGATTATTTAAACAATAGTAAAAAAATAAAATCTCACCCTTTAAAAAAACGTTTAATAAAAGAAGGTTATTTTGAATGCAGATGTTATAAATGTAATCAATCGGAGTGGATGGGAGAACCTATACCACTAGAATTACATCACATAGACAAAAATCATATAAATAACAATCTATCAAACCTTTTATTATTATGTCCAAATTGTCACGCTTTAACCCATAAGTTAGATCGGGATTGTCATCGTAATTTTAATAAAATTAATAAACCACGAAAAAAATACAATAGACATATTTTAAAACCACATACTCGTAAAGTTGAGCGACCACCATTAGAAATCTTAGAAAAAGAAGTTCTTGAAAATGGTTACTGTGCAACTGGTCGAAAATATGGAGTTTCTGATAATTGTATTCGTAAATGGATTAAGCTTTACAAAAATTACGGTCAGATTTCCCCGAATTAGCGATCTTCATTCTATAGGTTTCCCCATAGACGCTCAGTTTATCTAAGCTTTGCGTCTCCTTCCGTTGGACTACCCCACCATATTTTAGACTTTCTTTTTAATTTTTATTCTCTCTTACGAGGAACTAGAACCGCTTAAAGCGGGGTCGTGTTTTGCTTATAGCATCATGCTACAAAGCTTTACGTCTTTATCTAGCAGTCTAAAGCCGGAACTCGCAGGATCGAACTGCGTCTTCTACGTTTTCAGCGTAGCACCATGACCACATAGGTTAAGTTCCGCTAAGGTAGAAAGACGAGGATCGAACTCGCGTAAATTTCGGTCACAACGAAATTCCCAAGCCAGCATGGGACAATCTACATAAGTAAGGTAGGTGGGAGTCGAACCCACAATGCTCTTGCTCCCAAAGCAAGCGGCTTTCCATCAAGCCCTCTACCTTGTTCAAAGGACAACCAAATTGTAAAAGATCTAATATCGCATGAGGGAATCGAACCATCGTCTCTTGTGTATCAGACAAGTGTACTCAACCATTATACTAATGCGATCTGTGTTATATAGTATACACCAAAACTGTGAAAAGTCAACCAGAATTTCATTATTTTGATAATATGTAGCCGACAAAATTTAAAACTACCATAATTAGTAGACTTACAGATATACCAATAATGATTTCTAGCAGAAACTCTAACACGGCTGCACCTATTTAATTGGCTTAAACATCGCTATCATAAAATCCAAGCTCTTGAGCCTCTTGAGTAAGTTCGTCTAGGGCCTTTAGCTGTTCTTTGTTGGGGCTACCCTCAATTAAGTCTATAGTCATTTGGCAAAAAGTTTTGTAGTCGTTAGGAACGCCCGGTAATTCTGCTGCTAAATCCTCTTTAATACTCTCTAAATCTTTAGCAAATATTTCTTGTAGTTTAGTGAGCCAATTTACCACCACGTTTAAATATGGGGCGGGGTTTTGTTCTAACTTAGCTTGTTCTAGTGCTTCTTTAATATTCATTTTAACCAACCAATCTTTCTAAAAGGTAGAGTCGCGGAGCAATACAAATTTGCATAAAATTAACAAAACATGTGATTGATTCGAGTGTTGTAATAAAAATTGCTAAATAGGGAAAAATAAGGGATACTTTTTGAAAAAGCTTTGGGTCTGGACAATCCAAATCTATTAAAACTCGTCTATATTTTTCGGATAAAATAAATCTAGCACCATATAGGATTAGCAATAACACGGTAAGACACTCGATGACAGCAACAAGCTCTTTATAAAAATAGAAGTTTATAGCTTCTTGAATAAAGGCCGGGGCTTCTGAAGCTATAAAAGATTCTGTTTTTTGTAAGTATTCTACAATTTTACCTTGCAATTCTTCATTCATTTTGTTTTTCCTTTAAATCTATTTTTTAACTTTAAACCATTCGGCGGGTTCAAGTTCGAGATTGTATAATTCCTCTGTCTCATTTTTAAAAAAAGTCCCCGGCCATGCTTCCATAGACTTGGCAAATAAATCGTGTAAAGTAGCAACTCCATCTAGCGCAATTTTTACTTCGCTTGGTTCCGACATAATCATCTCCAACAATAATAAATTCTTCTATATGACACATTTCTTCGTCGTATTCGCCATGACGTAAGCCTATAGCTAACACATTAAGCCCGGGTTTTCCGTCTGAATCATAAACTGTTCCGCACTCAGATAGTATCTTTACCTCTGTTCCTTTGTCGAACCATGTTCCATCTGATATAAATTTCACTTTTCAACCCTTTCGATTTTTAACTCTACATAATCATGAAGTGTTTCTTCGGCATTACAATGCACTAGTAAATATTCTGCGTCTCTAAGACTCCTATAAAATTGTGCATTTTCTAGCTCTGTATTATAGTCAAAGCTATACCCGCTAAGACCAAAATATTGTTTGTGTCCGCTTTTAACAGAAGAGTAATGAGATGCCCAATCTTTAATAAAAGTTCTGGTAATAATATATTTGTAAGGAAGCTGTTCTAGTAAATCAGATATAGCCATTTTGTCATCTGCTATTCTTTTTTGCAAACTGTCAATTTGTTCATATATATTTTTTTCTAGTTCAGTCATATAGAAGTTTCTCTATTTTTATAATTAGTTTATCTTTTACAAAACCGTTTGTTTCATAAAGCTGTTTTAGCAATTTCTCGACTTCATTATACTTTGCTGCATATCCATTGTCAACCCATTCTCCCTGCCTTTTTTCTGATTCCCTGCACCAACCCAAACGAAGTTGTTCATTTTCTTTTTTTAGTTTTTCAACTTCTTCACACCATTTAGCAGACTTGGATCGCGCTTCGCATAGTCTACGATACATAATACGAACACGTTCATCTTCGTGATTTTCGGCAAACTCTTTGATTTCTTCATATCCAAATTTCATCTGTGTATCCTTATTTAGACAAACGCCAAGACCTAGACCTAGACCAAGACCTAGACCCAGACCTAGACCCAGACCTAGACCAAGACCTAGACCAAGACCTAGACCAAGACCTAGACCAAGACCTAGACCTAGCCCCAGACCAAGACCCAGACCAAGACCTAGATCTGTATTTCTGTTTTAAGCTACACATCTTTACTCCCAGACCAAGACCCAGACCAAGACCCAGACCCAGACCTAGACCCAGACCTAGACCTAGACCTAGACCTAGACCAAGACCCAGACCCAGACCAAGACCCAGACCAAGACCCAGACCCAGACCCAGACCTAGACCCAGACCTAGACCTAGACCTAGACCTAGACCCAGACCTAGACCAAGACCAAGACCCAGACCCAGACCTGTGTTTCTGTTTTGCGCTACGTATCATTTGAATCTACTTTTTCTTAAACTCCTCGTAGGATTTATCATAGTTTTGCTGCCGAATTTCTTCTGCCTCCACCTCTTCTGATAATTGGCATCCAAAACTACAAAACCCATTGCTGAATTCGCTGCCCGTGTATCCTATAATCTTACCACAACAATAGCAAATGTCAAATGTTTTATGGTTCATTTTAGCCATCGTAGTCTTCTCCCGCTGGCATCCATACATAATCAAAATATTTATCAGCCAAAAAGTTTTCGGGACGTTCTAGTTTTGCTATCTTGTATTTACCATCGGGCAACATAGAAAGGTCGCGAAATAATATATTTTTAATGTATAAATGATCAGCCTCTTTCTGAGTCTCTGAATCAAAATCAAAGTCTAGCGATAAAGCGTTTAAGCCAATGCCACCTAAATATCTAATAGACTTAGATGTTGTTTTCGTATCAGAATCTACTGCGGTGTTTATTTCTACCCAACAAAATCCCGGTATTCCCATTTTTTAATCCTCTTTAAAT
>Ga0172376_10004591_pt1 | contig 15725 bp, 12 predicted proteins | sample Lak35m_FD_121114 | JGI IMG/M metagenome (GOLD analysis project Ga0172376, IMG submission 121114) | Freshwater microbial communities from Kabuno Bay, South-Kivu, Congo - kab_092012_35m | ecosystem: Environmental > Aquatic > Freshwater > Lake | place: Democratic Republic of the Congo: South-Kivu... | reverse complement strand
TGGTGGATGTAGACGAAGATGTACTTCGACTTGCAGGCCGCCAAGGTCGCGCTTAGCCAGTCGTACTGGTTCTTGCCCAGTGTGCGCGACCAGTTGTCCTCGCTCGGACCGTTGCCGCGGCCGCGCACCGTCGTGTACCAGAACGGATCGAGCACGATGTGCGTGGCATCGCCCCAGGTCCAGGCGTAGTAGTCCTGCAGCTCGCCCAGCACCGCGTGCCTCTGCTGATTGCCTGAGTAGATGCCGCCGTTCACCGGAGCCGGGAACAGGTTGGTCCGCAGCCGGTGCGACCAGTGCGGCATGCTGCCCTCGCCGCTGTCGTGGTAGCCATACTCGCCGTCATGGTTGCCGAGGATCATGAACAGCGGCACAGAGTGCCCCAGCTTGCCCTGCCAGTAGCGCTGGGCGAAGTACTGAGGCCGAGCATCGCGGAAATTCCGGCGCTTGTCCGTCATGAACGTATCGCCCAGATCGACGTGGAAGTCGGGCTTGTCGGACAGCGCATTGGCCAGCGTCTGCGCGAACGTCTCCGTCTGCGCATTCGAATCGAGATGCGAGTCGGCGATGATCGTGTAGGTGTAGGGCGCGCCGGCCGGACGCTGGGTGTGGAAGCGGTATGTCTCGCTGGATTCCCACTTGTCCTGCTCGGTCTTCCACTGCCAGCGGTAGGCATAGGCCGTGTCGGGCTTGAGCCCGGCGAGCACGAAGGCCTGCGCACGCTCGAGTTCGAGCTGGGCGTTCGGCGTCGCCTGCGTGCTGGTCTCGCCTTCGATGCCGTACTCGATGCGGCCTTCCACCGCGCTGTACGAGAGCACCGTGATCGTCATCTCGGTTCCGCCGGGTCGCGCGAGGACGATGTCCCAGGGATGCGCCGGGATCTCGTCGTGGAAGTCTTCCTCCTCGCGCGGAGAGTTGCGGTTGCCGCCACCGCCTCCACCGCCGCCTTCCGGACGCTGGTTGCGGCGACCCTGACCGCCACCTTGGCCGCCACCCTGAGGTGCGCGCGTCAGCTCCTCACCGGCCAGCCTGCCGTCACCGTTGGCATCCGACTTGCCGAACATCCGCACGCTGGTCGCTTCCATTTCGGCCAGCGTGATGCTGCCGTCCTTGTCGGCGTCGAGCTCAGCAGCGTGGGCGAGGATCCAGGGCAGCGCAGGCTGTTCACCGGATTGAGGTCTGCGCGCACCGCCTCCGCCACCACCTTGACCGCCATCGCTGCCTTGTCGGCCACCGCCACCTTGGCGTCCGCCGCTGCTCTGCGCCGGGTAGGTCTCATTGGTCTTGGTGCCATCCGCTGCCACGAAGTCAAACTGCCAGCGCCCGTCCTTGAGCTTCTGGTAGTCGACCCGGTGCGTGCCGCCGTTGAGCGCGAGCTCCTTGCCTCGTCCTTCGCGACCGCCCTCGCGACCACCCTCGCGACCACCCTCGCGACCACCGAGCGCCTGGACGACCTTCATCGATTCGGGAGTGACCTCCTCCTCCGTGCCACCGCCGTAGTGCGACAGGCGCAGGTAGAAGGGCTTCTGCTCCTTGACCTGCGCTTCGATGAAGGCGAGGCCGCGATCGGTGATCGAGATGCCCTCCTCGGGATTGGGTTGGGAGTTGCGGTTGGGTCCCTAGTTCGTGTTGGCGCCGTCATCGGCATCGAAGCCGAGCCGCGTGGGCGTGGTGCGGCCGACATGCCACTTGCCGAAGTGCGCGCTGCGGTAGCCGGCGGGCTTGAGCCACTGCGCGACCGTCTTCGCCTCCGCCGGCAGTTCCATGCTCGGGTGCGGCGGCAGCAGCCGCGTGTTCGCGGAGCCTTCGCCCTCTTCCCGACGATTCGACCCGCCCTCGTTGACATAGGTCATCTTGAGAGCCGCCGGGCTCACACCTGTAAAAATGCTCGCACGCGAAGGTGTGCAGCGCGGGCTGGAGGCGTAGAAGGTCGAGGCGCGCATGCCCTGCTCCTGCAACTTCTTCAGGTTGGGGGTCAGGGACTTGTGCGCACAGGCTTCCGGGTGGTCTCCGTCCATGGCGATCGAGGTTCCCGACCAGCCGCAGCCTTCGCCAACGATCACCACGAAGTTCGACGGGGTGGGGGTGGGGCTGGAATGCTGCTCTTCCGAGCGGGCCAGCGGGGCAAGCAGGACGAAGAGCAGGGTCAGCAGGCGCATCGAGGCACACACAACCCTACGGCCGGTCTCCGGTGACGCTCCGATCGAGAAGTCCCTCGTCCTCGAGTACACTCCCTGACGAGGGCCTGCTTCCATGCCTGTCGCCGATGACCTGCTCCACCGCCTCGCCCGCCTGAACGTCGACCGCTCGACGGGCCAACGCAAGCCGCACAAGCCGCTGCTGATGCTGCTGGCGATCCAGCGCTGGGTGGTGGAAGGCCAGCGCGAGCTTGCCTTTGCCGATATCGAGCAGCCGCTGAAGCACCTGCTCGATCTCTACGCCCCGCCGATCACGGGTGCGCAGCACGCCGAGTATCCGTTCTGGTATCTGCAGAGCGATGGCGTGTGGGAGCTGCCGCAGGCGGATCGCATGCCACGCAACGCAAGAGGGTTCCCGACGATGGCCGCCTTCAGGACCTGCGCAGGCCGCATTCCCGAACCGTATGCCTCGGCATTGGCTGCCGATCCTGCACTGGCCGAGCGCGCGGTGCAGTTGCTGCTCGACGAGCATTTTGAGCCTTCGCTGCATGAAGATCTGCGAGCGGATCTGGGATTGGAGAGCATGGCGCTGCTCGTGGAATCGATGGCTCCGGCCGAGCTGGCACGCGAGTCAGCGCATAGTTCCTATGCACAGAAGCGCACGCGCAGTGCCTCGTTTCGGGAAGACGTGTTGGCTGCCTACGAACACCGCTGCGCGGTGACGGGCTTTCAGGCGTTGATGGGCAAGACGCTTTTTTGTCTCGAGGCGGCGCATGTGCACTGGCACAGTCAGGGCGGCCGCTCCAGCGTGGACAACGGACTTGCCCTGACGCCCACGCTGCACAAACTGTTCGATCACGGTGCCTGGACGCTGGATGATCGGCGCCGCGTGCTTGTTTCGCGCCATTTCAGTGGTTCCGACGGTGCGATTGCGGAGCTGCGCGGGTTGCACGGAAAGCCGCTGCGCGATCCCGTGCCAGGCTGCGCGCCCCTGGCCCTGGACTGCATTCGCTGGCACCGCGAGAGTCATCTGGGCGGCGTGTTCCGCGGGCCGGAGCTCGGACAAAACAGCTGAATGCACGAAGTGCGCTCGATCGTGAAGTACTTCGCGCTCGGGTGGTGGCAGGCAGTCGCGGAAGTCGATTGCTCCGGATGCAGCTGGAACTCATCGCTCATCGTCAGGCCCAGTCGCTCCACACCTAGCAAATCCAACAGCAAGGCCTGATCCTCCATATTGGGGCAAGCGGGGTAGCCGAAGGAGAAGCGACTGCCGCGGTGGTTGGCGCATCGTATAGGTCGATGCAGCTCTAGTAGCAGGCCACACGCAAATTCGTTCGTCACTGAGCATCTCCCTCCCGACCTCGAGACGAAACGGGAACGCCAAATCTGTCTTCAGGATCTTGGCAAGCAGGGCGCCAGCAGTTCCAGAATACCGAATAGGGGTTGACAGCGTGACCCAGCGCCCCTAGCTTCCAAGGTAAATGTGCGCGAGCTCACCTCGGTGCAACTTCACAGGGGAACCAAGTCGATCATGTGGACGATAATCAATCCGCTACTCCTTGCTTTGCTCACGGTCCCAGCCGGGGCCAATCTCGGATTTGACGCCGACTGTGCATTAAATGTGTGGTCAATCCCAAGCGAGCCCGGCTTCTATGGATGGGAATGCAAAGGTACCTGTGATTCCAACTACTCCTGTACCGAACGCCACCAGTTGATTCAGGGAGTCCATTACTACTACTGTAAGTGCCTGCTGGGAGGAGAGCCTCCGATGCCAGATTCGACCCTCTGCACTAGTGTCATGACCTACGACACGAACACTGGGCTTTTCGATGTTTACTGTGTGGCTCAGGCCTGTAGTGAGGGATGCGACGAACACCCAATTACAGACTCTCCCCTGCCTCCATGTCATTGCGACAACTAGTCGCTTCAACGTAGCGTAATGTTGCATCGTAGGAGCCAGGTCGGTTGGCTAGTTGCGATTTGCAGTGTCGTAGCACTGTATCTGCTGCTCTTGGGGAGAAACACCGAGGTCGACTCGCAGCCCAACCCCACGATACGGGTTCCTCCTCATCCGGAGTTCGCCTCTTCGCCAGCGCCTGAGCGCAGCGAGAACGCGGCCACAAGGACGCCAGCGACAGAGGAGCATCATCGGCTGGTACTCGTGCTGGCCGGTGATGGGAGCGCTATTCAAGGTGCTAGCATTTGGCTGTGTGCGAAGATGCCCCGTATGAGAAGTCCCAGCGAGGATCAGCGCTTGGGGCTTACGGGGGTGGATGGGAAGTTCACGATCGCAGCCGATAGGCTCGAACAAGTCCACAGCGGTTTTCTGGCCGTTGCCAAAGATTCGTATCTTCCGGAGCTTTACACTGTCTCCGAACTCCCCGCCGTTGATCCGATCACGATCACCCTCGAGCGTGCGGCGCAGTTGACCGTACGATGCACAGATATCCACGGAGCCACCGTGCCTGGGATCACTGTTCTGCTTTCCCCTCTAGCGATCCCTAGTGAGTTGGCCGAAGCGCACAACCCTGAGGCGGCGCTGGACGGGTTGGACAAGGTCAGCGCCATTCATTCTCAGGTCACCGACTCGGTTGGCGTAGCGGTCTTCAGGAGTTTGGCGGCAAAGCGCTACCAAGTGCAGATCGTCAGCGAATTCTACGAAATCGCGGATCGTTCGCTGTTCACGATTGAGGTTCCTGGGCCGGTTCTAGAGCTTCCACTGACTCAGCTGCTCGCCATCGTCATCATGGCAGAGGATGACGAAGTACTGTCCTATTCCATGGGTACCGGCGCCGAGTGCTTGGCAGCTTCTCCCAACGCTTTGAGCACTCGGGAAATGCAAGCCCAGCTGAACGAGCGCTATCCGGGAGCGGCTGTCATTCTTGGTGCCTCGGCCACGGCAGCGATGCGCTGTGATCAGTACGCAGTTGATGTACTCTTGGCGAAGGGAGGTCCAGTTCGAGTGGATGCCAGGTTCATGCCCATCACGCCGGAGTTCGCTCCGCTCCTGATCCCAAAACGAGGTCCAGCCGCGGAATTGCAGCTAGCGAAAGTTACTTTCGTCGTTAGCTCCGCGCTCGAAACACCAAGCTCATTTCTCGAGTTCGCTGCTTCACGTCGGTTTGCGGGTGGACGTTTTGATGTGAAGGTCCCTCAGACGGGCAAGCTTCGCCTGCCCTATGGCGAATGGGAGCTCACAAGCCGGAATTCCTTCGTGCGTGGCCAGTTCGTACCAGAGCGCTTCATCATCTCCAGTCCTACCCAGACCGTCGCCATTCGAATGGCCCGCCACCTCGTTCCCTGCAGGTTGGCTGCGATCGGTTATCGCGGGGAGCAGATTCGTCAGGGAGCGCTGCAGTTCACTGCAGCGGGGATCCATCATGCGATGATGGGTCCGAACTTCGATCAGCTGACGCTCTGGTTGCCACCAGGTATCGCGCAGTTTCAGTTTTCTGCTGTCGGCTATCTTCCAGCAACCTTTGAGGCGGCAGTCTTCCCGGCGACAGAGGAGGAATTGCAGACCATTCCCGTGCAGTTGGTGGTTCGCTGACGGCCCATACCCGCAGCCAGCCCGGCCCTAGATCGTGAAGTACTTGGCGCTCGGGTGGTGGCAGACGATGGCGGAGGTCGACTGCTCGGGGTTCAGCTGGAACTCGTCGCTCATTCCGATGCCGAGCTTGTGTGCGCCCAAGAGCTCCAGCAGGATCGCCTGATCCTCCATATTGGGGCAAGCGGGGTAGCCGAAGCTGAAGCGCGAGCCGCGATAGCCCTGCTTGAAGAGCTCCGCCATGTCGCGTGCGTCGTCGCCCGAGATGCCGAGTTCCGCGCGGATCTGCTTGTGGATGTACTCCGACAAGCCTTCTGCCGCCTCCACGGAGAGCCCGTGCAGATGCAGGTAATCCTGGTAGCGATTCGCCGCGAACCACTCGCGCGCGACATCGCTGGCGTGCTGTCCCACCGTGACCACCTGCAAGGCGATCACATCGGGCTTGCCCTCGCGCATATGGAAGAAATCGCTGATGCAGCGCTGCTGCTTGCCCTGCTGGCGGGGGAAGGCGAAGCGCGCGACCTCGCGGCCCGACTGCTCCGGATCGAGCAGGATGACGCTGTCGCCCTCGGGCACGCAGGGCCAGTAGCCATAAGCGGCCTTGCAGTCGAGGATCTTCTCCTTGGCACAGGTCTTGGCGAGCTCGTGGTAGATCGGGCGCACCTTCTCGGCGACGAAGCGCTTGTATTCGGCGAGCGCCTTGCCCTTGCGGCGGTAGCCCCACTGGAACTGGAACAGCGTGGTCTCGTTGATGTAAGGCATCACGCTTTGCAGCGCGATGTTCTCGACGATGCGCGGCCCGAAGAAGGGCGGGAGGGGATATTCGATGTCGCGCGGCAGCTCGGCGAGCTTGCTCCAGGCCTTGCTCGCGCGCGGAACCGAGCGCGTGGCGATCGCTTCTGCGGCCTTGGCGGCGGCCTTGAGCGCGTTGCCCTGCGTGTCGGGCCGGTGCTCGGGCGCGGTCTCGCGCGCGGCCTTGACTGCCGGCCTGGTTTCCCCGGCGACGATGCGGCCCATCACGTCGAGGCCTTCGAAGGCGTCCTGCGCGTAGTAGAGCGCGCCCTCGTAGGTGCGCCGGCAGTCGTCCTCGACATAGGCGCGGGTCAGTGCCGCACCGCCGAGGATGACGGGCGTCTTCACGCCGCGGCGGTTCATCTCCTCGAGGTTCTCCTTCATGATCACGGTGCTCTTGACGAGCAGTCCGCTCATGCCGATGGCGTGCGGCTGGTGCTCGTGAGCCACATCGAGGATGTGCTGGATGGGCTGCTTGATGCCGATGTTGTAGACCGTGTAGCCGTTGTTGGTGAGGATGATGTCGACGAGGTTCTTGCCGATGTCGTGCACGTCTCCGCGCACCGTCGCGAGCACGATCTTGCCGCGCGATTCCCCGGCGACGCGCTCCATGTGCGGCTCGAGGCAGGCCACGGCGGCCTTCATCGTCTCCGCGGACTGCAGGACGAAGGGCAGTTGCATTTCGCCCTTGCCGAAGAGCTCGCCAACGGTTGCCATGCCGGCAAGCAGATCCTGGTTGATGATCTCCAGCGGGCGCTTCTGCTTCATGGCCAGCGCGAGATCGTCTTCGAGTCCGGGCTTTTCGCCTTCGATAATGCGCCACTTGAGCCGCTCGAGCACATCCTCGGGCACCTTGCGCGCGGCCTTCTTCTTGACGTCGACGCCTTCGAACAGCCTCAGGAACTCCTGCAGGGGATCGTAGCCCGCACGTCGTCGGTCGAAGATCAGGTCCTCGGCCACCTCACGGGCGCGGGCGTCGATGCGGTGCAGGGGTTCGATGCGCGCGGCATGCAGGATCGCCGACGTGAGCCCGGCTTCGGTCGCGTGGTGCAGGAAGACCGAGTTGAGTACGTGGCGCGCGGCCGGGTTGAGTCCGAAGGAGATGTTGGAGACTCCCAGCAGCATTCCGACGCCGGGCAGCTCCTCGCGCACGCGGCGTATACCTTCCAGCGTCTCGAGGCCCAGGCGGCGATCTTCCTCGTTGCCCGTGCAGATCGTGAAGGTCAGCACGTCGAACAGGATGTCCTCGGGGGCGAGCCCGTACTCTTCGGTGCAGATCTTGTAGAGGCGCTTGGCGATGCGCAGCTTGTCCTCGGCCTGCTTCGCCATGCCGTCTTCGTCGATGGTGAGGGCCACGACGGCAGCGCCGAACTCCTTGACCAGCGGCAGCACCGTTTCGCAGCGCTCCATCCCGTCCTCGAGGTTGATCGAGTTGACGATCGAGCGTCCGCCGGAGAGCGCCAGCGCGGCTCGCAGCACGGGCGCTTCGGTGCTGTCGATCATCAGCGGCGCGGCGACATCGGCGCGATAGCGCTTGACGGCGGCACTCATGTCCGCGACCTCGTCGCGTCCCACATAGGCGGTGCACAGATCGAGCACGTGGCTGCCTTCGCGCACCTGTTCGCGGCCCATCGCGACCATGCCGTCGATGTTTCCGCCGAGTAGATGTTCACGGAAAGCCTTGGAGCCGTTGGCGTTGGATCGCTCGCCGACGAAGAGGATCGAGTTGTCCTGCCGCAGCGCCACGGATGAGTAGATGCTCGTCACGGAGGGCACGTGGGCGGGCTTGCGTGCCTTGGGTTCGCGCGTGCCGAGCCGGCGCGCGATCGAGGCGATGTGCGCGGGCGTCGTGCCGCAGCAGCCGCCGACCATGTTGAGCCCGTCTTCCTCGACAAAGCGCATCAGCCAGTCGGCGAGTTCCTCGGGCGTCAGCGGATAGAAGGGCTTACCGTCCACGAGCTGGGGGAGACCGGCGTTGGGATAGACCAACGTGCGCTTGCGACAAGATTGACCCAGAAGACGCACATGCTCGCCCATCTCGCGCGGGCCGGTGGCGCAATTGATGCCCAGCACGTCGATGGGGTAGGGATCGAGCAGCGCGATCGCGGCCGCCATCTCCGTGCCGACGAGCATCGTGCCGGTCACCTCCATGGTCACGCTGACGAAGATCGGCAGGTCGAGCTCGGCTTCGCCGCGCGCGTCGAGGATGCCGTTGACGGCAGCCTTGATCTGCAGCGGATCCTGGCAGGTCTCGATCAGGAAGCCGTCGACGCCGCCTTCGATCAGTCCGCGGGCCTGGTCGCGGTAGGAGCCCTTGAGAGCGTCGTAGCCGGTGTGGCCCAGTGTCGCGAGCTTGGTGCCCGGCCCCATCGAGCCCAGCGCAAAGCGCGGCCGTCCAGGCGTCGAGAGCTTGTCGCAGGCGGCGCGCGCCACCTGTGCCGCCGTGCGATTGATCTCGCGGCAGCGCGCTTCGATGCCGAACTCGCTCAAGACATGCGGCATCGCGCCGAAGGTGTTGGTCTCGACGACATCGCAACCGGCTTCCAGATAGGTCTCATGGATGCGCTGGATGACATCGGGTCGCGTGACCGAGACGATGTCGACGCAGTTCTCGTGTCCGTCGTAGTCGCGGACGAGGTCGAGGTTGGCGGCATGGATCTGGGTGCCCATCGCGCCATCGAGCACCAGCACGCGTCGTTCGAGCGCCTCCCGCAGTGCGGGGCGGTCCTGTCCGGGCCTGGCCGGATTCATGACTTGCTCCGACTGGGCCGCACGCCGGTGGCGACCAGCGTCATGAAATGCGGCGGCTGCGGGTCGCGAGCCGCGCGCTGGACGCGCACGCGCTCGAATCCGGCTCCGAGGAACAGCTGTTCGAGTTCGGGCTCGACAAAGCCCAGATGCCTGTGCTGAAACTGCTCCCGCACCCATTCCTCGTTGTGGGCCAGAAGATCGAGCACCAGCAGCCGGCCTCCGGGCACGAGCACACGCCGCGCTTCTTCCAGCGCCTTGCTCGGCACATCGGCGTGGTGCAGGGCCTGGCTCATCACCACGACATCGAAGTTGGCATCGGGCAGCGGCAGGTTCTCGATCCCGCCCTCGACGGTCTGGATGTTGGTGATGCCCTTCGCGCGGGCGCGCACGCGCAGTTGCTCGAGCACTCCCGGGCTGATATCGACGGCGGTGACGGAGCTGGCGACCTCGGCCAGCAGCAGCGTCAGCAGTCCATCGCCCACGCCCAGATCGGCATAGCGGCCGCGCTCGGCGAGCTGCGCCAACCCTCGGGCCAGACCTTCCCAGGTTCGGCCCGGGAGAATGTGCTCGTCGAACTCCGCGGCGACGCGATCGAAGAAGGCTCGCGACTCGTTGCGGCGCCGATCGCGCAAGGCCTCCAGCCCGGCGAGATCCGTCTCGAACTCCGGCGAGTGCTGGTTCTCCTTCAGCAGCGCGTGCACGAAGATCGCCGAGGGACCCGGCAGCAGCGAATACAGCGTCCGCCTTCCGTGGCGTCGGTCGCTGACCAGATCCACTTCCTTCAACAGAGCCAGATGCGTGGATACCCGGCTCTGGCCCAGGTTCAGGATCTCCATCAGGTCGGATCCGGCGAGCTCCTCCTGCGCGAGCATGTGGAGGATGCGCAGGCGGGTTTCGTCGGCGAGGGCTTTGAGCAGTCGGGAGGTGGTGTTGAGACCGATCATGGTATCCGGATGAAACGATACCACGGAAAGGGCTGCCCCCGTCGCCGGGACTCCGCAGGCTCCAAGTCAAGCACGGCCAAGCAGTTGGATACACCCTTGGGATCAGGGCGGCCGTGGATCGCTAAGTCCTTCCTTGGAAAGATCTTAGGTCGATGACGGTCCACGCTTGTGGAACAGACATCCCCCGGGTGCTTGGCCCGGGGGATTTCAGGAGTCTGCTCGACACTTCACACTTCAGAGGATCGGAAGGACCTTGTCGGTCACATCCGGCACCTGTCGCCCATCCACATGGCGGATGGCCTTCCAGATGCTGCAATACCCATCCCGCTCCCGGACGAACTCGCAGGTCCGGTAGATTCGGTCCTGAGCCTGCTGCCGCAGCAGGATCCCAGTGGCCGAAGCGGGGTCGATGCCTTCCTTTTCCATCCGCCGCACTTCGGGCGTGGCCCGGTAGATGCGGTCGTACTGGAGCTTGGCAGGCGCGCTGAGCATCCGCGGGTCATCGAGCCCGCAGATCGAGTCCTCGGGCTTGACGATCCACACGGGCCCAGCATCGTTCTCGATCAGCTCGGCGTGCAGGCCCTCCGGGGTGGCGCACGCGGCGCCACCCAGGATGCCCAGCAGTGCTGCAAGGATCTGAGCCCGGTACTTCACTGGCACTTGGTCCGGTTGAAGATGGCCTGGACGTCCCAGGTGTGGGTGCCGCCGAGCATCAGCATGTCATTGGCCGTGTCGCGAGCGATCGCGACCCAGCAGGCGCGGTGCTGGGGAGCGCCGGTGGCGTCATCGCCGCGGGGCTCGAACCAGATCACCGTCGGGTTGCCGTCCTGCGTGGTGACCACGTAGGGGTAGGTGTTGGTGTCGTTCAGCGTGACCCAACCAGCCGAGAACAGCTCCTTGCCACTGAGACGCGACTCGTAGGCGGCCAGCTTGGGCAGCACGGCCTCATCCGCCGTGAACTTCAGCGTGCGGAAGACCGGCTGACGGTCCGGATCCAGCTTGCGCGAGGCGGCGACGTCGAGGTTCCAGCAGCCCTGCATGCGCTTGGCGACGATGTGGTTGTCGTTGGGAACCACACGCAGCTGAACGTAAGCGAAGGCGGTCGCGGCAACCGCGGCGGTGGTGAGGGAGGCAACAGCGAGGCGAGAGATCTTCATGATGGGATTCGTCCTTGATGGAGGGGGGTCGTTTCGCCCCGAGGCGGTGCGCCCGAGGCGAGTTCGAGTCGGTCTCCAAGGCCCGTCCTCGAACAAACGCAATCTCGCACGCCCGGGCCGCTCGCGAAATTCGCTCCTGTGGGGCCCCGGCAGCCTCGAAGTGAGTAGGCCGCCTACGATCTTGTGCCTCCCATGCCCTGTCTGTGGCCCGCCAGCGGGCTTTTGGGGTACACCATGCCCATGAGCCAGAAGGAAGCCCCCCTCGCGGAGTTCACGCTGCGCGCCGTGGTTGCCGGCGTCGTGCTGGGCGTGATCTTCGGAGCCGCGAATGCCTACCTCGGCCTGCGCGTCGGCATGACGGTCTCCGCTTCGATTCCCGCGGCGGTGATGACGGTCGCCGTGTTCCAGCTGATGCGCTCGCGGGCCACGATCCTCGAAGCGAATCTCTCGCAGACGATCGGCAGCGCATCGACCTCGCTGGCGACGGGCATGGTGTTCACGATCCCTGCACTGTTCCTGTGGGGCATGGTGCCGCCCTACTGGCAAGTGGTCGCGCTGTGCTTTCTCGGCGGATTGCTCGGCATCGCGGCGATGATTCCGCTGCGTCGCCTGCTGATCGTCAAGGAGCACGCGACCTTGCCCTATCCCGAAGGCACGGCCTGTGCGGAAGTGCTGCGCGCCACCACGGGCGGCACCAGCGGCGCGGCCTGGATCTTTCGCGGCATGGCGGTGGGAGCGCTGATCAAGCTGGCTGTTTCGCTGCTGTATCTGCTGCCCGGCGAAGCCGGACTCGACGTGCTGCCGAGCATGCTGCCCAAGGCGCAGCTCGCGATCGAGCTTTCGCCCGCGCTGATCGCCGTGGGCTTCATCCTCGGTTTCCGCCAGTCCGGCGTGTGCGTCGCCGGCGGCATCATCGCCTCGATGGTGCTCGTGCCGCTGATCGCGTACTTCGGCGCCGCGTTGACGGCGCCGCTCGCTCCCGTCAAGGCGCAGTTGATCGCGGACATGAGCGCGGAAGAGATCCGCAAGGGTTACGTGCGCTACATCGGAGCAGGAGCCGTCGCGGCGGCCGGCATCCTGACCGTGCTGAAGAATCTGCCCGCGATGTACGCGGCCTTCTCCGGCGTGCTGACCGGCCTGCGCGGCGGCGGACTCGCGGGCGGCGGCGAGCCGGAGCGCACCGATCGCGATCTGCCCGCGTGGTTCCCCGTGCTCGGCATCGTGACGGTCGTGCTGGTGAGCGCGCTGGTTCCGGGCATCTTCGCCGGGCACATGGAACTTGGGCCGCGGCTGGTGTGCGGCGTGGCGGTGGGAGTCTTCGGCGTTCTGTTCGTGACCGTTGCGGCGCGCATCGTCGGCATCGTGGGCGTCTCCTCGCAGCCGACCAGCGGCATCGCGCTGCTGACGCTGGTGGGAGTGGCCTCGATTTTCGTCGCCAACGGCTGGACCAGCATGGAAGCCAAGGCCGCCGTGCTGACGGTCGGCACGATCGTCGCAGTCGCAGCCTCGAAAGCCGGGGACATTTCCCAGGACCTCAAGACTGGCTACCTCGTCGGCGGCACCCCTGCCCGAGCGCAGCTGGGGCAGCTGATCGGCGCGGCCTTCGCCTGCTGGGCGGTCGCAGGCACCTTGTTCGTGCTGGCCGGCGCCTACGAATTCGGCGGCAAGGAGCTCAGCGCGCCTCAAGCCACGCTCATGAAGACGATCATCGAGGGCGTGCTGGCTGGTGAGCTGCCCTGGGAACTGGTGATCGGCGGTGCGGGGCTCTCGATTGGGGCGATGCTGTGCGGCGTTTCCGGTCTGGCCTTCGCGATCGGCGTTTACTTGCCGCTGGCGACGATGGCGCCGCTGTTTGTCGGCGGGTGTGCCCGCTCGCTGTGCCTGCGTGGCCGGGAAGGCTCCCAGCACGAGTCGGGCGGCGATCGGGGTGTGCTCGCGGCCTCGGGTCTGGTCGCAGGGGAGGCGCTGGTCGGCGTCCTGATCGCCGGCCTGGTGTCCGGCGGCGTGATCGCGAAGTCGGCGGAGCCCAAGCTCGTCGGCTTGGGCGGGGAATTGGCCGTCTGCGCCGTGATTCTGGGCCTCTGCGCCTTCCTCTACACGACGCGTCAGCGTCCGTCCCAGTCCTGAGAAGCTCGCCGTGCCATGGAAAAAAGTTCGACAGCCGAGCCGCTGATCCGCCGAAAGGAACCATCGATGAACCAGAGCGAAAACCTCATCACGCTCCAAAGCCACATCCTCGAGGGCGAAGGCAAGCACCCGGGCGCAACCGGCACCTTGACCTGGATCCTCTCGGCATTGGCTCTGTCCGCCAAGGTGATCTCCTCCAAGATCCGCCGTGCGCGACTGGATGATGTGCTCGGTTCGGTGGGGGCCATCAATGTCCAGGGAGAGGCCCAGCAGAAGCTCGATGTGATCGCCAATGAGACCTTGCTGCGTTGCCTCGGCAAGCGCGAAGGCGTGGCCATGGTGGCCAGCGAGGAAAATGACGAGCCGATCGTGATCCAGAAGAACACGGGCCGCGACGGCCGTTACGTCGTGCTCTTCGACCCGCTCGACGGCTCGAGCAATCTCGACACCTGCGGCGGTGTCGGGACGATCTTCAGCATCCTGCGTCACGACCCGATGGCGGAGCATGTCGACGAGACCATGCTGCAGAAGGGCACGCGGCAGGTGGCCGCGGGCTACATTCTCTATGGATCTTCCACGGTCTGCGTGCTGACCACCGGCAACGGAGTCAGCATGTTCGTGCTCGAGCCCAATGTCGGCTCCTTCCTGCGCGTGGCGGAAAACGTGCGGATTCCCGAGAGCGGCAAGACCTACTCGGTCAACGAAGGCAACCGCCCGACCTTCGAACCCGGCTACCAGCGCTACCTCGAGTGGGCGCAGACCAACGGCTACTCCGGTCGTTACGCGGGAGCCATGGTCGCTGACGTGCACCGCATCCTGATTCAGGGCGGCGTTTTCCTCTATCCGCCGACCAAGAAGGCGCCCGAGGGCAAGCTGCGCTTGATGTACGAAGCCAACCCGATGTCGATGATCATCGAGCAAGCCGGTGGCAAGAGCTTCGCTGGCAAGCAGCGCCTGCTCGAAATCCCTCCGACGAAGCTGCACCAGCGCACCTGCGTGGTGATGGGCAGCCCGGCTGAAGTCGACCGCGTGCTGAGCTTCCTCTAGGGGGCGATCAGGACTTCTTCTGTGCCTTGCGCAGGGCCTCTTCGGCCTTGAAGTCCGCATTGAGCTTGGCTTCCCGCGCCTTCAGCTCGCTCATCGTCGGCACACCCATCGCCTTGCGCTCCGCATCGCTCGTGCGCGGATCCACCGGATAGAGCCGCCAGATCCTGTTGACGGGCTCCCACACGAACTGTGTGCCGTAGCGCTGCGCCATGCCGCGCTTCACCAGCAAGCGGTCCTGCGCTTCGGCCGCCACGCGAAAGCCGCGGTTCTCGCCACTCTCCGCGGACTTCAGCGCGATCATCTGCGCGGCATCCAGGTCCTCGGGCCGATCCGATTCGACCAGCACCAGGGCCGCGTGCAGTTGATCGATCGCGCTCAGCTCCTGACCGGGCTGGGCCAGAATTTCCCTGACCTTGTCGGCTCGCTGCTGGAGCCGCTCGGTCTTCGCCAGCGCCTCCTCCGGGCGCCGAACCTCGCTCTGCGCCTCCCGCCGCTGCTCCCCGGCCAGTTTCTCCAGCCGCACGGCGGGTGCCTGGCAGGCAGCGGGGATCAGCAGGGAAAGGGCCAGCAGGGCTTTCGGAAGGGTTTTCATGGGGCCCAGAGCCTACTCCCCAAGACTTCTTTTTGCAGGCTGACGCAACCATACGGCCGGAACCGGGCGTACACTAGCCACGAGCATTCGATGGAGGGCCGTCCGCGGTTCTCCTGGCAACTCCGCAACGCGGCCCTGTCCGCAGAAAGAAATCCTCATGAAGAACCTCATTTTCGCCATCGCCCTCGTCGGCCTCGTCGCCGCCTGCAAGTCCACCAACAAGACCTCGATCACGGATCCGGCCGGAGCGAACATGCCCGCCGCTGGAAGCTGCAGCGAGAAGTCGGGGACCTGCACGCCCGAGCAGAAGGCCGCCTGTGAAGGCCAGAAGGCCAGCGGCTGCGAAGGCATGAAGGCCGAAGCCGCCAAGACCTGCCCCGCTTCCAAGCCCCAGGGCTGATTTGCGGATCAGGCTGGGCCCTGCGGGCGGTCAGCTGACCTTCCCGGGCACTCCGATCGCGACCCATCGTGCGCCAGCACGGTGGGTCGTTCGCTTGGAGGGCCGACCAACCGGCTCGACCGTCCCGCACAGTGACGCACTGCACCGCACAGCACCGCACTGCACCGCACAGCACCGCACAGCACCGCACAGTCCCGCACAGTCCCGCACAGTCCCGCACAGTCCCGCACAGT
>Ga0172376_10004590_pt1 | contig 15728 bp, 12 predicted proteins | sample Lak35m_FD_121114 | JGI IMG/M metagenome (GOLD analysis project Ga0172376, IMG submission 121114) | Freshwater microbial communities from Kabuno Bay, South-Kivu, Congo - kab_092012_35m | ecosystem: Environmental > Aquatic > Freshwater > Lake | place: Democratic Republic of the Congo: South-Kivu... | reverse complement strand
ATCCGCGCCGCCGATCTCAACAACCTTCAGATCCTGCCCCACATCCTCAAGGGCAACAAGGTGGCCGACATCATGGCCATCCTCGGCTCGATCGATGTGATCATGGGCTCGGTGGATCGCTGATCGATCTTGATTGCTGGCCGGTGTGGATCGCTGAGCAATTTGGCTCGCCGAGCACCCTGAATCCCCATAGCTGAGAGGCGCCAGCTCCGAAGTGCGGTTGGTCCTGACGCAGCCGTGGGGATCCGAAACCTGTCTTCAAATCTGCAGCGCCCAGCCCCGCGGGATCAGAATCAACCCTCGGCACTTCCCGGGCCTGCCATGAACCCCGACGACTGGCTGCTGCTCTTCCGCAGCGTGCGCTTCGGCGACACCGATGCCGCCGGCGTGATGCATTTCCACCAGCTGTTGCGCTGGTGCCATGAGGCCTGGGAGGAGAGCCTCGAGCGCTATGGGATCGCCGCGGGCCTGGTCTTTCCCGGGGCTGCGCTGGTGCCGGCAGCCGAGCCCACCACGGCTGAAGGCCAGGCTGCTCAGCCCGCCGCGCCGGCGGTGGCGCTGCCGATCGTGCACTGCAGCGCCGACTATCGCCGACCGTTGCGCTGCGGCGATCCGCTCACGATCCGGCTCGACCCCCACCGGCTCGACCCGATGAGCTTCGAGGTGCGCTACCGCTTCAGCCGCGCCGACGAGGAGGTGGCCCGGGGCCTGCTGCGCCATCTGGGGATCGATGCCGCCAGTCGCCAGCGCTGCGCGCTGCCCGAGCCGATCAGCCGCTGGCTGGAGGCCTCGGGCCTGGGGGGCGGCATCCAGCCGCTCTGACAACCCAACCCAATCAAAGGCCCAGCAGCTTGAAGAGTGAGCCTGCGTTGATCAGCGGACCGATGGGTGCCAGGGCATCGGAGACACCATCGGTGGCTTTGGCCCAACCGTGACGATCAACGACGATGACATCCCCCTGCTGCAGGGGCGGGTTCTGGGCTGTACCCAACGGGGCCGCAGCATTGAAGGAGATGAAGGCCTGCTTGATGGCCCCGGATGGCGCAAGCCGCAGCAGACGCACCGTGTTCTGGTTGGCCCGCCGCGTCAGCCCCCCCGCCGTCAGCAGCGCGCTGGAAAGCGGGCTGTTGGCCTTGACGTTCTGAGTACCGGGCCGCAGCACCTCACCCACCACATTCACGGCAATGGTGTCGGGAGCAAAGGTGGAGGCGGCAATCGCCAGCAGCTCTGATTCACTCAGGTTCTCAGCCCGGGGGATCGTGATGCTGTCGCCGTCGTAGAGGAGGGGATTGGACACCGGCCCCCCTCCCGAGAGCACCCGCAGGAAGTCGAACTGATAGGTGCGCAAAAGCGATCCAGGTCCAGCCAGGGGACGCTGCACCGTGAGCCGCCGGAGGTCTCCGTACGCGGTGAGTCCGCCGGCCTTCTGGATGGCATCCAGCAGGGTGGGCGCCCCGCTGGTCTGGATCACGGTGGCCTGTGAGGAGCCGGGGCCGCTGCTGCTGAGTTGGTTGGCGCCGCCTTTGCCGATGCTGTATAGGCCGGGGCGCTGCACTTCACCACTTACCGACACCCGCACCGGACGCGCCTCCACGAGATCGAGGTAAACGATCGGGCGGCGCAGAATCCTGGCGTAGCCAGCGGTGATCAGCTTCTGCGCTTGGTCGAGGCTCAACCCCCACACGGGCACACTGCCCAACCTGGGCAGATTCAGAGTGCCGTCGCTGAGCACCTCAGCCACAGTCTCATAGCCTTGCATCCGGAAAACAGCCATCTTCAGCCTGTCGCCCGGACCAAGCCGATAGCGCAGATTGGCGGCCAGGCCCGGATCCACCTGCGGAGCCGCCACGGATGGGGGCCTGGCAGCGGACGTGGCCTGGGCTCTCACAGAAGCTGGGTGACTGATGATCCCGGCGGCCAGCAGCACGGGCAGGGCCCCACCCCAGGTCTTGGCGAAGGGGGCTCTGGGTGGCATGGATCCTCAATCCGGAGGCTCAAGCCAGTGTCCCATGCTCGTCTGGGCCAGAAGAGTTGGCAGATCGAGGGGCCACACTCAGGGCAAGGGCACGGATCCTGCCAGCGTGGGCTAGGCGATGGCGCGATTGAGGGTCCTGGATCAGACCCTCGATCGCCTCAAGCCACACCTGGTGTTGATCGTCCAGCAACAGGCCATCGACGCCGTGGCGGATGAAGCCTCGGTAGGGAGGGCGGTTGGAGTAAAGGCCCGCGGCACCGCATCGTGCCGCGTCGATGAACTTCACAGGGGCCCGCGCCGCATTCACGGCGTTCTCCAGCAAGGGCGTTAGCAGCAGATCGCAGCGACCCAAGCCCGTTTCGGCCAGGTAGGAGTCCCAGCGCATCGGATGCAGAATCCGCACGCGCGGGAGATCGCGAAACTGGCGGTTGATGCTGATGTCTCCAAACACGTCCACATGGGTGTGGGGCTGCCGCCGTTGCAGCTCGATCAGCAGCTCTCGCAACCAGGCAAACTCCAACTGGTGCACGGCGCTGCCGAAATAGGCCAGTTGCAGCCTCGGAGGCTGCAGCAGCAGGCTGGGATGGGGGCAGAGCGGGAGCATGAGAGCCCCAAGATGGGCGTACTTGCGGGCCAGCGGCTGGCTCGTCACCCAGACCCGGTCACAGAGCTCGGGAACGTAGCGTCGCTGGCGGGTGATGCGCTGCCGCAACCGCCGACGGTAGGCCTCGGGCAGCTCCCGCAGCAGATCCGGGTCGAGCAGGTCGTCATCCATCAGATACACAACCTGGATCCCCGCATGGCGCACCCGGCGAAGAGCCTGCAACCAGGGGCAGGGCAGGTAGCGCACCACCACGACGAGATCGGCGTCGAGCAGCAGACTCAGCTGCAGTTCACCAGGGTGTGCAGCGGAATCGAGCTCGCTCAGGCGCACCCCCAGGGCCTCCAGGGGCCCGCGCAGGAAGTGGTCGATGGTGGAACCGGCACCCTGATGCAGCAGCAGCACGCTCTGGCCCGGCGATGGTGGGGGAATACCGGGAAGGTTGCTCGTAGGGATGGCCAAGCCGACGCGCCGGGATGAACGACTGAGTATGGGAGTATCGTGGCAGGTGGAGCGCTGGCGAGACGTGGAGAGGTTTAGTACAAGCCATTTCAACGAAACACTCTCTGCACAGTGCTGCTTCAACGACAAGCAATTCTCGGCCTATTTCCTTTCGCCCGATCAGTTTGCGCCGCTTGCCGCCTGGGTGGGATCGATCCGTGCCAGCACCTATCGGCAGATTTCGCCCCTGGGGCCCAGGGAGCAGGATCTTGATGGCCGCGACGCAAACTACTGGCAGCTGCTGATCCTGGATCGGGAGCAGCAGTGCCTGGCTGGCTCCCTGCGCATGAGCCTCTCCCGCTGGCATGGGAGCGATTGGAATGGCAGCCATTCCTATCTGGAGCACTGCTATCCAGGCCTGGATGCCAGCCTGCGCGAACGAGGGCTGACCTATGCCGAAATCGGACGCACTTTGGTGGCAAAGCCCTACCAACGCCACAGCCCTGTGCTGCGCATGCTGCTCAGGGCGATGGCCAGCATCCCTTTGGCCACAGGCCACACGCATCTGCTGGGGATGGTTTCCTACAACCATCTGCAGCACAGTGAGCCGCTTCAGGGCCGCTTTTTGGTCAACCTGCTGCAGCCACCCTTCGCGACCCGCTTAGTCATTCCCCAACCCCGTTACCCCTTCCCGCTCCCCAGCCCCGCAGGGATGGCAGACGTGGATGCCACGGGAGAGCCAACCGAAAGGTCCAACGTCAATATCCTTGATCTTGAGCGTCAGCTGCGGGCAATGTCACAGGAACCCTTTGCTGCTCCGCTGTTGTTGAAGAAATACATGCGCTTCGGCAATGCCAAGGTGGCCGGCCTGTCGCTGGCGCGTGATTTCAATCAGATCTGCGAAATCCTGATGGTGTGCGATCTCAGCGAACTCACGGCAGTGCAGCGCCGCGAATGGGTGCTGCACGATCTCATGCCGGTTTGGCAGGAGTAACCCCATGGGCGACAGGCCGATCAGGGTTCTTGATCCAACAGCTCCCCCCCTCTGCCATTGAGCTGCTGTGCGTACAGATCACGCACATGCCCTGACAGCGACTCCTGATCCAGAAAGCCAGCGGGATCCATGGCTTCCCCCTGTTGACAGTGAATGGTGGCCTCGGGCCCGATCGATCGCCGCAGCATCAGCCGCAGCGGGCGGTAGCGCAGGGCCTCTTCCGAGCGAGGAAAGTCCCGGTAGCTGAGGGTCCAGGGGATGATCAGAGCACCGCTGCGCCGCGCCATCACATGCAGACTGCCCGAGACCCGCTCGGTGATTGGGGTGACGAGGGAGCCGCTGGGGAAAAGGAAAAGACAGCCACGCTGATCGAGCACCCTCAGTAGCCGGCGCAACCCCTCACGCCGCGAACTCGGACTGAGATGATTTAGGTTGATATGGCCATAGTTGGCGGCGGAAGCAGCAAAGAAGGGCAAGAGCAGGCGTAGATGGCGGGCCGCGGTGGTCATGCTGCATTGCTTGAAGTAGCCCTGGATCAGCAACACATCCAAGGGATGGCCATGATTGGCGATATGGATTTCAGGCCTGCTCCCCTGCGAGGGCCGGCGCTCCACTTGAACGTTCACCCCCATGCCACGCAGGCCCAGCCGTGAAGCAAGCTCCAGCATGCGGCAAGCCCGCTGCCGCGCCCCGATAACAAGGAGCAGAAGTTGCAAGTAGTACACAGCGAACCCGCTGCCCAGGATCAGCAGCCGCTGCAGGATCTGCAGGAGCGATGGCCCGGGCCCTACAGCCTGCGTTGCAAGGTGCGGAGCAATGGTGAAGGCGGTGGCAAAAGGAAAGCGACCATCAAAATTGCCGTTAATCTGCGTGGAATCGATCACACAGGCATAAAAACGCCGGAACAACTCTCGATCGGAAGACTGTGGCGACTGCCAGAACTCAGCGATTGATTGCTGATCCGTAAGCCCGGGGAGATTGTAAAACGTGCGACCGAGCACCTTGGTGGGAATCGCATGATAAAGGGCTTGTATGCCAACAGTGCTATTGATCGTGAGTACGGCCTTGGCGCGCTTGAGAATGGTCCCCAGGGCGCCATCGTGGAAATAGAGAACGCGATCCGCTACGCCATGGCGAAGGGCCAGTTCGTGGACCAGATTGCCATAATGGTTGTAGCCGCGATCCCGCGGATGGTGCTTGAAGGCGAGCCGATCTGCACAGGGCGCATGGCTGGCGAAGGAGGCGATCATCTCGGCGATGAACGGCTCCATGCCGGCGTAGTCAGAGCCCAGGGTAATCTGCGAATCGCTCGACACCTGCAGGGGAACGAGAATGTATGGGGTACCATCCATCAACAACTTGTGCACGGAGCGCTCGGTGAATCGATACAGGTGCTTTCGCCCGAAGCCAACCAGCTGAGCCCACAGATAGGAAGGCTTCGGCTGCAGCTTGTGCGGCCCGCTGATGATGGGATAGTTGGTGAAGGCGTGTTGAATGAAGGTGGGTGTTTTCCAGGCTTTGCGCCAGCGCAGACCGCAGGCTGAAGGCACCGTAGGATTGACGAGAACGGGCGGCAGGCTGCTGTAAAAATCTGCAGACTGATTGAGATTGGAACGGGCATTGACACGCTCCAGCTCCAGGCTCACGTAATGGGGGCGAACATAGCCGAGTTCAAACACCCAGGACTCCAGGTGATAGGGAAGAGCCTGCTCAGCATTGATTGCACGCACCAGCTCAATGGCGATGCGGTGCGGATCAATGAAATCACCATACATAAAGACATGGCGAATACCACGCTTCAGAATCAGGGCGTGCAGAAACTCCCTGAACTCCGCCATCGGGCCGGAGAAGGAAATCCGCTGATGCGCAGGAAAACCAAACTCGTGCAGTGGAAAACTGATTTTGGTCACCGGCACCCCGCCACGCTCCAGATGCGCCGCCAGGCGCGCAAAAAAGGTTCCGAGCGGCCCGATCAGCAGAAGCACGGGACCCTCGATGGCGATGGATCTCAACGGCAGAAGGAGCTGATTTGAGCAGCTTAGCACCAGCGCTCGCCAGACATGATGGCATTGATACGCTCGCGCCAACGCCCCCAATGGCGGAACACCTGGCGCCACCAGCCCAGGGATCGGGAAGGTTCATGTCGCCAGGCCAGCAGCTCCTCAACCGCCTGCTCGGGCTCGATGAACAGCCCACTGCTGCGGCTCACGTAGCGGGGATAGGCCACGAGGACCGCGAACACCAGCTCATCCAGCTGCAGGAGCCTTCCGCGCCTTGGGCAGGGCAGGTGGTCATGGGTGAGCCCCCAACCCGCATAGAACGGCAACCCCCAGGTGTGCACCTCCACACCGCGCAACAGGGCCTCAAAACCCGTCAGCGAGGTGAGCACATGCACGGCATCGACCTCGCGCAGCAGCTGATCCATGGCTCCAGCGGTAAGCAGGGTGTCGCAGCAGGAGCGCAGCGCAGCGGCTGGGGTTCCCTCCTCTCTGAGGCCGGCCACCACATCGGGGTGGGGCTTGTACACCAGCCACGCATCCGGTTCAGCGGCGCGAACCGCCTGCAGGAACTGCAGATTGGTGCGCGGCCCCGGGGCCCCATGGAGAATAGAGGCGTCGTTTTCCACCTGGCCGGGCACGAGGACCACCCGCCGCTGACCAAGGGGTCGCCGCCAGGGCGCAGCGGGAAGGTTGTATTTGGTAAGGGCCGCTGCAACCAGCTGTTGCCGCAGGTTGGAAGCGCGGCGGCGCTCAGCCTCGCTGAAGCCTTGGTGACCGAGGAAGGTTTCCAGATCCGATGGGGCCCCGGCGTCGTAATAGACCCCCGTGCGATCCACCACCCACGACAGCGGAGCGATCAGGTTGGCTCCAAGCCCCACGGAGCGCAGGAATCCATCCTCCACGCGCAGCAGGGCCGGTGGCTGAACCTGACGCAGCCGCAGGGCTACCCCTCGGCCTGGATCGCGCCCCCAGATGGCCAACGCCTCGATCGACTGGGATACAGCGGCGTTGCGGCGGCGGAAACGCACCTGGGATCCGAGCAGGAAGCGGCGCAGGATCGGCTGCTTCCAGGGTTTGAAGCCGAAGGCCTCCACCCGCGGCGGCAACTCGGCCTGGCGGCGGCGCTGCAGCCCCACGATCCGCATGAGCGTTTCCGGCTCACAGGGCTGAAGGCTGTGGGGGTTGAGATAGCGGGGATAGTCGATCAGGGCGGCATGCACCAGCTGCTCGAGGCTGGGGCAGTGGGCGGCGCGGCGGGGCGGTGGCGGCCATTCATCGCTGGTCAGCCCCCAGCCGGCATAAAAGGGCATCCCGAAGCAATGCACCGGCCGGCCCCAGAGCAGCGCCTCGAAACCCAGCTGGGAGGTGACCACATACACAGCCTCTGCCGCCTCCAGCAGGGCGGCGGGATGGCCGCCGTCGGCGCAGAGATCCACGCGCGGGTGCTGCAGCGCCGCCAGGCCAAGACAGCCGCGCTTGCGGCCCGCCACCACATCGGGATGGCTCTTGAGCAGGATGCGGCAGTGGGGATGGCCGTTGAGGGCGGCCACCAGCATCCGCTTGAAGCTGTGCTGATCGGCCATGCCACAGCTGATCGAGAGATCGCCGGCCGTCTGGTCCACCACGAGCACGTAGGGGCTGGCAGGCGGGGGCGACTCGCGGGCGCCGTTGTATTTGCTGAGGCGCTGCTCACACCACAGCTGGCGCAGCTCCGCAGCCCGCTGCTGCTGCGCATCGTCGAGCGGTTGCGTGATCAACTGCTCCAGGCGGCTGGGAGCGTGGGCGTCGTAGTAGATGCCGAGATCGTCGAGCAGCAGCGACCAGGGCGGCGCATCAGGGCCGAGGGCCAGCGACCGCAGAAAGCCATCCTCACAGCGCCAGAGGGGCAGACCCCGCCGCTGGGCAAGGCTCTCAGCCCTGCGAGCGGAAGCCTTGAGACCCCAGGCCAGAACCGCACTCAACCGGGCATGGCCACAGGCCTTCGCCCCAACCACCAGCTCCGCCGGAGCCAGGAGGGGGGCCAAGGTGGCGATCCTCGCCATGCCGGCGCTGGGGATGCCCAGCACCGCTGCTGCCAGGGCTGGTGCGGTCAAGGCCAAGAATGCACGGGGGGTTTCCAGTCGAACACAGCAACAATGCCTGCGCCGGCGATGAGCTGGGATGAAAGACCCCTGACCAAGCGCCGCCCCATCCAGCTGGACCTGGATCCGAACAGCTTCAGCGGGCAACGGCTCGGTGGGTACCTGGCCCTCGTGGATCGACCGCTGATGGCGTTGCTGGCGAGGGAACGCCTGCAGCAGCAGGGGCAGGGGCGCTTCAACTACCACTCCAGGCCACTGCAGCTGCTGCATCTGGAGCTGCGACCCAGCCTGCGGCTTGAGGCCGTATGGCAGGAGCCAACACTGCAGGTGCTTGGCCACAGTTGCCGGATTGAGGGCCTGGGGGCCTGGGGACAGGAGCTCGGCATCGTCCTGAGGGCGGAGCTGAGTCCTGTTGCGTCTGGGCTGCTGGGCTGGGCCGAGGTAGCGGTCAGCTCACCCCTGCTGGCATGGCCGCGGACCCAAAAGCTGATCAACCCGGCGCTGGATCTGGCCCTGGAAAGGATCGAGCGGCGCGTGCAGCGCGGGCTGCGCAAGGATCTTGAAGCCTGGCTGGCAGTGCGGGGCAGCGAACCCGACGAGAAGGTTTAGAGTTGCTTCAAATCAGTTACCACATCAGCTGGTGGATACCCCTGCAGGCAGAACCACTGGGCAAGCAGCTTCTGATCCACAGCCGCGCCGCAGGGATGGCATCAACCGTCTGCCGGGTTGGCGGGTGCAGTGGCGTGTGGTTGATGCCCTGGTGTATCGGGAGTTGCGCACCCGGGTGAGTGATATCAACGGTGGTTTTCTGGGGGTTCTGATTCAGCCACTGGGGCTGATCGCCATCTGGACAGCCTTCTTATCCGCCATCAATCTGCATCGTGGCGGCAATCTGAATGTGGTTCTGTTCCTGGGCTCAGGAATTGTGCTGTTCACCATCTTCAGCCAGATCGCCAATCGCAGCATCAATGCGATGGATGCCAATGAAGCTCTGCTGTTTTACAAGCCGGTGAAACCAGTCGACACCGTCATCGCCCGTACCATCTGCGAGACAGGCCTGTACACCTGCTGCCTGGCGGTGGTCTGCGTTGGCACCTGGGTGGTGATCGATCAGATCGTGATGCATGATCTGGGCTTGTTTTTCTTCACAATTCTGCTGGCCTCAGCGATCGGTTTCTCCACGGGGCTGTTGTTCATGATCGCCGGCCACCTTGCAGCGAGCTTCAAGGGAATCGCGGTCTGGATTCCGCGTGTTCTGTGGTTTCTTTCCGGCGTGCCTTTCCGATACTGGGTGTTCCCACCCTGGACCAAGGTGTTTTTTATCTGGAATCCGCTGATGCACATCATCGAACTCAACCGTCAGTCGATGAGCGCAGACTATTACACACCTGATGCCAACCTCAATTACGCTATGGTGTGGACGATTGCTTTGTTGACCTTTTCATTGTGGGTGTATCAGAACAACGAGCGGCGCCTGCTCACACTCTAATAGCCGAACAACCTCTAGAGCGATGATTGAGGTACGTAATCTCACCAAGAGCTTTTTCTACCAGGGCAAGAAGACCACCATCTTCCGGGATCTCAGCTTTCGCATTGAAACAGGCGAATCGATTGCCATTCTTGGCGCCAACGGCGCTGGCAAAAGCACGCTGCTGCGCATCCTCGGCGGCATTGATCTGCCCGATAGCGGCAGCATCAGCACCGACAGCAGCATCTCCTGGCCCGTTGGCCTGGTCGGTGGGTTTCAGGGTAGCTTGACAGGCCGGGAAAATGTAACGTTTGTGAGCAGGATCTATGCCGAAAAAGCGCAAATCGCCGACAAGGTACGCTATGTAGAGGAGTTTGCCGAGTTGGGAGTGTACTTTGATCGTCCCTTCAAAACCTACTCCAGCGGCATGCGCTCCAGGGTCACTTTCGGGCTGTCGATGGCTTTCGACTTTGATGTTTATCTGATCGACGAAGTCACCGCGGCTGGTGACCAGCGGTTCCGCGAGAAGAGCAAGCGATTGCTGATGCAACGTCGCCAGAATGCCGACTTCCTGATGGTTGATCACAACCTCTGGGGTCTGAAACTGCATTGCAACCGGGCCTTCATCCTGGAGGGTGGTAGATTAGAGGTCTTCCACGATCTCGACGAGGCTGTCGCCTTGCATACCGAGCGCCTTCTTGCCGCTCCAGCCCAGCGGGGGATGGAGGAGGAGCCTACCTAAGCAGAGCGATCTCCCAACACCAGCAGCCGCCAGCCATGCTCGATGTAGACCACTTCAATCCGCTCAATCGCTTTCTGCTCAAGAAAGACTCGGCTGCTGTGATCGCCGATCTGGAGGATCCCAGCCGCTCCGATCCAAAGGTGGTGCCGATCAAGCCGCCCCGGATCAAGCCCTCAAGCCTGGCGCGCCTATCGGTGACGCAATTACTAATCGTGCCAATCGCGCTGGCAGGCATCTATTTCTACATCATTGCCAGGGATCGTTATGTGACGCGATCAGATTTTGTGATCCGCAAAGCCGAAGATACAGGCCAATCGATGAATGGCTCCTCGCTGGCTGGTCTCCTCGGCCAAGGTAATCAACTTTCGCTGGAAGATGCCCGCTTTCTGAAAACCTACCTGCAATCTCCCCAGGTTCTCGCCGATCTCAGGCGCACCTTTGATCTTGATCGTGCCTACGCCCGCAGCGGCCTTGACCCATTTGCCGGCATCGAACCGCGGCTGTCGAATGAAAAGAAGTTAAAGTTTTTCAAGAAACAAGTGGCTGTCAGCCTGGATGAAATGTCGGGAGCGATTGTGCTGCGGACGATCGGCTTAAACCCAGAAGCATCGTATCGGCTCAATCAATTCATGCTCGCCAAGAGCGAGCATTTCGTGAACCGCCTGAATCAGGATATCAGCAGGAAGCAGGGAGACTTTGCCGAAACAGAGCTACAACGCTCTCGCCAAAAACTCAGTATCGCCAAAAATCGCCTGCTGGCCTACCAGGATTTCAACACGGTGATCGATCCCAAAGGTGAGGCTGAAATGGCTGGGCAAATGATCGGCAAGCTTCAGGAAAAGCTTGTGGAGTTGCGCGTTGAGCTGGCGACGCTCAAGCGGCAGTTCAAGGACCCCAACGAGCCTGAAGTGGCCGCTGTTGCCGACCAGATGCGAGAGCTGGAGCAACAGATTCAACGAGAACGCCGATCGCTCGTGTCGCAAACCGGCCGTAACCTGAGCCGGAAGTCGGCGGATATCGTGAAGCTTGAATCCGATGTTACCTTCGCGACCGATTCCTATAAACTGGCCTTATCCGCTGTGGAGAAAGCGCGCGTGGAAAGCAAGCGCCAGCAGAAATTCATGGCGCTGTTGTCGTCGCCCCAACGCCCCGAAGATCCCGAAAACGACTGGCGCAACAAGGGATTCTTCACGATCCTGGCCGCCGGGGCCATCGGCGTCAGCCTCACCAAGTTTGTGCTGGGCATGCAAGCCAGCCATCGCCAATGATGGCGTTGCGCCACTGGCTGGGGCTGTACCTGCGGCAGGACTGGTCCTGGATTGAGGGAGGTGATCGACCCTCGCTGATGCTGAGGCAGCCCCCGCAGCCTGGCTGGTACATGCTCAGCGTGCGTCTGCAGTGTGAGCAGCAGCGATGCTATGGCCAGTTAAATGGGCTGCAGAGCCGGCTCCTCATCCGGGGCAAGCTGCGTCGGCGCTTGATCCGCATCAGCAAGGCGAGAGCATCGGCCCATTTTGAGCTGATTGGGCTCAATGGCACCGCCAGCCTGGCTCAATTGAGGCTCGTGCGCCAACCCTTCTGGCGCGTGCAACGCGCCCTGCGGAAAAAACTTGAGGCCCTCCACCCCGCCTACGGCAGGCAAAGCAGCCGCACTATTCACTCCATTCCACTCCTGTGGAGAGATTACAACCAGCTGCTCAGCCGCAGGACCCAGCCCCTGGTGGGTTACGACGAGTGGATTGAGCAGGTCGAACGGCCGCGCTTGCAGGAGGAGGTGCGCCAAGCCGGGCTCTGGCAAACCAAGCCCGCGGCTGAGCCAATCATCCAGATCAGCGTGTGGCTGCATGGCGATCGCCTGGCCGAACAAGCTGCAGATCAATCCATCAGCAGCCTTGAGCGGCAACTGAAGGGCGATTATCAACTCCTGGAGCCAACGCAGCCACTGAAGGCTGGAGATCCTCACACCTGGGTGCTTCTGTTGCAGGCCGGCGACGAGCTTGCCCCACAGGCCCTGCGAAGGCTGGCGGCCACGCTTGCCAGGCACCGCGACGCTGCGGTTGTTTACGCCGATGAAGACCGGATCACTGCCATGGGGCGCCGGCATTCACCCCATTTCAAACCGGCCTGGAATCCTGATCTCCTTTACAGCGATCCGCACTACTCGCACTGCTGGTTGATTCAAGCTGATCTCTGCCTGCAGGCGGCCCAAAGCCTTCATGATCAGGATCAAGCTCTGGAGATGTATTCCCTCGTGCTGGAAGTCACCCAACGTTGTCGTTCCGATCAGATCGTGCATCTGCCGGAAGTTCTGTATCACCGCCGCGACACCAACCAGGAGGTTCGTGCGTCGGCGACAACGGCGGCCAGTATGCAGAGCTTTCTGAGCCGCCATGGCACAAGCATCACGGTGAGCCACCAGGCCAACGGTGGGCATGTGCTGCATTGGGCGCTGCCAGATCCGGCGCCGTTGGTGAGTGTGATCATTCCCACGCGTGATCAGCACCAGCTGCTGCGCTGCTGCCTGAATTCCCTGTCTGAGCATGACGACGGCGCCGTGCCTCTGGAGATCATCGTGATCGACAACGGCAGCCGCGAAGCCGAGACGCTGGCCTACTTGCATGAATTGGAGCAACAACCGCGAATCTCGATTCTCAGACGGCCCGGACGCTTCAACTTCGCGGCGCTGAACAATGAGGCTGTGGCCATCGCCACGGGTGAACTGCTCACATTCCTCAACAATGATGTTGAAGCCACCCATCCCGGCTGGCTGGCCGTGATGGCAGCACAGGCTCTGCGGCCAGAGATCGGCGCGGTGGGCGCCAAGCTTCTTTACGACGATGGCGCGATCCAGCACGGCGGTGTTGTGCGGGGCATCGGCGGCAGCGCCGGTCATGCGCACAAATATCTCTCGGCCGATGCGCAAGGATATCAATTGCGTTTGGAGGTTGCTCATAATCTGAGTGCGGTCACGGCGGCGGCGCTGGTGGTGCGGCGCAGCAGTTTCTTGGCGGTGGGAGGCTTTGATGCCGAGCATCTGGCAGTCAACTACAACGATGTTGATCTCTGTCTGCGCCTGATGCAGGCGGGATACCGCAATCTGTTTTGCCCGCAGGCTGTGCTGGTGCACTATGAGTCGAAAAGCCGTGGCGTTCCCGTGGAAGGGCAAGACGCCTACCAGCAGTGGCAACAGGAGCGTGCATTCATGCTCGAGCGCTGGGGTGCTCTGTTGCAGGCCGACCCCCACTACAGTCCCCATCTGAGTCTGGTGGAGGAAAATCTGTCCCTCTCTCTGCAGAACCCGGCCGCCCCGCAGGGTCGATCAGCTCTGATCAACCGTTGAGCGATGGCACTGGACCTCACCGGCCAACCGCTGATCGACCAGCTCAACTTTGACCAACTGCTGGCGAGCGGAGCCTTTGGCGCCTGGTCTGAGCAAGCCCAGACACTGCACCGTGATGGCTATTGCATCCTCCAGCCGAGGAGCGATACCTTTCAAGCCATGATCGAGGCCGTAGTGAATGATCTCGAACCCCTACTTGCCGAGCCGTTGATGCGCTGGGAAAGCGGGGAGGAGGGCCCGCCTCGGATTCAGGATGGCTGGCTCCAGCATCATTCGGTGCGTGCGCTGGCCCTGGAGCCCGACGTGCTGGCGCTGCTTGCTCAGCTGTACGGGCGCCAACCCTTCGCCTTCCAGACCCTGAATTTTGCCGTGGGCAGTGAGCAGCATTTTCACAGCGATGCGGTGCATTTCCATAGTTACCCCCATGGCTTCATGTGTGGTGTGTGGTTTGCACTGCAGGATATCGAGATTGAGAGCGGACCACTGCACTACTTTCCCGGCAGCCACCGCCTGCCCTACCTCAGCGCCCACGCTCTGGGGCTGACACCCGACGCGATCAAGACCGAAGCCCACCCGCAAACGTTGTTTGAATCCCACTGGCGTGAGGCGGTGACAGCGCGGGGCTTCCGCCAGGAACGTTTCCTGGCGCGCCGCGGTGATGTGCTGGTCTGGCACGCCAATCTTCTGCATGGCGGCGAACAGGTGCTCAACCGTAAGCTGAGGCGCTGGAGCCAGGTAGTGCACTACTTCTTTGCCGACTGCCTCTACACAACCCCCATGCGCAATTTTGATAGCGGCCAGGGCGGCGCCTTCCTGCGCAACCCCTATGACCTGGCCACGGGAACGTGCCGCTACAGCCCTGCAGCCTGGCGCGAACTGGGGTTCACACCACTCACCTCAGCCAGCCACAGTTGACAACCGTCAACCTTCAGCACGAAGATTCCATGATTAGTCAGCAGCTGGCCAGATGCAGGAGAAGGGTCGCCGTCTGAAGCGTTTTCTGGGCCTGCGCCGGCAAAAGAGCCGCTCGATTCCCCATCAAGGAGGGATCGATACCTTGCAGCCCGGCAAGCTCTCGGGCTGGGTGGTGGCGCCGGGAGTGCCACTGCACGAGCTGCGCCTGCTGGTGGGCCCCCATCTGATTGCCAAGGCGGAGATCAACCAGCCCCGCCAGGACGTGTGCGAAACGCTGGGCTGGCAAGGGAGGCCAGGCTTCAGCTTGGATCTGCCTTCCGAACTGCCTTTGGTGAACTGGCAGGATCCTCCTCGCGTGATTGCCCTGAGCGCAGACGGCAGCCAGCAGGTGCAGCTGGGGCTGCTGGGCCGCCGCAAGCAGACCGCCGAGCTGCTCAAGGCATTGCTTCAGAGCGATCTGCTGGGATTGGTGGGCCACTGCGATGGCCTGGTGATGGGAGCGATCCGGGGCTGGGCTTGTCGTCGTGGCCAGCAGCGGCCCGCCCAGATCTGGTTGCAGGCCATGGGTCTGGATGCGGTTCCCGTGCCATGTCATGGCCACAGGGATGGCATGCAGAGCATGAACCTTCCCAGCAACTGCGGCTTCGTGCTGGAGCCCGGGTCGCTGCCGGGCGGGTGGGCCGGCCAGGAGGTGTGGCTGAGCTTTGATCGCGAGAGCCAGTTCCGCCTGCCGCAGCTGGCGTCGATCGTGCTCCCGGGCCACAGCAGCACTGTCGGTGCCAGCAGCTTTCCTCTCCTGCCTCTTACTGCCCAGGCCGCCCAACCGTTCCAGGCCATGGTCGAGTCTGCCCCGGAAGACCTGCAGGAGCACTGGCGAAACCTGGAGGCTTTCCGCTCCTACCTCGACAGCATGGAGCAGCAGCTGGCGCAGCAACAGGCGCGAGCGCTCAGCCAAGCCAACAACCCGGCAGCCCCGCGGCGGCGCTGGTGGTCGCGGTTGCCAGGATCTCGAAGCTAAGAAGGGCCTCCTGAGAAATAGCAGAGGCCTTGCCCCGCAGTGGATCTGGGCAGTTTTAGAAGCTAGAATGTACGCAAATCGGCGCATTTCAGCCGAAAAGCCGCACAGAGTTTTCCACATGTACCGACGCGAGCCTCGTCATCAGCTCTCGTT
>Ga0172376_10004589_pt1 | contig 15729 bp, 16 predicted proteins | sample Lak35m_FD_121114 | JGI IMG/M metagenome (GOLD analysis project Ga0172376, IMG submission 121114) | Freshwater microbial communities from Kabuno Bay, South-Kivu, Congo - kab_092012_35m | ecosystem: Environmental > Aquatic > Freshwater > Lake | place: Democratic Republic of the Congo: South-Kivu... | reverse complement strand
AGCGGCAGGCGTTGCTGGTCCCAGGGGCCGCTGCGGGCGTTGCGCAGGTCCAGCGTGGCATGCCAGGCCGTGCCTTCGGGGGCGGCTTGCACCCGGCCCGAGAGTGCGGTGGCCGGCGCCTGCGGCCAGAGGCTGACGAGGTCGAGGTCGTGGGCGCGGGCGTCCACGCTGTGCAGGGGTTGTGGGCTCCAGGGGTGCACACGGGCGGTGGCGGCCAGCGTGGGGGTGCCCGGCTGGCCGCTGCGTTGCACCTGGGCGTCCAGGGTCAGGGTGGCGCTGGCCCCGCCCAGGGTGCCGGAGGTCTGTGCCGTGGCCTGCAGGCTGACGCTGGTGCCGCCCGGCACGCTGGTGTGCACGGTGCCGCTGGCCGCGGCCTGCAGTGGCATGGCATCTTGCGCGCCAAGTACCGCATCGAGTTGGTAGAGCCCCTGGGCGAAGCGCAGGGCGTCGACGCGCAGCTGGTGGGCGTGTGTCACCGTCGGGTGGTCAGCGCCCCAGGCCTGTTGCTGGGCCGCGGGCAGCGGGCCGTAGCGGTAGTGCCCGCTGGCGCCGCTGAGGGCAATGCCGTGTCGCTCGATCACCAGCGCATCCACCGACCAGGGCAGCGACACCGGCCAGGGCAGCGCGAGGGGGGCGGTGAGCGGTTCGCTGGGCTGGGGCGGGCGCTGGTCGTCCACCCGCAGGCTGTCCAGGTGCAGGCCCTGCAGTTGCAGGCCGCGGCCGAGCAGGGCGTCCAGCAGCTGGTCGGGCGTCCATTGCAGCCGCAGGCCTTGCAGCTGCACGTCCAGGCCCTGCCGGGTCCAGCGCAGCTGCTGCACCTGGCCGCCCTCTAGCAGCCGGCCCTGTGCGCCGCTGGCCTGCAGGCGGCCGGCGCCGTCCGCGTCGTCCAGCCAGGCCTGGGCCCAGTCCAGCGCCTGGGGCAGCGAGCCATCGCGCCCGGCCCAGACCCAGCCGGCCACGCCGGCGGCCAGCAGCAGGGCCAGCAAGGCGCCCGGCAGCCACACACCCAGCCAGCCCAGGCCGCGCAACGCCGGCCACAGGGCCGCACCGCGGCGCGGCCGCCCGGTGCCGGCCGCAGGCGCTGGTGCAGGGTGGGTTTCGGCGGGGTTGTCGGGGGTGTTCATCAGAAGGTGAAGCCGACGTTGAAGTGCACACGCCAGGCGCGCGGCTGCACGCCATAGGCCAGGTCCAGCCGCAGCGGGCCGACCGGGCTGTTGTAGCGCACGCCGCCCCCCACGCCCCAGCGGGCCTTGAGGTCGCCCACCTGCTGGGCCACCGACCCGCCATCGATGAACAGGGCGGTTTCCCAGGGCGTGCGCTGGCCGTTGCGCCACAGCGGCTGCTGCCATTCCAGGCTGCCCACCGCCATGTAGCGGCCGGGTGCGACGCCGCCGTCGGCCTGCGCCACGCCGATGTTGCGCAGGCCGTAGCCGCGCACGCTGGTGTCGCCGCCGGTGAGGAACAGCTGCGTCTCGGGCACCGGGGTGTCGCCCCGGGCCCAGACGGCGCCACCTTCGAGCCGCAGCGCCAGGCGACCCCAGCGGCTGCCCTGGGGGGCATCGGCGCGGGCGGTGCCCAGGGGTGTGGTGGTGGCCGCCAGGGTTTCGCCCAGCGGCCAGTAGCCCAGCCAGCGGCCCACGGTGCGGCCAAACGGGCGGCGCTCGCCCACCAGGGTGTAGCCGACGCCAGCTTCCACCCCCAGGCCGTAGCCGCGCTGCGGAAACGGCGTGCTGTCAAAGCGCCGCCGGGTCCAGGCGTAGTTGGCCGTGAGCGAGGCCTCGGTCACGCCCGTGCCCAGGCTTTTGATGAGCGCGTTGACCGATTGCGCCCGGTCCAGCTGCAGGAAGAAGCTGCGGTCCAGTGCTTCGCTGTTCTGGGCCTGGCCCAGCCGCAGGCGCTGGCTGGTGGTGGTGTTGTTGCCGTCGATCTGGCGCGCCAGCAGGCCGCTGGTGATCCAGCGCCAGCCCTGCGCATCCACCGGTGCGCTCCAGTCCGTGCTGATCTGCTGGTCTTCGCGCTCGAGCTGCAGCTTGGTGGAGGCGCGCCAGTCGATGCCGGGCACGCGCTGGTGGCTGTGTTCGATGGACAGGCGCGCCCCGCTGTCGGTGCTGCCGCCCACGCCCAGCACCAGCTTCTGCCGAAAGGCTTCGCGCACCTGCACCCGCACGGGGGTGTTGCCGGGGTCGTCGCCCGGCTCCACCGATACGTGGGCCGATTCGAAGTATCCCGTGTCGGCTAGCCGCTGCTGGGCTTCTTGCAGACGCGCCAGATCGTAGTCGCTGCCGGCCGTGACGCCGCTCAGCCGCAGCAGCCGCTCGACCACGGCCGGGTCGTAGCGCTGGGTGCCTTCGATGCGCACCGGCCCCAGGCGGATCGGGGGGCCAGAATCGAACTCCAGCGCCAGCCGCACGCTGTGGTCAGCGGTGTCCACATCAGCCAGGCTGTTGTAGAGGCGGCCCGCCGGGTAGCGCCTGGCGGTCAGGGCGCGCAGCGTGGCGGTCTTGGCGCTGCTCCAGTCCGCCTGGGTGAAAGGCTGGCCGGGCTGCACCGTGAGGGCGCTGCGCACCCGTTCACGCAGGGCGGCCGCATCGGGGTTGTCGGCAATGTCCCCGCGGAAATACACCTCGGCGCTGGCCACCCGTGTCTGTGGTCCGGGCTCGACCCGGATGCGCACGGTGCCCAGCGGTGTCGGGCCTTCGGGCTGTGGTCCCTGCACATCCAGCCGGGGGGCGAAATGCCCCAGCGTGCCCAGCAGATCGAGCAGGTTGTCGGGGGTGCGGGCCAGCAGGCGTTCCAGCTCGGGGGCTTCCAGGTCGGCCAGGGTGCGGTAGCGCATCAGCTCCAGGTGCCGCAACAGAAAGGCGCGCAGGTCCCCGTCGGCCTCGATCTGCACATCAAAGCGCGCTGGTGCGGGGGCGTCGTCGGCCGCGCTCGTGGCGGTCTCGGCGGCGGCCTGCGGCTCGGCCGGGCTGGCCGGCGGGGTCTGTGCCTGTGCGCACACCGACCAGAGTGCGGCACACAGCCACAACGGCCAGCGGGCGCCAGCGCCCGGGCGCACAAAGGGGAGGGTCATGCAGTGATCACTTCGACAAGAGCCGCATCGTGTCTTCCAGGCCCTTCAAGGTCAGCGGGTACATGCGCTGGCCCATGAGCTGCTGGATGATGCTGATGCTTTGTCGATACTGCCACACGCCCTGGGGTTCCGGATTGATCCAGGCGAATTTGGGAAAGGCGTGCGTGAGGCGCTGCAGCCACTCCGCTCCGGCTTCCTCGTTGTTGTATTCCACGCTGCCGCCAGGCTGCAGGATCTCGTAGGGGCTCATGGTCGCGTCGCCCACGAAGATCAGCTTGTAGTCCTTGTTGTACTTGCGGATGATGTCCCAGGTCGGGAATTTCTCGGCGTAGCGGCGCTTGTTGTTCTTCCACATGTAGTCATACACGCAGTTGTGGAAGTAATAGAACTCCAGGTGCTTGAACTCGGCCTTGACCGCACTGAACAGCTCTTCGACACGCTGGATGTGCTCGTCCATGGTGCCGCCCACGTCCATCAGCAGCAGCACTTTCACGTTGTTGTGCCGCTCCGGGACCATCTTGATGTCCAGGTAGCCGGCGTTGGCCGCGGTGGCGCGGATGGTGTCGGGCAGGTCCAGCTCCAGCTCATGCCCTTCCCGCGCAAAACGGCGCAGGCGGCGCAGGGCGACCTTGATGTTGCGCGTGCCCAGTTCCTGCGTGTCGTCGTAGTCGCGGTAGGCGCGCTGGTCCCACACCTTCACCGCCGACTTGTTGCCGCCCTTGCCGCCGATGCGGATGCCCTGCGGGTTGTGGCCGCCATGGCCGAAGGGCGAGGTGCCGCCCGTGCCGATCCACTTGTTGCCGCCGGCGTGGCGTTCCTTCTGCTCCTCCAGACGCTTCTTCAGCGTCTCCATCAGCTCGTCCCAGTCCATCTTCGGCGCATTGGCCTTCTGCTCGTCGGAGAGGATGCGCTCCATCTCCTGGCGCAGCCAGTCGGCCGGAATGGGTTTGCTGAAGTCCGCGATCATCTCCACGCCTTTGAAGTAGGCAGCGAAGGCGCGGTCGAACTTGTCGAAATGCTTCTCGTCCTTGACCAGCGCGGTGCGGGCCAGGAAGTAGAAGTCGTCCATGCTGCAGGCGTCAGGGTTGGCCGGGCCCACCACGTCCGCCTTGAGCGCTTCGAGCAGCGTCAGGTATTCCTTGACCGAGACCGGCAGCTTGGCCGCGCGCAGGGTGTAGAAGAAGTCGATCAGCATGGCAATGGGTCCATGTTCTGTTGGCGACGCCCCGCCGCCGGGCCGCCCCAAGGCGGGGCAGCCCCCTCTGGGGGCAGCGACCCGTGTAACGGTGGAGCGTGGGGGCTCATCGGTTCCTCTGGTTCATGAACACCAGCTTCTCGAACAGGGTGGTGTCCTGCTCGTTCTTGAGCAGCGCGCCCACCAGCGGCGGGATCGAGACCTTGCTGTCGGCGCTCTGCAGCGCTTCGAGCGGAATGTCCTCGGCCAGCAGCAGCTTGAGCCAGTCCAGCAGTTCGCTGGTGCTGGGCTTCTTCTTCAGGCCGGGCAGGTTGCGCACGTCGTAGAAAGTCTTCATCGCCACCGTCAGCAGCTCGTCCTTCAGGCCCGGGAAGTGCACGTCCACGATCTTCTTCATGGTCTCGGCTTCGGGGAACTTGATGTAGTGGAAGAAGCAGCGGCGCAGGAAGGCGTCGGGCAGCTCCTTCTCGTTGTTGGAGGTGATGAACACCAGCGGCCGGTGCTTGGCCTTGATCAGTTCTCGCGTCTCGTAGCAGTAGAACTCCATGCGGTCGAGTTCGCGCAGCAGGTCGTTGGGGAACTCGATGTCGGCCTTGTCGATTTCGTCGATCAGCAGGGCCACCGGCTGGTCGGCGGTGAAGGCTTGCCAGAGCACGCCCTGCACGATGTAGTTGCGGATGTCCTGCACGCGCTCGGCGCTGTCGGCGGTGTTGAGCTGGCTGTCGCGCAGGCGGTTCACCGCGTCGTACTCATACAGGCCCTGCTGCGCCTTGGTGGTGCTCTTGATGTGCCACTGCAGCAGCGGCATGTTCAGGGCCTGCGCCACTTCCTCGGCCAGCATGGTCTTGCCGGTGCCGGGTTCGCCCTTGACGAGCAGCGGGCGCTTGAGCGTGATGGCGGCGTTGACGGCCAGCATCAGGTCTTGCGTGGCGACGTAGTTTTCAGAGCCTTTGAATTTCATGGTGCGAGCGGAGGGTGGAGGGGGTGCGTGCAGGCGTCGCGGTCGGCGGCGGGCCGCAACGTCAGGGTTACCAATAAGTGGTCGGTGATGGTCGAGTCTATATAATCGTCGATTGATTTTTATCAATCATCCTTTTCATTCTGCTTGCCAAATGAACCAAATGTTGTCCACGATGCTTCGCTCCCTTGTCGCCCTGGCGACGCTCTCCGTGGCCGCGGCAGGTGCCCATGCGCAAGGTGTTGCCGGCAACGCCGAAGCAGGCAAGAAGAAGGCAGAAATGTGCATCGGTTGCCACGGCATTCCGGGCTACCAGAACAGCTTCCCTGAAATCCACAAGGTACCGATGATTTCGGGCCAGTCGGGCCCCTACATCGTGGCCGCGCTGAACGCTTACAAGTCGGGTGAGCGCAAGCACCCCTCGATGCGCGGCATCGCCGGGTCGCTGACCGAGCAGGACATGGCCGACCTGGGCGCGTTCTACTCGGCGCAGGCGGGCAAGCCCGCCCCCGCCACCCCGCGAACCGCCAGTGTTGAAGTCGCGGCCCTGCTCGAAAAGGGCGCCTGCGCCTCGTGCCACGGCGCCAACTACAACACCCCGATCGATCCGAGCTACCCCAAGGTGGCCGGTCAGCACGCCGACTACCTGTTCGTCGCGCTCAAGGCTTATACGGTGGATGGCGGCCACGTCGTCGGTCGTGCCAACCCCATCATGGCCGGCATGGCTCGTCAGTTCAAGCCGTCGGAGCTGCGTGCCATCGCCAAGTACCTGGGCTCGCTTGAAGGCGAACTGCAGACGGTGCCGCAGTCGCGTTTCCGCTGAAGCCGCAACACCGCGAAAAAAAGCCGCTCATCCGAGCGGCTTTTTTGTGGCCGGTGGGCGCTCAGTCCTGTGTCGCCCGTTGCCTGACATGTTCGATATACGCCTGTCCGTCGGGTGGCCGGCCGCTGCGCTGGCTTTCCCAGAGCATGCGGCCCAGGCATTCCATCACCTCGTGGTGGGCGGCATGCAGGTCGCCGCGGCGCGCGGTCAGCAGTTCCACCGCCTGACGGATGCCGGGGGGCTGGTCGATGCTGCACTGCTCGCTGATGGACAGGTGCATCGACAGGTGCAGGAACGGGTTGGCGCGGTCGCCGTCCGGCACGGTCATGGCCGCCAGTGCAGCATCCAGATCTGCCCAGTCGGCGTCGTACTCCGGGTGCTCCCCCATCCACTGGGCCGCCAGCATCTCGATCGCTTCCAGCGGCTGCTGTGAGCGTTGTTTGTTGTACACGCCGCAGAAGAATCGGCGCACATCGGCTTGAGATGGACTGAACATGTATGCATTATCCTGCATGTTTTTAAAAAGGAGACACCGACCATGACCCAAGCCTTCATCTGCGACGCCATCCGCACCCCCATCGGCCGCTACGGCGGCGCCCTCAGCTCGGTGCGCACCGACGACCTCGGCGCTGTGCCCCTCAAAGCGCTGATGGCGCGCAACCCCTCGGTGGACTGGGCGGCCGTCACCGACGTCATCTTTGGCTGCGCCAATCAGGCCGGTGAAGACAACCGTAACGTCGCCCACATGAGCAGCCTGCTGGCCGGCCTGCCGATGGAAGTGCCGGGCGCCACCATCAACCGCCTGTGCGGTTCGGGCCTGGACGCCGTCGGCACCGCCGCCCGCGCCATCAAGGCCGGCGAAGCCACGCTGATGATCGCCGGCGGTGTCGAAAGCATGAGCCGCGCCCCCTTCGTCATGCCCAAGGCCGAGAGCGCGTTTTCCCGCAGCAACGCCGTCTACGACACCACCATCGGCTGGCGCTTCGTCAACAAGCTGATGAAAGAGAAGTACGGCGTCGACTCCATGCCCGAGACCGCCGAGAACGTGGCGGTGGAGTTCCAGATCGAGCGTGATGCCCAGGACCGCATGGCCCTGGCCAGCCAGATGAAGGCCGTGGCCGCCATCCAGGCCGGACACCTGGCGCGCGAAATCTGCCCGGTCACCATCCCGCAGAAGAAGGGCGATGCGATCGTCGTCGACACCGACGAACACCCGCGCGCCACCAGCCTGGAAGCACTGGCTAAGCTCAAGGGCGTGGTCCGGCCCGACGGCAGCGTGACCGCCGGCAACGCCAGCGGCGTCAACGACGGCGCCTGCGCGCTGCTGCTGGCCGACGAAGCCAGCGCCGCGAAGCACGGCCTGAGCCCCAAGGCCCGCATCGTGGGCATGTCCACGTCCGGGGTGGCCCCGCGCATCATGGGCATCGGCCCGGCACCGGCGACGCAGAAGGTGCTGGCCCTGACCGGTCTCACGCTCGATCAGATCGACGTGATCGAACTCAACGAAGCCTTCGCGGCCCAGGGGCTGGCCGTGCTGCGGCTGCTGGGTCTGAAAGACGACGACGAACGCGTCAACGCCTGGGGCGGTGCGATCGCGCTGGGCCACCCGCTGGGCGCCAGCGGCGCGCGCCTGGCCACCACGGCGGTCAACCGCCTGCACGCCAGCGGCGGCCGCTACGCGCTGTGCACCATGTGCATCGGCGTGGGCCAGGGCATTGCGATGGTCATTGAGCGGGTCTGATCAGACCTTCCAGCCGGGCAACTGCCAGTCACGCCAGAGCGCGAGGCCGCGCAGCCCGGCGGTGACCGCCACGCAGGCCAGCAGCGCCAGCCAGCCCGGTGCCCCGATCTGCCAAAGCCCCACGCACAGCCAGCCACCGGCAAAGGCGCAGACCGCGTAAGGCCGGTGGTCGTGGAAGGCGGTGGGGATCTGGTTGCACACCACGTCGCGCAGCACGCCGCCGAACACGCCGGTGATCAGGCCCATGAGCACGGCCACCAGGGCCGGCATGTCCAGCAGCAGGGCCTGGTGCACGCCGGTGGCGGTGAACAGGCCCAAGCCCAGCGCGTCGGGCCATTGCATGGCGCGCTCGGTGGGGGCGAAGTGGCGCGCGCGCAGGAACAGCATGGCCAGCACGCAAAGGGCCAGCACCCCCCAGAGCATTTCCACATGCCGCACCCAGAAGAAGGGTCGCTGGTCGAGCAGCAGGTCGCGTAGCGTGCCGCCCCCGAAAGCGGCGAGGAAACCGACCACGCAGACGCCCACCGCATCGAGCCGCTTGCGCGCACCTTCGAGCGCGCCCGACAGGGCAAAGGCCGCGGTGGCCGAGAGCTCGACCAGCAGGCGCAGGGTTTCACCCCAGAATTGAACGTTTTGCAACTGCACGCTTTGCATCGTGCGCATTGTCCATGCCGACGGCCTTTCCGCTCATCACCGACCCGTTTTTCTACGCCGTGGCGATTCCCGCGGTGCTGCTGCTGGGTGTGAGCAAGAGCGGCTTCGGCGCCGGCTTTGGTTCGCTGGCGGTGCCGCTGATGGCGTTGGCGGTCACGGTGCCGCAGGCGGCTGCCATCCTGATGCCGGTGTTGCTGGTGATGGATCTGCTGGGCATGGCGGCCTTTCGCCGTCACCTCGACCGTGCCCTGCTGACATTTCTGCTGCCGTTCGGGTTGGCGGGTATCGCCTTGGGCACGCTGTTGTTCCGTGTGCTCGATGCGAAAGTGGTGGCCGGCATCGTGGGCGTGGTCACGCTGCTGTTCCTGGCCCAGCGCCTGCTGTTTCCGCCGCGGGCCGATGCGCCGCCGCCGCCCAAGTGGCTGGGCGCGTTGCTGACCACCGCGTCCGGCTTCACCAGCTTCATCGCCCACGCGGGCGGGCCGCCGATCAACGCCTACGTGCTGCCGCTGAAGCTGTCGCCGCTGCTGTTCACCGGCACCATGGCGTTCTTCTTTTTCTTCATCAACCTCAGCAAGTGGATTCCCTACGCCTGGCTGGGCTTGCTGGATACGCGCAATTTCGCCACCTCACTGGTGCTGTTGCCGTTTGCGCCCGTCGGTGTCTGGATCGGTGTGCGCATCGCGCACCGTATCGACCCGGTGCTGTTTTATCGGCTGGTGTACCTGGGCATGTTCCTCACCGGCTGTAAGCTGGTCTGGGATGCGTGGCGCTAACATCCGCCCACAGTCAATTGCACGCAGGAGGTCGGTATGCCGGTGGTGGTGGTCGCCAATCCCAAGGGCGGCGTGGGCAAGTCCACGCTGTCGACCAATGTGGCGGGCTATTTCGCCAGCCAGGGGCATGCGGTCATGCTCGGCGATGCCGATCGGCAGCAATCTTCGCAGCTGTGGCTGCGTCTGCGCCCGCCGGCGGCGCGACCGGTGCAGACTTGGGAACTCTCCAGCGATTTCATCGCGCGGCCCCCCAGGGGCGTGTCGCACGTGGTACTGGACACGCCCGCCGGCCTGCACGGCTGGCGTTTCAAGGACGTGCTCAAGCTCGCCGACAAGGTGCTGGTGCCGCTGCAGCCGAGCATCTTCGACATCTACGCCACGCGGGCCTTCCTGGACGAACTGGCCGAGACCCGGCACGGCAGTGACCTGTCGATCGGCATCGTCGGCATGCGGGTGGACGAGCGCACCATTGCAGCAGAGAAGTTGCGCGAATTCGTCAATGGCCTGGGCTTGCCGGTGCTGGGCTTTCTGCGCGACACCCAGAACTACGTGCACCTGGCCGCACGGGGCCTGACCTTGTTCGACATTGCGCCCAGCCGTGTGGACAAAGACCTGCAGCAATGGCAGGCGCTGACGCAATGGCTTGACCGCTGAGCGGCGTGCGGGATCGCTGCCGAGCCGGCCGGGCTGTCCCCGCGCGGACATTGCCAGGCGTGTTCGACGGCTAGAGTGCGCCGCATGACCAAAACTTTTGAAACCTTGGCCGATCTGGCGGCCTGTGTGGGCCAGACGGTGGCGGTGAGCGACTGGATCACCATCACGCAGGAGCAGGTGGACCGTTTTGCCGACGCCACCGGCGACCACCAGTGGATCCACGTGGACCCCGAACGGGCACGGCAGGGACCCTTCGGCGCACCCATTGCCCACGGGTTTCTGACCCTGTCGCTACTGCCACGCTTCTTCGAGATGGCATTTGAGGTGCGGGGCTCCCGCATGGGGGTGAACTACGGTCTGAACAAGGTGCGCTTCACCGCGCCGGTGCCGGTGGGCAGCCGCCTGCGCGCGCACATGACGCTGCTCGCCGCCGAACCCTTGGCCGGTGACGGACTGCAAATGACCTGGCAGGTACAGGTCGAGCGCGAGGGGTCGGACAAGCCGGTGTGCATCGCGGAGTCATTGGTGCGTCGCTACCCCTGAGGCTGCGCCTCCGGGCGCCCCGCGCATCGCTGGCGCCCAGCAGCCTCGCCGATCGGGCGCCGGTCATTGCCCCGGCGGGATTCGCATCGCTACTTGATCCGAACCAGCAGCCGTGCTTCCACGAAACCTTCGAAGTGCCGCAGCAAAGCGTTGATGCGCTCCGCCGCCAGCGTCTGGCTATGCCGTTGGGAGATGAGCTGGTAGGCATCGTTGCGCAGCAACCAGAGTTCCTGCCCGGTGTGGGCATGCTTGATCTTGTGGCGCAGGTGCTGGGCAACTGCGCCTTCGCAGTCGACCACGCAGGCCAGCAGTGCTGCCCGCATGTTCTGCAACTCGTGCAGGCTGGGCTGGCGCCGCCGGCTGGTGCCCGGCCCGAGCGATGCCCGGAAGAAGCGGGCGAGCGAGGCGATCATGCCGCGCCCCCGATCGCTGCTGGTGCTGCAGCCTGGGGGGTGGCCGGCGGCACGGCAAAGCCCTGCTGGCGCCAGGCCTCGAACACCACCACCGCCACGGCATTGGACAGGTTCAGGCTGCGCTGTCCCGGCAGCATGGGCAGGCGCAGGCGTTGTGCCGTTGGAAAGGTTTCGCGCAGCTCAGGTGCCAGCCCGCGGGATTCGCTGCCGAACACCAGCCAGTCACCGGGTTGAAAGCGCTGCTGGTACACGCTGGCGCTGCCGTGCGTGGTCATGGCCAGCAGGCGACGAGGGTCGGGTTGTTCGCTGGCCAGGAAAGCCGGCCAGTCGGCATGGCGGCGTACCGTGGCGTACTCGTGGTAGTCGAGTCCGGCGCGCCGCATCTGCTTGTCGTCCATCGAAAACCCGAGCGGCTCGATGAGGTGCAGCGCGCAGCCCGTGTTGGCGCACAGGCGGATCACATTGCCCGTGTTGGGGGGGATCTCAGGCGTCACCAGGACGATGTTGAACATGCGGTCAGCGATGTTGTGCCATGGGCCATCCGTCCGCGGCGAACCCCGGGTGTGGCCTGTTTTGTGGTCTGTTCACCCTCCCTGTACGGCGGCGATCATAAGCCCGCGTTTTGCTTCTGGACGTCGCGACCGTTCGTGTTTTTGGCTGTCTGTCAGCTGGGCCGCCTTTGAGGTGCTCCGGCAGTGTCGCGAGTGGACGCTGCACCAAGGAGCGAAGCGCGCGTTATCGGTCTGTCTGGCCCGGCGTGATGCGGCCTTGTCTGCTCAATCGTCGGCGCGTGGTGTGCGTGCCAGCACGCAGGCGCTGACCCGCTGTGCCCCGCCATCAAGCAGGGCCTGGGCCGCCGCTTCCAGCGTCGCGCCGGTGGTGCTCACATCGTCGATCAGCAGCACATGCCGGCCGCGCAGTCGGGCACTTTGTTGCGGGTGCACCGCAAATGCCCCGAGCAGGTTGCGCAGGCGTTGTGCCCGGGGCAGGCTGTGCTGATCGGGGGTGTCCCGCAGGCGCACCAGGCCTTGCACCAGCGCTTGCGGGTGTGGGCCATCGGCCCGGTGCTGCAGCGCCTTGAGCAGCTCCCAGGCCTGGTTGAAGCCGCGCTCGCCCAAGCGCCGCGTGCTGATGGGCACCGGCACCACGCAGTCGCAACCGTGCCACAGGGCCGCGGTGTGCGGGTTGCGCCATATCAGCTCGGCCCACAGCGCGCTCCAGCCCGTTTCGCCGTGAAACTTCCAGCGCGCCACCAGACCATCCCACGGGTAGTCGTAGTCGATGGCCGCCACACAGCGGTCCAGCGGACCCGGATCGCGCCGGGTCAGGCACGCGCCACACACCGGCTGCGCCGACGGCATCGGGCTGGCGCAGCATCGGCACCGCATGCGCGGCTGAGCAAAGCGCGCCAGGCAGTCGGTGCACACCGGTTGCGACGGCCAGCGACCACAGGTCTGGCAACGGCCCGGCAATACCGGCCGGTCATCGAGGGCGAAAGCGTTCGGGCGCCACATGCCCTCAATATACTGGCGCCCTTCCCACCGCTATGGCGCTTGCCGAGCCCGAACACGTGACACCCGCGCCTGCTGACAACGAAACCGTACCTGGTCTGGACGAACGGGCGGTGTCCCGCTGGCGCCAGCTGGCGCGCGCCGAGAGCCCCTGGTTGCACGAAGAGGTGGCGGCCCGCATGGTCCAGCGCCTGCAATGGTTTCGCCAGCCCCCCGCGAGCGGTCTGCACTGGGCACCCTTGCTGGGCGGGCAGGGCGTGCAAAGCCAGCTTCGCGCTCAGTGGCCTCAGGCGCGCCGGTACCGGACACCCGAGCACCTGCAGGTGCCCGACGGCCCGCCGGCGGGCGCACCGCGGCGTGGCTGGAACCCCTTGCAATGGCTGCGCAGCGATGCCACACCCGTGTTGCCGGCGGGTGCGCAGGTCGGCCTGCTCTGGGCCAACATGTGGCTGCACCACGAACCGCAGCCGCAGGCCCTGCTGCGCCGCTGGCTGGCCTTGCTGGACACGCAGGGCTTTCTCATGTTCTCCTGCCTCGGGCCGGATTCCCTGCGCGAACTGCGCACGGTGTACGACCGCGAGGGCTGGTCACCGGCGGGACATGCCTTCACCGACATGCACGACTGGGGTGACATGCTGGTCCATGCCGGCTTCGCCGAGCCGGTAATGGACATGGAGCGCATCACCCTGTCCTTCTCGTCCGCCCAGGCCGTGCTGCAGGAGTTGCGCGGGCTCGGCCGCAATGGCCACCTGGGGCGTCATCCGTCGTGCCGTGGCAGGGGCTGGCGCGACCGGCTGCTCCAGGCGCTGGAGCGGGGCCTGCCCCGTGATGATCAGGGGCGGCTGTTGCTCACCTTCGAGGTCATCTACGGGCATGCGACGCGCCCCTTGCCCCGCCCGCGGCTGGCCGCCGAGCAGGCTGTTTCGGTGGATGACATGCGCACCATGCTGCGCCACGGTCGTCGGTAGCAGCGCGCGCATCTGCGCGCTTTGCGCTGCATCAAGCGCGCGTTCGCTGCCGGCTTCTCGGCGGGCCATCAGGGCCTTTTTCAATCGCTACAATTGATATATATCAAACGCTGTCGGTGATGTCCGGAAGGGCATTGCTGCCGCGGTCGGGGTTTGAACGGGTCGCGAGGTGAGGCAGATGAATGGCTCATACCAGCTGGCCAGCGAGTCGGCGCAAGGCGTTCGCTGGTCTTTGCGGCGCAACTGTTCGATCGCGCCACGCCAGCTGGCGACCGTGTTTGTCGCGCTGGCTGCGGTGTCGGTGGGTGTTGCGACCGCCTTCTGGTGGCAGGGCGCCACACTGGTGATGCCGTTTGCGTTGCTGGAGTTGACGGTACTGGCTGTCGCCTTCGTCGTGTACGCACGACATGCTGCTGACAGCGAGTGCATCAGCCTGGGTGCCGGGCGTTTGTTGATCGAGATGGAGCGGGCGGGTCGCACGGAGTGCCATGTGTTCGATCGGCAGGGAGTGCGCGTGAACATGCCTGCGGGCCGCGGCCAGCTGGTCGAGGTGAAGGGCAGTGGACGGGTTGTGTTGATCGGGCGGCATCTGCGGCCGGATCTGCGCCCCCTGCTGGTGCAGGAAATGCGCCGCGCCCTGCAGGGATGAGGCTGATAGGGCTGACGGTGGTGTGGGTATTCCCCGAGTGCGTTGTGCAGGGGTTTTTTGTCTAATCGAGATTGATATAAATCAATACTTATATTTGAGGCGCTAAAAAGTGAGCAAAACAGACATGACGCGTGAATTCCTGTGCAAGCCGGTGGCCGCACTGCGTTCGGCCGCTTCGTCGCTGGCGCTGGTGACGGGCGTCTGGGTGACGGAGAGCGCCCGGGCCGCGGTGAACGATCTGCCGGGCGGCCCGGCGGTCAATCAGCTCAATTTCGCGCCGCCGGCGACCCGCATTGCCGAGGAGCAGCACTGGCTGCACTGGTTCATGATGGCCATTTGCAGCGTCATCTTTGTCGTCGTTTTCGGCGTCATGTTCTATTCCATCCTCAAGCACCGCAAGTCGGTGGGCCACAAGTCACAGGAACTGCCTGAGCCGATCTGGGTGGAGCTGGGCTGGACCATCGTGCCCCTGCTGATCGTCATTGGCATGGCCCTGCCGGCCACCAAGGTGCTGGTGGCCCAGAAAGACACCACCAACAGCGACCTGACCATCAAGGCCACGGGCATGCAGTGGAAGTGGGGCTACGACTACCTCAAGGGCGAAGGTGAGGGCATCAGCTTCCTGTCCACCCTGGACAACAGCCACCGTGAAATGTCCAACAGCGGCAAGCCGCCCGCCACCGACGACTACCTGCTGAAGGTGGACAACCCGCTGGTCGTGCCGGTGGGCAAGAAGGTGCGCATCATCACCACCGCCAACGACGTGATCCACGCCTGGATGGTGCCTGCCTTCGGCGTCAAGCAGGATGCTATTCTCGGCTTCGTGCGCGATACCTGGTTCCGCGCTGAGAAAACCGGTGACTTCTACGGTCAGTGTGCCGAGCTGTGTGGCAAGGAACACGCTTACATGCCGATCCACGTCAGAGTCCTGAGTGCCGAGGCCTACACCGCCTGGGTGGCCGAGCAACAGAAGGCTGTGGTCGCTGCCAAGTGAACCCTGAGCTGAAGAATCCAAAAAGTCCAAGGAAATAACGATGAGCGCAGTTCTCGATCACCACGACGCACACGGCCACGACCATGACCACCATGCGCCCAGCGGCTGGCGGCGCTGGGTTTACGCCACCAACCACAAGGACATCGGCACGCTTTACCTGCTGTTCGCCTTCACCATGCTCATGGTGGGCGGCGTGCTCGCTCTGCTGATCCGCGCCGAGCTGTTCCAGCCCGGTCTTCAGGTCGTGAATCCGGGCCTGTTCAACCAGCTCACCACCATGCACGGCCTGATCATGGTGTTCGGCGCCATCATGCCGGCCTTTGTGGGCTTCGCGAACTGGATGATCCCGCTGCAGATCGGCGCATCCGACATGGCCTTCGCCCGCATGAACAACTTCAGCTTCTGGCTGATGATTCCGGCAGCGCTGATGCTGGTGGCTTCGTTCTTCATGCCCGGTGGCGCCCCCGCTGCAGGCTGGACGCTGTACGCGCCGCTGACCCTGCAGATGGGCCCCTCGATGGATGCGGGCATCTTCGCCATGCACATCCTGGGCGCTTCGTCCATCATGGGTTCGATCAACATCATCGTCACCATCCTGAACATGCGCGCCCCCGGCATGACGCTGATGAAGATGCCGATGTTTGTCGGGACCTGGCTGATCACGGCCTATGTGCTGCTTGCGGTGATGCCAGTGCTGGCAGGCGCCATCACCATGGTGCTGACCGATCGCCACTTTGGCACCAGCTTCTTTAATGCGGCCGGCGGCGGTGATCCCGT
>Ga0172376_10004588_pt1 | contig 15730 bp, 10 predicted proteins | sample Lak35m_FD_121114 | JGI IMG/M metagenome (GOLD analysis project Ga0172376, IMG submission 121114) | Freshwater microbial communities from Kabuno Bay, South-Kivu, Congo - kab_092012_35m | ecosystem: Environmental > Aquatic > Freshwater > Lake | place: Democratic Republic of the Congo: South-Kivu... | reverse complement strand
AGATCGAGTCGGTACCGAAGTACCATTCCGTTTCCCCGGGACGCATCCACAGGACTACGCGGTCCAAGGCACCCCCCCCGCTCGATCCTCGCCGCCCGAACTGAAAAAACTCGAGGTTCCCAAGCGTTTGGGCCTCACCACGGTACCCAAGAGCAACAACCTTGACAGGTACGAGATCGATGTCGAGGCGGATTTCGACCTCCGCGTCCGGCTGCGAAAGTTCGAAAGTCCGCGGCTCGTAGTGCCGTTGAAGAATGTTGTACTGCGTGTCGATAGACCAGCGCCCGTACGGCAGTCGGAGCGGGACAGACGGCGTGATCCGCCTGGAGAGTGGCAGTACGCTCTTCTCCCTATACACATCGAAGTGCGAGATGGGCAGCTCACGCCCCGCACGGTCTCGAATGATGAAAGAGACCGTGGAAACCGTGTCTGGTCCCCCCGCTCCCGCCTCGACTTGGACGAGTAGGGGGTCAGGGTCCACGACGGCAGGAAGCAAAGGCAGCTCAACCAGCCGCTTGCCAGTCCGTGCGAGCCACAACTCGACGGTTACGCTCCACGACGGGACAGCATCCAGTGTGTGACCCGTGACATAGACAACACTCTCGGGGTACCGGGATTGGAGGCGTTTGGTCAACGCAGCACGACTGCGCTGCATTCCAGTGCTTGGCATCCACTCTCGCGCGTTGGTGGTCACTGAGTAGGTATACATCTCATCGCCAACCACTTGGAGGATGCCGCAGAGCAGTGGCGTCACGCGCAGGTCCAACACAGGGCTGGGCACATCGAACCAATGCGTGCCCTTGTTGAGATCCTCGAAGTACTCACTCTGGATGGCGTAGGAGTAACGCCCGGGTCGGAGCTCATCGAAGCTCGCGTGACCGCTCTCGTCCGTTACACGAGTGAGAATGGCGTGCGTGGAATCGAAGCCAGCCTCCACGTCGGGATCCACTTGGCCCGAGCCAAAATCAGGCGGGACCCCAAAGCGCGACAGCAGCACGACGATCCCTTGCACCGGTTCACCGCTGAGGTCCGTGCAGCGCACGATTTGCTCGCACGCAGGAGAGAGAACAATTTGGTAGTTGCCCCCCTCTCGCGCGGACCACGCGCATGAGTTGGGCAGGTACCCGGAGGCCCGTGCAGCAAGGTGACCGGTCGGGTGCTTCAGGTCCGCTTGGTGCGGTATCTGCAATCGGCCATTGGAACTAGTGCTTCCTAAGAGTCGGCGCTCGGATTTGCGCACCGCACGATCGATGCGAGGCGTAATAAAGACTTCGGCTCCAGCGATGGGTGAACCTCCAGCGCTCACAACCGCAACGCTGGATTCTGTGGTGACCGAATCCCTGCTTTGCTGCTGAAGCGGCTCCACAAGTATCGAGGTACTTGGGGTTGGGGACGCAGGTGTTCCCTGGTCTGCGGGCTTGCCATCATCCAAAGCTACCTGTGGCAGATCGGGCGAACTTCGGAGCCACACAACCAGCCCAACGGCAAGCACGACCACGCCGCAAAGAAGGCGCTTACCAAGTTTGTGGCTCCCCAAGTGACTGCGCGCGCTCAATGGTGATGAACGGGTTGGTTGAACTCACGGCCCAGAAGAAATCAATGACATCCACACGGGGCTGTTGGCTGCCACCTCACATAAAACTCTACGCAATAGGTTTCGCACGCCTGATCATAGCAATAATGGGCCCACTGCTCTCCACCGACATGCGTTACCACAGTCGTGCATGCAGTGGAATCTGGCTCAACTGGCGTCCCCTCATGCGTGCACTTGCAGTACAAGTAGGTCTTTCCGTTGATGATTTGCGACTTTTGCTCACAGAGGTCTCCGGGGTCCTCGCAGCTGCCGACACATGCAGTCTGGTAAATTTGTTCCGGGACCTCTTGCACGATCCATACGCTCATCCTGCAATCGGCATGGGGAAAGGTAAATGCATGAGTGAGCCCGAAGACAACGCCAGCAACTAGGGATGCGGGAAACATGAGTGACTCCTAGATCCGTTGAACGAAAGACTGAGCAATTGCGGCAGGAAGCCGCCTGCTCAGGATATGCTTGCCCATTGCTTGTCGCAATGTTCATTCTCTCATTCAGGTCGGTTCATTCTAGCGGGCCCCCAACATCTACCTTTCAATCTGAGCGCCTCATGTTCCAGCATGGCTGGTCATGACGTTGCCAGTACGCACTTCCGGGTGTCGTTCGGCCAGCGGCCTTGACGGAAAGCCCGGGGGTCGGTGCGCGAAATACCGAGAATTGCGTATGGTAGGGCCGTTCTTGAGTGGGCAGGCGTGAGCCTGGCTGAGCCTGACCCCTTTGTTGGTCCAGAAGTTATGAGAGTCGTGGGCTGGATGGGTTTTCTTCAAACAGCTCTAGTTGGCGCGGTCCGTCAGCAGCCATGACGCGAAGAACAGCGGCATGCTTGTGCAAGCGACACCATCAAGCTGCGAGGTCGCCCCCGATGACCGGGAACGACCTCGCCGTTGGGATTCGGTTGATGTGGCTTTGGGCCACCACCGACGCGCTACTGAGGCGTCACCTGGAAGCGGCTCTGGACCGAGGGGGCGGCGCCCGGCGACGCCGGATCAACTCCCCAGGTGGTCACGGTGAGAACGCCAGTTGCTGGGGCAATTTCAAACTCCGTCCATCCATAGACATGGGTCGCGGTGTAGCCACCCGCGAGCAAGGTTGCGTTGATCGGCGAACCGCTCAAGCCCAGAGTGTCATAGCCAAAGGGTGTCACCTGAGCATCAACGAGCTGTTGAACGAAGACGTCCTTGAAGGCTGTCGGGAGTGAAAGATAGGTCTGGTACTGGGCGGGCGTGATCAGGCCAAGTTGCGCGGCAATGCCGGCAACCGTCGGTCCGAAGGGTGCGTTGTATGCGATCGCCCCGGTCGTGATCTCAAAAGCTCCCGTCAAAACTTGCGGCTGGCCGGGTCCAGTCTGGTAGGTCAGGTTGTTGACGAGCGTTCCGTGAATGTCCGCTGCAACGAACACCACGTTCTTGATGTTGTTCGCTTGAATGAAGGCGAGCAGTTCCGTCCGCTCGGCGGCGTAGCCCTCGAAGCGGTCCGAAGCTGCGAAGACGCCCAGATTCTGAATCGGTTCCGGGACCATCACGAACTTCCATTTCGTTCCTTGAGCTTCCGTCGCCAGCAGGTCCGACTTCAGTTCATCAACCTGCGCCCGACCGAGCATCGTGCGCGCAGGGTTGAAGCTGTTGATCAAGAAAGTGGTCACTTGCGCGGGGTCGTTCGGATTGGTGACCGGCGGCAGTCCCACATCGCGAAACGAACGAGCGTCCGTCACGAAGATCGCGGCATCTCCGCCATAGCGCTGCTTGCGGTACAGTTTCCGCTTGTTGGCCGTGCGTGCATCACCCGTGGCGCCATAAAACGTCCTGTACACGGGCTGGTAGTTCAGGAACGCCCGCATGCCTGTACCGTAGAGGAAGGTCTCGTTGATGAAGGCCCCCGTGTTGTCAAAGCGGGGATCACTCGCAGGAGCGGCTCCGCCGGAGAAATCGTTCGTGACCTCGTGGTCGTCGATGGTCGCCCACAAGGAGGTGGAGCGGCGCAAATCGGCGATCGCATTCAGTCCGCTGGATCCAGTGAGCACCTCCGAGTGTTTCAGGCTGAACTCCGTGAGCGTCTGACATTGAGCAACACCCGGCAGAACGGGCGAGGCAACATCCGCATAAATCGTGTCGCCAAGCATGACGAAGAAGTCCAGTCCGGAAGTGCTTGCGTTGGTGATCGAGTTGAACGGCATCAGATCGCCTCGGGAATCACCCGAAACACCAAACCGCAGACCTTGAATGGAACTCGAGGCGCTCGCTGTCTTGAGCGTTCCCGAATCCGTCCCACCGGACGGCGAGGTCACCGTGTAGTAGTACTGCGTAGCAGGATTCAGGCCTCCAAAGGCCGCTTTGGCGGGGACCAGAGGATCGACAACGAATACGGTGCGCGTCAAGGCGCCAACCATGGCGGGGTTGTCCGCGATGCTGAACGTGAGGTTGCCAGTGACACTGGAGCGGGACCAGAGCACAGCACGCGAAGTGGTCACATCACCGGCCGCCACGCGGTTGGGGAGTTCAGGGGTTTGTGAGAGGAGTACGCCGCTCGTGCTGCTGCAGGCAGCGAGAAGCAACATGATCTTGATGTTGGTTTTCATGATGGCGCTCGACAGCGTCTGCTTCTGTCAAGAAGTCGCGATCAGTGAATCCGTAATTTGAGATCAAGACGCGACCTCAGTCAGCAAACAGGCGCGATCGCGCCTCATCCTGCATCGCCACCACGGCCGGATTCCGCAGCCTGCGTTCCGCGAAGATCGCGTAGAAGCGCACGCGCAGCCCCTCGGATTCGCCGATCATGCGCACCCGAAATTGTTGCTCGATGTCGCGTCGCAGCGCGGTCGGCGCGGGAAACACGCCGACGCCGCTCTGGCCCAGGGACTTCATCAGCGCGCTGTCCGCGACCTCGGCCGCGATCTGAGGCCGGATGTTCCTCGACTCCAGCCACGCATCGAGCTCTCGTCGCTGTGCGCTCTCTTCCGTGGACAGAATCAAGGGGACCTGTGCCAGGGTTTCCGGAAAGCCCCGTGCTGCCTTTCGGGCCCAGCGCGGTGCGGCGAACCAACCCACTCCCGACTCGCCAAGCAGGTGCGAATAGGCCTTGATGCGCGATCCGGGCGGCAGCGGGCCGTCGGAGAAGATCACGTCCAGTGCATGCTGGCTCAACTGTCCGATCAGCGCTCTCAGGGGCGCTTCCAGCACGACGACATGCAGCTTCTCCGTGCCCGAGAAGGCCGGTGATAGGAGCCGCCGCACGAGCAGCTTCGGCAGGACATCGTCGACGCCGACCACGAGTCGCGCGGGACGACCGGTAGGCTGTCCCTTGACCGTCTCCACGAGCTCCTGGCCGAGCGAGAAGATCTCGTCCGCATAGCGCAGCACCACCCTTCCCATTTCGGTGAGCTCCAGTCGCCGGCCCGTGCGGATGAACAGCGGCTCGCCCAGCGTCTGCTCGAGTTCCTGAATCTGGCCGCTGATCGTCGAAGGCGAAACGAACAGGCGTGCGGCGGCGCGCGCCACGCCGCCTTCGCGAGCCACGCTCCAGAAGTAGTGGAGGTGGTGAAAGTTGAGCAGTTGAAGGGAGTTTCTCATTTCGGAAAAACCGAATGATAGCATCGTGAATCGGATCTGTGCGAAAGGCCGGCGGGCGTCGAAGATGGACCATCATGAAGCTGCAACTGATCTCCCAAGGGTTTGCACTGACTCCCGCTCTCCGCCGGCACCTCGAACGGCGCCTCGCCTTCGCGCTCGGGCGCTTCGGGCACGAAGTTTCCCAGGTCTGGGCCCGCGTGGCCGACACCAACGGCCCCAAGGGGGGCGTCGACAAGCTGGTCGCGGTGAGGGTCCAGGGCCGCAGGCTGCAGACCATTCTCGTCAGCGATACGGACGCTAACCTCTACGCCGCCATTGACCGGGCGGCCGACCGGGTGGGTCGCGCGATCGCCCGCGCCCTCGACCGCCATCAACAGCGACGCTACCTGCGTCCGGACTGAGCTCCGGCGCGAACGACGAAGACTGCCCCCTCATGACACCTGAATCGATTGGTTCGCCGCTCCTCTGGGGCGGCTTTCTCGCTTTCGTGCTGGCGATGCTGGCGCTCGACCTGGGCGTCTTTCACCGCAAGGCCCATACCGTATCCCTCAAGGAAGCGGCCATCTGGAGTGCGGTCTGGGTCAGCCTGGCCGTCGTCTTCTGCTTTGGCGTCCATCACTGGTACGGGCCCGAGCGCGCGCTGGAGTTCGCCACCGGCTACGTGATCGAGAAGGCCCTGTCCGTCGACAACATCTTCGTTTTCGTCGTCATCTTCGCCTACTTCGCCGTGCCCCCCGCACTCCAGCACCGGGTGCTGTTCTGGGGCATCCTCGGCGCGCTGCTGATGCGCGCGATCTTCATCATGCTCGGCGGGGCGTTCCTCGCGAAGTTCCACTGGGCGATCTACGTGTTCGGCGGCATCCTCGTCCTGACGGGGATCAAGCTCCTGATCCAGCGCAACGAGCACTACGACCCCGCCGGAAACCCGATCGTCAAGATCTTCCGTCGCTTCATGCCCGTCAGCGAGAAGTACGACGGCCAGAATTTCTTCACCCGCGTCGACGGCCGGCTCTTCGCCACCCCGCTGTTCCTGGCGCTGCTGGTGGTCGAGGCGACCGACGTGGTCTTCGCGGTGGACTCGATTCCCGCCATCTTCGCGATCACGAAGGACCCCTTCATCGTGTTCACCTCGAACATCTTCGCGATTCTGGGCCTGCGCTCGCTGTACTTCCTGCTGGCCGGCGTGATCGACAAGTTCCGCTACCTGAAGCTGGGACTTTCCTTCGTGCTGGTCTTCGTGGGCGGAAAGATGCTGATGGTCGACTTCTACAAGGTCCCCGTCGGCCTCTCGCTGGGCGTGATCGCGGGCATCCTGGGCCTTGCGGTGATCGCTTCGCTGATCGCCAACCGTCGCGATCTGGCACGGGGCACGCCAGCCAAGTAGCATCCAGCGCCGATGGCGCTGTGTGTTTCGAAGGTCCGCAAGCGCTTTGGCGGGCGGACCGTGCTCGAAGAGGTCTCGCTGCGGCTGGAGCCGGGCGAGATCTACGGCTTTCTGGGCCAGAACGGATCCGGAAAAACGACGCTCATGCGCATCATTCTGGGCCTCCAGGCGGCCGATGGCGGCGAGGTCCGGATCGACGGCTACGAGATCCGCTCGGAGGGGCGGCAGGCGCGGGCGCGGGTCGGTGCGTTGGTCGAGATACCCGGCGTCTGGGAGCGCTGGAGCGGTCTGGAGAATCTGACGGAACTCGGCCGCCTGATGGACCTGAGCGCCTCACAGGCCGTGGCTGAAGCGCAGCGTGTGCTGCAGCTGGTGGGACTCGAGTTCGCCGCGGACCGCAAGGCCGGCACCTACAGCCAGGGCATGCGCCAGCGCCTGGGCATCGCCGCCGCGCTCCTCGGCCAGCCGCGATACCTGCTGCTCGACGAGCCCTTCAACGGTCTGGATCCCGAGAACCTCGCCCAGATCCGCGCGCTCCTGAAGTCGCTGGCTGCCGGAGGCGTCGGCGTGTTGATCTCCTCCCACCAGCTCGCGGAGATCGCGCCCATGACCACCAAGGTGGGCGTGATCAAGGACGGTCGGATTGCCGTGGAGGCGAGCGCCGACGAGCTGCTGCGCGGCAAGACGCGCGATCTGGTCGTCGAGACGGCCGCCCCCGCCGAGCGCGCGGTCCGGGAACTCGGATGGGAACCGCAACCGCATGCACGCGGATGGCTGATCCAGAACGCTCCGCCGGCCTCCGAGCTGGCTCGCGCGCTGATCGAGCGTGGCATTCCCTTTGAGGGCCTGTTCCGCGCCGAGAAGTCGCTCGAAGAGGTCTACCTCAGCATCCAGCACGGGCAGCTGACGCAGGCGGCTAGTGCGCCGGCACCGACGCAGACGCCGGGCACGCGGATCGAGACTCCGGCGGGAATGGGCCTGGCTCTGGGCCATGAGTGGCGCCGCTGGTCGCGCTCACGCGGGCTCTTGTGGATCTGCCTGCTGCCAAGCCTCGTGGCCGTGGGCGCCGCGCTCTCGAAGCTGATGGAAGCTCGCGCGATGGAAGCCGAGGTCGCCGCCGGACGCCTCGCCAGCGCCAGCGGGGTGACCGGCTTCGAGCTCGTCGCGCGCGGGATGCTCGCCGGTCTGCCGATGCTGGGACTGGTGGGTGCGGGCCTCGCAAGCCAATCGATCGCGGCCGAACAGGCCCGCGGCACGCTGCGCAACGTGCTGCTGCGCTCCATCGAGCGCTGGCAATGGAGCCTTGGCAAGTGGCTGGCGGCCACGCTCGCCGTGCTGCTTTCGTACAGCGTGCTGGGTCTGGCCCTGTGCGGGTTCGCCGCTCTGACGGCGGGCTTCGGCGACGTGGTCGAGGTGCTGGCCACGGGTGAGCCCTTCGTGATCACGAAGGCGGCCGAGCTGCGGGCCGACTTCGCGCTGGCCTGGATCGCGCCGCTCGGTGCGGTGCTGGCGACGATGAGCCTGGGGTTTCTGGCGGGGAATCTGGCGCGGGGCGCCGCGACGGCCCTCGCTGTCGCGCTCGGTCTGGTGCTCGGCCTGGATGTTCTGCGCGTGTTCGTGCGCGGCGACTTCCTGCTGGCACAGCACATGCCCTCGCCGCTGGGCGACGCGTCCTACCCGCGGCTATTCCTTGAACTCTCGCAGGGCATCAGCACGCAGCTGAATCCATCCGTGCCGCAGGCGTGGATCACGGGTATCCTCTGGATCCTCGTCACCATCCTGCTGTCCACATGGCTGCTGCGCAAAAAGTCCGTCTCCTGATCCTCCTGGCAAGTTTCGCGCTGCTGTGCTCCTGCCGCAGCGCTCTGCCCGTCGCTTCGCCCGAGTTGGCCGACTGGGAGGAGCCTGCGGAATGGATGCACCCGCCGCAGGATGAAGCCCAGCGCCGGGAATTGCCCAACGGCTGCTTTTCCGGCCTGCAATTCAGCGCCGCGGGCAGCCGACTCGAGGCGGAAGACGAGCCGCAAGGACTGGAGCTCAGCGCCGTGATCGAGAACTCGCCGGCGGCTGCTGCCGGGTTGCGGACCGGGGATCGAGTGCTCGAGGCGCGCGTTCAGGATCGTGTGGTGTTGCTCGACGCGGTCTCGGACTGGCGGCAGCTGGAACTGGAGCTTGCCCCGCAGACGCCCGTCAGCCTGCGCTGTGAGCGCGGATCCCGCGAACTGGAAGCGCAGCTCACGCTTGCCGCGCGGGTCGCTCCCGCGGCCCGCACGGAGCCGATGCGCGAGCGCGAATCGCAGCGCGCGGGCATTCTCGTGCGCGAGGCGAGCGAAGCCCAGTCCCGCGCCGCGGGCTTGCCGCCCGGAGCCGGAGTGGTGCTGATCGGCATGGCTCGCTCCAGCCCCTGGCGCACATCCGCTCTGCGCTACGGCGATCTGCTGGTTGCCGTGGACGGAGAGCGCATCGACCAGCCCGCACGGCTGATGCGCGCGATTCGCTCGGCCCCGGACGAGGCCCGGCTGCGGATCGGGTATGTGAGGGATGGCGCGCTGGCCGAAACACAGGTGGCGCTGAGCCAACGCACGCGCGGTGTGCGGGAGTTTCGGGTGCCGCTGCTGTTTTCCTGGCGCTCCGCCGCCAACAGCACCAAGTGGTCCGCGCTGATCGGCCTGCTTTCGTGGGAATCGAATCCCAGCGCATGGGAACTGGGCGTTCTGTGGTTGATCCGCATGCGCGGCGGCGATTCCGAGCGCCTCGAGGAGCTGCGCTGATGTGGATCGCGTGCCTGCTGGCCGGCAGCTTCGGCCGCGTGACCGCCCTGCCTGTGGAGCCCGGCCACAAGGTGCGCGAAGCGCTGCTGGTGGACATCGAACAGAACCAGCAGCTCGAGCTGGTGCTGGGACTGCACTCCGCGGAATCGGGCGAGCGCAGGCTCGAATGCTGGAGGCGCGGCGAGGCCGGCTACAGCCGCGATCCGCGCGGCTCGGTCAAGCTGCCGGAAGACGCGATCGCCTTCGCCTATGCCGCCCTCGGCACACCCAGCCGCGAGCTGGTGATCTTCACGTCCCGGGCAGCCTACAAGTTCCAGCCGACGACCGCGGAAGAGCGCGATCCATGGCTCAAGCTGTTCGGCCTCGATCTGTTGTGGACTTCACCCGACCCGTCCTCGGTCTTTCACCTGCAATCCTGCGTTCGTGATCTCGACGGCGACGGCCTGGAGGAGTTCGTGCTGCCCGACAACCGCTGCTGGACAGTGCACCGGCGCGACGGGCAGGGTGGCTGGACCGCAAGTCGGCACGAGTTGCGAAGCCAGACTCTCGATGAGCGTTTTTTTCGGGCCGAGATCCGCAATGAGAACCGGCCCTCGCAGCGGTTCACGCGCGTCGGCCGCCGCCGCGACGATCTGCCGCGCTTCAACAACTGGATCAGCCTGAGCGGCAGCGTGCCCAACTTCGTCTGCGAAGACATCGATGGAGACCGCAAGCCGGATCTGGGCGTGCTGAGCGACGAGAGCTTCCTGTGGTGGAAACAGCTCGCCGGCGGCGCGCTGAGCGCCGAGGTCCGCAGGGAAGCCTACCCACTCGCCTCCAAGGAGCTGAACGTGATGGACCTGACGCGCTCGGTGCGGATTCAGGACCTCAATGCCGACGGGCGCGCGGATGTGCTGGGGGTCGCCCCCGGCAATCTCGAAAAGAACCAGACGCAGGCGCTGATTTGGATGGGCTCGGAGAAGGACGGCAAGGCCCTCTTGTTCCCGGGCGAGAAGAAGCCCGCGCAGGCGCTGATCCTCGACGGTCTCGCTCAGGCGATCGCGCTGCGCGACATCGACGGCAACGGATTCCCCGACCTCGTGATCCGCGCGCTGAAGCCCGACCTGATCGATGTCCTGCGCAGCGCGGCGACACAGGAGATCGATCTGCAGATGCAGGTCTTTCTCAACCAGAAAGGCGTTTTTTCGCGGCGGCCGGATCTCAGCTGGACGGAGAGCACCAAGGCCGGCTTCAGCACCGCCCTCTTCGAGCTGCTGGGTGACATCACCGGCGACGGCGTCAGCGAAGCGATGATTCGCTCCAAGGAGGACAGCGCGCGTGTCATCAGCTTCCGTCGCGGGCGCGATGGCCGCCTCACTCTGCTGGAGAAAGCGCTGTGGGAGGGAAACATGAAGGATCGGCTCCTGCTGGTTCCCTCCGCGATCCGCGCGGACAGTCCGGACGTGTTCTGGTACACGGAGGAAAGCATCTCATGCTTGAGCCTGCGCTGATTCTCTGCGCTCTGGCGGCGGACCCCGCGCCTCTGGCGACGCGCGCTGAGCTCGCGCTGCCCTTCGATCTCGCCGACCATCGGGTCTTCGACCTCGGCGGCGCCGCCGGTGAGGAGGTCATCTGGGTCGGGCGCGCGGGCGAGTTGCGCAGCTGGAATCTGAGCCGCAGCCAGCTCGAAGGCAGCGCCAACCTGCCGCGTCCCGCGCGCAGCTTGCTGAGCTATGCGCGCGTCGAAGGCGGCGATACGGACCCGCGGCTGTTCGTGCTCGACGAGCAGGGAGTGCGGGCTTACCGAACCGGCCCGGAGGGCTCGATCCTGGAGGCCACCGACGAACTTTCCCGCAGGGTGCGCTGGTCGCTGCGCAGCGGCGAGCCGCGCTTCGTGGACTTCGCTCCCGATCTCAACCTCGACGGAACGGCGGAGCTGGTCGCCCCGCGCGGCAACCGGATGGAGATCTGGCGCCGCATGCCGCGGACCGGCGAGGGCGCCGCTGAGTACGATCGCATCGCCGCGGTCGACATTCAGCCGCAGCGCTCGCGCCGCACCAGTGCCGCCCTCGCTTCCGATGCGCTGTCCGAGGACTTCAGCATCCCGGCCTTGAAGCTGCTCGACCAGAATGGCGATGGCCGCAAGGACCTGTGGGTCATGACGGGCGATCGCGGGGCCTGGCACATCCTGGGGCCGAACGGAGAGATCCCTTCCGAGCCCACCTGCAGCGTCGACTTCAGCCTCTACAAGGACGCGCCCGGCGGCGAGAACGAGGCCTTCTCGGGCGAGACCTTCGCCTTGCAGCAGCCTCTGACGACGCGCGATCTCAACGGCGACGGCATCCTCGATTTCGCGATTGCGCGCGGACGCAAGGTGTGGGTCTATCTTGGCACCGCCGAAGGGCCGCAGTTCGAGCGCCCCAGCGCGATCCTGCGCAGCTCGCAGGACATCAGCGCGATGATCTTCGCGCCCATGGATGCCGATGCACTCCCGGATCTGCTGCTGGTGCGAGTGATCAAGCCCTCCGTCGGCACACTGATTCAGGGCCTCATTTCGGAATGGGAGATCCAGATCGATGCGCTCTCCTACTCGAATCAGGGCCAAGGCAGCTTCGCGAGGGAACCGAGCCGCCGGGCCACGATTCTCGTGCGACTGCCCCCGATACTCGAGACGCTCCGCAACGCCGACAAGCTCGTGGCGCGCTTCATGACCGCGCTGCGCAATCTGCGCACGCCCATCGAGGGCGACTACGACGGCGATGGCAAGCTCGACATCGCGCTGCTGTACGACGATGTCGAAGCCAAGGAGCGCCGCATCGAGCTGTGGCTGGCCGCCAAGGGAACCTTGAATCCCGACGCGCTCGATCAGGAGACACTGCTGCGCACCGTGATCTTCGAGACGGAAGACAAGCTGTGGACTCTCGACCGAACGCTCGATTGGCTGGGAGCGCTCGGCAAGGGCATCGCCAAGGAGCTGCACGGCAATCGGCCGCCCGACCACTCGCAGCGGCTCGAGGCCGGCGAAGCCTCCCGCATCGAGTCGGCCCAGGCCGCCGATCTGGACGGGGACGGCCGCGACGAACTGCTGCTCGTGCGCCGACAGCTGGCGGATCGCACGCGCTGCTCCGCCACCGTGCTGGGCATTCCGCGCTAGAATCGGCGCATGAAGCCGGTCTGGGTACTCGCGTCGCTGGTGCTGGGAGCCTGCCATGCACCGGTCGCTTCTGCGCCGGCTCCCAAGCCGTCTGTTCCGAAGAGCCCGCCGGCGCTTCCCGATCCGGTGCTCACCTCGCACGACGGACGCCAGCTGCGCTTCCACGACGAGCTCGTGCGCGACCGCTGTGTCGTGATCCAGTTCCTGTACTTGAACTGCGAGAACATCTGCCCACCGACCACTCGGCGACTGCAGGAGCTGCAGGCCCTGCTGGAGCCGGAGGAACAGCGCCGCTGGCGCTTTCTCTCGATCTCGCTCGATCCGGGGAATGACACGCCCGAGAGCCTGGCCGCCTTCGCCGCGCGCTGGCAGGCTCCGCCAGGCTGGCTGTATCTCAGCGGAGAGCCTGCGGCGATCGCGGACCTGCGCCGCGCGCTGGGAGAGCGCCTTGCGCTCGCGAGCGAGACGGAAGATCCGCTGACGCACTCGGCTTCCGTGATCGTCGGCAACGGCGCCCGCGGTGACTGGCGCGTGCTGCCCTCGACCCTGAGCGCGGAACGCATGCTCGCGACGCTGCGGCGGCTTGCGCGCTAGGCCCGTACTTCTTTGGCTTGAGCCAGCGGCTCCCTTTCCGACCGAGCCTCCTCAGCCGCCTCCGGCGGAAGTCATCCGCTTGGAGTTCCGCTCCGCTCGAGCCGCTCTGTCCGCCCCATCCGCCCTCTCCGCACGGCGCGTCCGGGTCGCAGGCGCCGAGAGGCACGACAAGCTCGCTCTCGCCGTGTCCCGTTCCATCAGGCGAATCTCCGCAGCCTGCGGTCTGAGGCACGAATGGCGCCGGTGCACATCTGGCGTGATCCGCGGGTGGGAGCGCTGATCCGAGGAGCGGTCGCTCAGCGCCGTTCCTCGCGCGCCTTCGCCAGCGCCTCGAGGAACTGCGCCGGCGCAGTCGACATCTCGAAGACCTGCAGACGATCGGTATCGACAATCGGTCCGAAGTCGCTCCACTCGCACTCGGCGACCCTGTCGTCGCCCTTGCGAAGTTCCAGGTGGAAGGTCACGGCGCCTAGACGCCGGACCGCGCCTTCGATCTCCGCACCATCGACCTCCAGGAAGTCGGACCCCGAACCGAACAGGAAAGCCGGATCTCCTCGACCAACAATCCAGGCCTGCAGCTCGTAGGGCTCCGGCGGCGGCGCCAACGGCCCTTGCAGCTGCACACGCACCTTGGCTGCTGGCCGCAGCTGGATCTTCTCGACTCTGGACGCGGGCTCGAAGCGCTCGATCATGCAATCCTCGGCCACGATCCACAGCGTGGGATCGTGATACCCGACGAGCAGCTTGCCATTGCTGAACCAGTATCTCTCGACCTCCGCTTCGCCGTTCATGGGGGACATCGCCAACCCTTCCGACAGCGGCTTTCCGTTCGGAGCGAAAACCGTCACGGCACGGAGTTCCAAGCCGCTGAGATCGAGCGGATCGAGCCGCGGATCGCGCGTTTCACCGCTGGCTGCGACCTGCACGTTCTCCACGCGGGCGAATTCCGTCTCACGGCTCCACATCGCAACGCAGATATCGTGCGCGCCGAGCTCCAGGTCGCGCAGCACGAACTCTCCGGCGGTGTCGAGCCGTGCCCACTGGTAGCGCCTCGACGACCATTCGTCGAGCGTCGGCATCCTGGGGACAGCCGATATCCACACGAAGTCGGTGGACAAGGCCGGCGGCAACTTCACCCGACCGGCAATGGATCGGGCTTGCTCCAGACGCAACTCCAAGTTGCTCGCGCCGACAGGGAATTCGCGCGGCGGACTGCTCGCGCCGTACCCACGCGCCCGCAGGCGAATCGATCCGGCCTCGCACCTGCCGCGCAGCACGAAATTCCCCTGCTCATCGGTGCGCACCGGGCGCGAGCGCTCCACCCAGTTCGTGAGCACGCTGCCGTCGCGATCCGTGCCGTGCACGGGCTCGTGCAGCTCGACCCAAGCGCGCGGCACGGGCTGGCCCGCCACGTCGAGCACGCGCCCTGCGGCGAGCACGTTGGGAACAGCGATCCGCACGTCGCCGAGTTCCACGCTCGCACCCGCGGCGGGCGGCGCGATCGCGATTCCCGCACTGCCCAGCAAGACGTTGCGCTCGTCGCGCAGCTTGAGTTCGAACTGGCTCGCCGAGCTGATGTCCTCCGTCGTGCGGAACACCAAACGCCCGTCCGATGCCGTGCGACCCCGCTCACGCGTCAAAATCTCGCTCCTACTCTGCTGGACGGCGCATAGATCCACCTCGAAGTCCGCGTCCCCGAGCGGCGCACCCTGCTCATCCACGACGCGTCCCGCAAATGTCACCCCCACCGGCTGCGCCTGCAGCCGCAGCACGACGCTCTCGCCTTGGGCCTGCGGCCCTGGGCGCAGAACCTCGTCGACAGGCGCCTGGAAGGTTCCGCTGCGCAGCCAGACGAGCAGCTGGCGGCCAGCCTCCACACAACCGAAGTGTGCTTTGCCGTCTTCGAGTGGCAGCCATTGTTGAGAGTCGCGCTCGCGTTCGACCTCGTCGGGATGTTCGTCGAGGTCGAAGACTTCGATCGCCACCTCGCTGTCCGAAGGCGCGGCCACAAGCTCCACCCGCACACTCCCGAAGGCCGGCATCCGCAGCTCCAAGACTTCACTCGGCGGACGCACGATGTCGATCTCGACGTGCACGCTAGCGAGCAAAGGCTCGTCGATCGCGACGGCAAAGCGCGCGTCGAAGTTCCAATCACCGCCGACCAACTGGCGCAGGTGTCGCAGTCGCGCGATTCCGTCGCTGCCAGAGAGCGCCGAGCCGTGGTCGGTGAACGACGCGGCGTCCCAGAACTGGCGCAGCGCCACGCGCACGCCAGGCACCGCAGCGCCGGTGGCGTCGAGCACGCGTGCGCGGACCTCGACTTCGGGCTGGAGCGCGATCAGGAGCGGCGCCTCGCTGTTGCGGGTGATCTTGGCCAAGCCCCACAGCCCGCTCGCCCGCGCGATGAGTCGGCCTTCGCCAGCCTGTGGTGCGTACCAGCGTCCGTCCACTCGGCGCTCGAGCAACTGCGCGAACTGCGTCAGACCTTCGTCGATCGTTCCCGTGCGTTCGGCGCGCGCGAAGCTCGAGGTTCCGGAGCGCTCCTCGGCCAAGCTCAACGGCCAGAACCACACTTCCGCCTCGCCCACGCGCTCGCGACGCGCGCCGCGCACGGGGACGACCTCCAGTCCGCGCGGCGCCTGTTCGTCGACACTCGCCTTCGGCGCGTCGGCGACAGCGGCCGCGGTGCGT
>Ga0172376_10004587_pt1 | contig 15733 bp, 8 predicted proteins | sample Lak35m_FD_121114 | JGI IMG/M metagenome (GOLD analysis project Ga0172376, IMG submission 121114) | Freshwater microbial communities from Kabuno Bay, South-Kivu, Congo - kab_092012_35m | ecosystem: Environmental > Aquatic > Freshwater > Lake | place: Democratic Republic of the Congo: South-Kivu... | reverse complement strand
AATTCCAGCATATCGAACTATTCTTGAATCAGCATCCCGGACCGGCGCCCCTTTTGACATCAGCCACCGAATGGATCCATCCTCATCACGGGTCCGCCACATGCAGTCGAACTCAACACCCTTAAGGAGTGCCTCTGCGGCAGCAGCTTCAACGGTTTTACGGTCCTCGGCAATAACGGTTTTCAGCCAGTTATCAAAAGATGGCTTACAGCTGTTCGGCTTCAGGCCCAGCAGCGCCCACATCTTATCACTCCAGACGGCATCATTTGTTTCCATTATGGCCTCCCATACACCTGAATTGGTGGAGGTCAAAATGAAATTCATCCGCTCGCTGTTGGCTACAAGCTGCTCCTGAAGGTGCTTGCGCTCCGTAAAATCGTGGATGATGGAGTAGAGGAGGGACTTGCCCTGCAGAATAATCGGGCCGCTGAAAACTTCAACATCACGGATGGATCCGTCACTGCGTCGATGGCGGAAGATAAAGTAGTTCCGTTCATCACGCCTTGCCCGCTGCATCTCTGCTTTAATTTCAGCCTCACTCAACATGTTTATCTCACTGATATTCATCCGGCACAGCTCATCGTGCTCCCATCCGTAAAATGTTACTGCAGCCGGATTGGCATCAATAATCCGGCCACTCTCCGGATCAATGATGAGCATGATGATATACTTGTTCTGAAAGAGGGTTTTGTAGCGGGCCTCGCTTTGCCGTATCTCGTTTTCAGCCTCATCACGATGCTTGCGGGTGCGCAGCATCGTGATGCCGTATGCCAGATTGTCAGTGAGTGAAGCAAGCAGCGCAATCTCCTCTTCGGTAAAGGCATCGACCATTGAGGAGTAGATATTCAACACCCCGAAAACATGATCATCACTCTTCATCGGAAGTCCAAGAGATGAGACATAACCACGCGCCAGAGCCTCTTTGCGCCATGGAGCGAAACGGGGGTCGGCCTGCATGTTCCTTGTGGTAAAGGGCCTGCCCGTGCGAACAGCACTCCCTCCGGGCCCCTGTCCATGTTCATTATCTCCCCAGGAGACCTTGAGCGTCTCAAGGTAACCCGCATCGTAACCGGCTTTGGCTACTGGCAGAACACTTTTTTCCTCGTCATCAAGTGCATAACCCACCCAGGTCATGCGGTACCCTCCGGTTTCAACGATAATGGTGCAGATCTCCTGCAAGAGTTCCTCTTCGGATTGGGCATGCAGCAGAGCCTGATTGCAGTTGTTGATAGCCTGAAGTGCGCGGCTCCGCTTTTGAAGTTCGGTAATATCGGAGAGAATCAGCTGGCAATCATCACTCTTGCTGAGGTGCACAGCCTCCACACGAATGTTGTGACCCTGTGGAGGAGTTTGAGCCTCCGCAGCCGGAATGCCTTCAGCTGACAGGAGTACTATTTCACAGCAGCCCGGTGCTTTCAGTTTGAAGAGGCTCTCCATGAGCGCACTGTATACAGGAATGTACTCCGGAGCAATAAAGTGCCGGAAAGGCTTATTGATCAACAGGGAGCGATCCACGCCGAGCATCCGGGATGAGGTCAGGTTGGCCTGGATGATTTTGCCCTTATTGGAAATAGTCAGATAGCCCAGAGGGGAGAAGTCATAAAGCGACGTGTAACGATCAAGAGAGCTCTCAAGTTCGGCTCTTGAATGCATAAGCTCTTCCTGCTGCATCTCAAGCTCAAGCTGATGAACCGAGAGCTCATGGATAATACGGCGCATATCCTGGGGTGACGTCAATGCATCAGGATCAATACTCAGCTTGTCCCGCAGTCGTTGTTCAGCAAGAAGCCGGAGTTCTGATGATGGCTCTGCAGTGACTCTCTTTTTATTCATGAACGAGTATTCAGGCTCCTCGGGAGGTGACGCAAGGATGTTAATTCAATAATACCAAATGTAGTGGATTATTTCCCTTTTTTTATGGAGATGGTGCCTGAAGACCATGCACCTGCTCTCAGACCGGCATTAGGACAGAGAGGAGAGGGGTGGGGGAGAAGAGGTATCCCGGCATCTGATTTCGGAAAATTCGATACCGGGGATTACGCCTCTTTTCATGAGGAGCGCTCCAGTGGTGAGGGTTACCTGGTGCGTCCCGGTCTGGATGACCAGCGTTTCGGCGCAGTTTTGGCCGGAGGTTTCGGACCGGGGTGGCCTGAATTCCCTCTCCCGTTCTGTTTCGGTGCCTTGACCGGATTATGATCGATCAGGGGGAAGGGGTGATTGTCAATAACGGGGATTTTTTTGCCGATCAGTTTTTCAATATCCCGCAGGTACTCTTTCTCCTCGGCATCGCAAAAAGAGTATGCCGTGCCTTTTGCTCCGGCTCTTCCTGTCCTTCCGATGCGGTGGACGTAGGTTTCAGCAATATTTGAGATCTCAAAGTTGATCACATACTCCAGTTCATCAACGTCAATGCCGCGGGCGGCGATATCCGTTGCCACCAGAACACGGGTAGTCTGGTTCTTGAAGTTCGACAGCGCTCGCTGGCGGGCATTCTGTGCCTTGTTACCATGAATGGCCTCGGCACGGATATTATGATGCGACAGGAATTTAACGACCTTGTCAGCCCCGTGTTTTGTGCGGGTAAAGACCAGAGCAGTTTTAATACTCTGATCTTTGAGAATATCAACCAGAAGGCTGTTTTTATTTCCCTTGTCAACAAAATAGATGTGCTGCTGAATGATATCAACGGTTGACGATATCGGGGTTACCGAGACCTCGGAAGGGTTATGCAGTATGGTGCCCGCAAGCCTGACGATCTCCGGCGGCAGTGTGGCTGAAAAGAAGAGGGATTGTTTCTTTTTTGGCAGTACGGCCAGTACTTTTTTGATGTCGTGGATAAAACCCATGTCGAGCATGCGGTCAGCTTCATCCAGCACAAATATTTCAACATCCCGCAAATTGAGAAATCCCTGATTCATGAGATCAAGCAGTCGGCCCGGAGTGGCAATAACAATGTCGACTCCGTTTCTCAAGGCTGAAATCTGGGGGTTCTGATTGACCCCTCCGAAGATGACCGTATTGTTCAGTCCGGTATGACGACCGTAGGCCCTGAAGCTTTCACCGATCTGGATGGCAAGCTCTCTGGTCGGGGTGAGAATAAGGCTTCTGATTTTCCGTTTTTTCTCATTGCTATGGCTCTCGCTCAGCAGCTGAAGAATCGGAATGGCAAACGCCGCTGTTTTTCCTGTACCTGTCTGGGCACAGCCAAGAAGGTCATTGCCCTGAAGTATAATCGGAATCGCTTCGGCCTGTATCGGGGTCGGGGTTGTATACCCCTCTTCCTGAAGCGATTTTAAAATTGGCTCTATAATGTCCAAAGAGTGAAATTGCATATGGTAAATAATTGTTCAATTGTTCGTTATGGTAACTTCGACTATATGTATGGTTGTTATGCCCACCACATATTCCGAGGTTGCGCATAACCGGTTCACTGTAGACGGTCATCTGAACAGGTGACGACAGTCTGCAAGCAGAACCTCTTCCGGATTGTTTTCAGGCCACCGGAGCAATGACGCTGTTCAGCGAGATTTCAGAAATGACGGCAACAATATTCTCGACAACCTTTTTGTTGAAAGCTGTCGGCATAAGCTTGTCGTGTGTAGGCTTGATGGAGTCGGCGATTGAGGAGGCTACAGCCATTTTTATCTCCGGAGTGACCTGTTTGATACCCGTCTTCAGCAATCCTTTGAAGAGTCCGGGGAAGACCAGGGCGTTATTGACCTGATTGGGAAAGTCGGATCGTCCGGTGCCGACAATGGATGCTCCGGCCCTGAATGCGAGATCAGGCATGATTTCAGGAGCAGGATTTGCCATGGCAAAGATGAACGGCTCACTCTTCATCCCTTTTACCATGCTCTCGGTCACGATGTTTCCTTTTGATACTCCGACAAAAACATCAGCACCCGTCATGGTGCTCTGCAGATCACCTTTATGCTTCGCCCTGTTGCTGACTCTGGCAATGGCCTGTTTGATCGGATTCATTCCCGGCCGGCCTTCGTAGATAGCGCCCTGGGTATCAACGAGCACAACATCCTTGACTTCGGCATAGATCAGGAGCCTTGCGATTGCAATACCTGCAGCACCGGCGCCATTGATGACCACATGGAGTTCATTCAGATTACGGCCGGTTACACGGCAGGCATTGATCATTGCCGCAAGGGTGACAATGGCTGTTCCGTCCTGGTCGTCATGAAAAACCGGAATGGAGAGTTCGTTTTCAAGCCGTTCAAGGATCTCAAAACAGCGCGGAGCGGAAATGTCCTCCAGATTGATACCTCCAAAACTGGGCTCGATAAGCTTGCAGAATTTAACGATATCGTCGACATCGGTAGAGTTTATGCAGAGGGGGATGGCATCAATATCTGCGAATGACTTGAAGATTATGGATTTGCCTTCCATTACCGGCATGGCGGCTTCAGGCCCGAGGTTTCCCAAACCCAGTATAGCTGTTCCGTCGGAGACTATCGCGACCTGATTGGCCCGGTTGGTCAAGGTGAAGGATTTGGTTTTATCATGACCGATTTCAGTACAGACCGCAGCAACTCCCGGAGTGTAGGCCAGAGAGAGATCGTTTTTGGTTTTAAGGCTGACCTTTGATCGGATTTCGATTTTACCTCTTGATTTGAGGTGCAGTGCAATTGACTCTTTGGAGTAGTTCATTTTGTTCAGGAACTCGAGTTTCCTGTGAAGATTTAAAGGTAAATGTGGTGAATTCAGCTCTCGTACTGAGTATTTCTCTGAAAGCCCTCAAGCTTTCCAAAAAATAACGTACCTGCGGAAAGGGTGAATGAAAGGCAGGGCAATATAGATTATTTTCTCGTTCTTAACGTGTTTGATCCAAATAAATTAGTTCAACATATATTTCGTTGTCCTACAATAATTTACAAGAATCCGCCACTAAACGTTCCCTTTGGCGGGTAGTACGTCAGAATTCAGTCGCGCCGTTTGCTGACAGGGTATTCCATCACGAAAGGCTTTGTTTATAGCTCTTTTTACAGCCGTGTGAGTACGTAAAGCTTGCGCGATAATGGCGTAAATCGTATTTTTCGTTATAGCGTGACCACTCTCGTTGTTGATGATGGGCGGGGTTTATCCTCAATAGCCCATGCTCTACTGAATGAATATGGTATGCAATATGCCGTATTGCCGGTATTTACTTCTTTCGTTTTTATCGTCAATTTTAAGCGATCAACGTTACGCACAACCTGCTGAAGCACCAGGGGGGCGGTATGAGGAGCATCCGGTATGCTCAAGCGCTCTTTTCCCGCAGCAGATCGTACAGCTCCTGTTTCAGCTCGCTCTTCGTTGAGCAAGCGGGATATACCTGTAGGGTATGGGCTGGTTCAATAGACTTCATTCAATCTGAAATAGTACTCTTATGGCAAAAAGTGTCGTAAAGTGGGTTGATGGCAAAAAAGGGTACGGCTTTATTGTCAATCCTGACGGGGGAGAGGATATTTTTGTTCACTACTCCACCATTGATTCCGTACACCGCTTCAAGTTTCTCAATCAGGATGCTGAAGTGGATTTTGAGCTTGATGATTCCAAGCAGAGATTGCAGGCCAGGTATGTCAAAGAGATCTCCATCGCCTCCTGAGCGCTGAACACCGCAAAAAAAAAGTCCATCATGCCTCGTTGCATGATGGACTTTTTTATAAAAACTGCAAAACGCTCCTCTTAACCGCCAACTTCATCCTTCAGCGATTTTCCGGGTCTGAACTTTACCACTTTTTTTGCGGCAATAGTTATGGTTTTGCCGGTCTGGGGATTACGTCCCTGACGAGCAGCCCTGTCTACAGTTGCGAAAGTGCCGAAACCGGCAAGTGGCACATCGTTACCGTTTTTCAAAGAGGCTTTTACAATACCGATAAAGGCCGTGAGAGCCCGGTCAGCATCTGCTTTGGTCAGTTTGGCCTGCGCGGCAATTTTCTCGATTAATTCGGCTTTAGACATAGGGTGTATATTTTTAGGGTTAAGGAAAAAGCATGTATCAGGTCAAATTGGTTGATTACCTATTGTGTCAGTACCTCTGTTATGAACGTGCAGGAGCGGGCTGATCCTCATTCCCTGAGCATAATCCGCTGCTCGTTTGTTGCAAAACCGGTTTTGAGAGAGGAGCGGCAGCGTCATTGATGCTGTGATTGTGCTCGCTGATTATAAAATAAACCAAAATATATATAAACTTTCAAAGTTCACGCTGTCGTTATACGCAACCAATACGCCGCACCTGCCATTATTTTATACCTTTTCCATAAATATTGTTATACAGACCATATTTTCAGCATCAATTTTGTGCAAAGTGATCTATTTTTTATGCTGATACAAGCGGAGTGAGATGGCCGGGCAATGAGCAGATTTTGCTTTGTATGCTTCTCCTCCCTTGCCCATCGTAGTACGGTAACTGCCGTTTAATGCTGAAGGTCAAGAAGTGATGAATTTAAGTGGTTATTGTGCATTCTGAACTGATAAACCCCCTGAACCTGCTCCATGCCACTTAATCTCTACACAAGCAACCGGATGGAAGTTCTGGTTGCTGCTCTTGGCGATACGCTTGGCAAGCCGTTGACCTCTGCATTGCAGAGCGAGATGATCGTTCTGCAGAGCAGGGGTATGCAGCGCTGGCTTTCAATGGAGCTTGCCAGTCGTTTCGGAGTCTGGGCCAATGGTCACTATCCCTTTCCAAATGCAATGGTTACCGGGTTGTTTGAGTGTATGCAGCTCGATCAACCTGACAGTTCATCGTTTTCAAAGGAGGTGATGACCTGGAAAATTATCCGTCTTCTCGGGGAGATGACAGAGCTTGAGGTTTTCAGGCCGCTTCAAACCTATCTTGCCGATGACCGGAACGGTCTGAAATGCTTCCAGCTTGCCGGTAAAATTGCCGATACCTTTGACCAGTACACCCTTTTTCGCTCCGACCTGCTTGCAGGCTGGGAGGTGATGGAGGATTCCGGGGCCGGGGAGTGGCAGGCGGTACTGTGGCGTAAGCTGGTGGATGAGGCTTCCGGAAAACACCGGGGGAGCCTGAAGGATGAGTTCTGCAGAAAGATCAGAAGCCGCCAGGGTCACGTTGCCCGCTTTCCTGAACGGATCGCTTTTTTCGGTATCTCCTCTCTTCCCGGATTTTATCTGGAGATGCTCTCTGCGGTTTCGGAAATCGTTGACGTCAATCTTTTTATCCTGAGCCCTACAAAGGAGTACTGGGGTGATATTGTCTCCAGAAGAAGGGTTGCCGGGATGCCTGCTGCCGAAAAGGCGTTGCATACCGAAGGCAATCCGCTGCTTGCTTCACTTGGCACCATTGGCCGCGATTTTTCCGGGATGGTTCTTGAGCTGAACGATGATGCCGTCGTAGAGGAGGAGCTCTATGTTGATCCGGGAGAGGATTCGCTTCTCCATCTCGTGCAGTCAGATATGCTCAATCTCGCTGATGCGGGATCGGATGGCGTACGGCGTAAGGTTGATGCAGTGGATCGCTCCGTGCAGATTCACTCCTGTCACAGCCCGCTCAGAGAGATTGAGGTTTTGCATGATAACCTGCTGTTCATGCTTGACGAACTGCCCGGTCTCAAACCCAGAGATATCCTTGTGATGCTGACGGATGTTGAAGCCTACTCTTCATATATTTCAACGGTTTTTGGCCGGAGCGGAGAGGGGGTTCCGGCTCTGCCATACACCATCGCCGATCGCACGTTTCTCAATGAGGGTGAGATTGCTTCATCGATGCTCAAACTGATCGATATCGAGGGGAGCCGCATGACGGCGCCGCAGCTCTTTGACCTGCTCTCCACTCCACCGGTGAGCCGAAGATTCAACCTTGAAGAGAGCGGCCTGGAAACCATACGGGAGTGGATTGAGGAAACGAACATCAGGTGGGGTATCAACGAATCGGACCGGGAGGCAAGGGATCTTCCCGCATACCGGGAGAACTCGTGGCGGGCCGGTCTTGACCGTCTCCTTCTGGGCTGCGCCATGCCGGAGAGCGGCGAGCTGTTTGCAGGAATTCTTCCCTGTGAAGATATGGAGGGAGGGGTTATTGAACTGCTCGGAATCCTTGCCGGTTTTATCGATTCCATTGAAAGGCTTGCAATCCGGATCAGGAGTGCGCGTACTCTTGAAGAGTGGCAGGAGTTCTTTCTTGCCATGCTCAATGAGTTTATCAAGGCCGATGAGGAGTCCGAAAGAGAACTTGCGGCCATTCATGGCGTGGTGAACACAATCAGCGACTTTGGCCCGAAATCCCGTTTTACAGGGGAGGTTCAGCCTGCGGTGATGCTTTCCTGGATGCGGATGAATCTTGAACAGGAGGAGCACGGTCTGGGGTTTATGACCGGAGCAATAACCTTCTGCTCCATGCTGCCGATGCGGAGCATTCCTTTCAGGGTTATTGCCATGCTGGGCATGAATGACGGGGCATTTCCACGTCAGGATCGCTCTCCGGGCTTCGACCTTATCGCCAGGGAGCCCCGCCGGGGGGATCGCTCGAAACGGAGCGAGGACCGATACCTTTTTCTTGAAACACTCCTTTCCGCCCGTGATCGGCTTTACCTGAGCTATGTGGGTCAGAGTGTTCGGGATAACAGTGAAATTCCCCCCTCCGTGCTCATAAGCGAACTGCTCGATGCCATAGAGCGGGGGTTCCTCTTTTCCGGCAATGAGCGTGCTGAAAAGCGCCTTGTTGTCCGCCATCGCCTCCAGGCCTTCAATGCGGCATATTTTACCAAGGGGTCACCTCTTTTCAGTTATTCACGGGAGAACTTTCAGGCGCTTGCGGGTTTTGCTTCAGCAGGCAGTAGCTCCGTTCCCTTTATTGATGAGCCGATAGAGGTGCTCTCCGAAGAGCATAAAACCGTTTCCCTTGACCGGTTGATCCGTTTTTATGATAACCCGGCGGCGTTTTTTCTTTCCGAACGCCTCGGGATACGATTCGGAGGGTCAATCAAGCCGCTTGAAGAGCGGGAACCCTTCTCTGTCGGCGGGCTTGACGGCTATTATATGAAGCAGGAGCTGCTCGACGAGGAGCTTCAGGGAGGCAATCCCGAACGTCTGCTGCCGATTTTTCGCGCCAGAGGTCTCCTTCCTCCTGCCCGGAACGGCGAGATGGTGTTCCGGAAGATGGTTGATGAGGTAAAGGCCTTTGGCGGAGTGGTGCGACAGAAAACCGGAGGAGGAGCGCCTCTTGCCCCGCTCAATGCAGAGCTTCAGCTTGGTACTTTCCGGCTCACCGGTTCTCTTGAGCGGCTTTCCGCCTCCTGCCGGATGCAGGTGCGCTGTGCATCCATGAAGCCGAGAGATCAGATACGGAGCTGGATTGAACATCTCGTGCTCAATGTCATTGCACCGGAGGGTTACCCGCATGAGAGTGTGCTGGTGATGCAGGATAAGGCAAAACGATACCGATCGGTTCAGGATGCCCCGTTGCTTCTTGAGAGAGTGCTCGACTACTTCTGGGAGGGTCAGAGAGAGCCGCTGCCATTTTTTCCGGGGGCATCGCTTGCATGGGCCGGAAAATATGGAGAGGATGATGCCATCCGGTTTGAAGCGGCTGACACAGCGTGGAGTGCGGGTTACCTCTCAAGCGGTGAGGGTGCCGATCCGGCAATTCAGCGATGCTTCGGTTCCGAGCCCCCGTTCACTGATCGTTTCGGAACCATCGCCGATGAGCTGCTTCTTCCCATGCTGGCCAGTGGAGAAAGGGCATGAGTATGAAAAAGCTTGAACTCGGCAGTGTTGAACTTGCCGGAATGAATCTTATCGAAGCCAGTGCCGGTACAGGAAAGACCTATGCCATCGCATCGCTCTATCTTCGCCTTCTTCTGGAGTCCGGGCTGCTGCCGGAGCAGATCCTTGTGGTGACCTATACCGAAGCTGCTACGCAGGAGCTTCGCTCAAGGATTCGAAGCCGGATACGCGAGGGGCTGGATGTTCTGGAGGGAGCCGGCACCGGTGATCCCTTCCTGACCGAGATCTCAACGAGAGCCCGGGAGGCCGGAACCGGAAGGGAGAAGGGGGTGCTCGAACAGGCTCTTGCCGCTTTCGATACGTCCGCGATATTTACCATTCACGGCTTCTCCCTGCGAGCCCTGCAGGAGAATGCCTTTGAAAGCGGTTCGCTCTATGACACCGAGCTTGTAACTGATGAGAGTGAACTGTTGCGGGAGATTGTCGATGACTTCTGGCGGCACCATTTTTTTTCTGACACTCCGGATCTTCTCGGTTTTGTCCTGCAGCAGAAGAGCTCTCCCGAGAGCTTCATGAAACTCCTCAAAGGGGTGCACGCTTCGGGAGGTGGTGAGATTGTTCCGCAATTCACTCCGATGGACATTCTGTCGATCGAACAGAGATGCATGCAGCGCTTCAACGAGATTTCAGATCTCTGGCGGGATGAGGCGCTGAATGTGCAGCTTCTGCTTCAGACCGACAAGGGGCTCAGCCGCTCGGCAGATAACTATCGGGCTGATCTGCTGCCGGATCTTTTTGACTCGATGGAGCGCTTTGTACGCTCTGCAAATCCCTATGACCTCTTCACCGGCTTCGGGAAGTTCACAGAGAGCGGGCTTGCGGGAGGCACCAAACCCAAAGGCAGTGCTCCTCAGCATCCTCTTTTTCAGTTATGCGAATCCTTGAACGCGCTGGTTTTCGAGCGCTTTGTTGCCCTGAAGTTCGAACTGATAGTCTTTTATCACGAGAATATGCCGCTTCGCAAGAGGGCAAGGAATGTTCGTTTTTTCGATGATCTGCTTGCTGACCTTTATCATGCGCTCGACAGCGAAGAGCTGGCCTCGGTACTCCGCACGCAGTACAGGGCCGCCCTGATTGACGAGTTTCAGGATACCGATCCGGTTCAGTATGAGATTTTCAGAAAGATCTACGCTGGTTCCGGTGCGCCGCTCTTTCTGATTGGCGATCCCAAACAGGCGATCTACAGCTTTCGGGGGGCAGATATTTTTGCCTACCTGAGGGCCGCCGAAGAGGTAGAGGAGAACCGGCGCTTTACCCTGACCTCAAACTGGCGTTCCGATTCCTCACTGCTTGATGCCTTCAATACCATTTTTCATCAGCAGCGCCTCCCTTTTCTTTTTGAGGGCATTGTCTATCATCCGCTTACTCCCGGAGAGAGCCGGGAGGCGTCCGGTGCTGTTGAACGCCAGGAGGGTGCAGGGGAGCGGCCGATGCAGATCTGCCTGATGGATCCCGGAAATGAGAGCGGCACCTTTACGACCGGCAGTGCGGAGCGTTTTGCCGCCGAGGCCTGCGCATCTGAAATTGAGCAACTGCTCTCTGACGGTTTCAACGGGAGCTCCTTTCCTCCGGATTGTTCCCTGAATGCCGGCGACATTGCCGTTATTGTCCGTACGCACCGTCAGGCTCGCATGGTGCAATCAACACTGCGCTCAAGGGGAATTTCCGGAGTAATGCGGAGTGACGGGAGCATCTTTGTTTCAAACGAGGCCGAGGAGGTTCGTATTCTGCTCGCAGCACTCTCCGATCCCGGCGCTGAAACTCTTGTGCGGACGGCTCTGGTGACCGATATCCTCGGCCTCTCGGGTAACGATATTGACCGCCTGAATCGTGATGAGACCCTCTGGATTCCCTGTCTGGAGCGCTTTCACCGTTACCATCGAATCTGGCTTGAACGGGGTTTCATGGCAATGGCCAGTGAGTTCATGAGTAATGAAGCGGTTCGCGCCCGTCTTTTACGCTTTTCCGACGGTGAACGCCGGTTGACCAACGTGCTGCACTGTTTTGAACTGCTGCATCGGGAGGCAGAGGAGCGGCGGCTTGGTATTGAAGCACTTGCATCATGGTTCAGTGAGCGGATTGCCGCAGGGGAGAGTGCCGACGAGTACCAGATACGACTTGAAAGCGATGAGGCGGCAGTCAGAATTGTCACTGTTCATGTGAGCAAGGGACTTGAGTATCCGGTTGTGTTCGCGCCATTCCTCTTCGGCGGGATCAATGCCGGAAAGGATGTTGTACAGTTCCATGATGAAAAGGGAAAGCTGGTAAAGGATTTCGGTTCAGGCACCATTGCTGAGAACCGGAGTGCTGCCGAAAAAGAGGCCTTGGCTGAAAACCTCAGGCTTCTCTATGTTGCACTGACAAGGGCAAAGTACCGATGCTATCTTTTCAGTGCCAGAGTTGTTGACGGACGGAAAAAAGAGAGCACACTCCTCTCACCCTTGACCTATCTGTTTCACGCCTCGGAAGAGGCAAAACGTTCGCCCGTGCTTGTGAGGGCGGTAACCGAATCGATACGCGCTCTCGGTGCCGGGGAGATGGCCATGCAGCTCACCGCGCTTGCAGAAGCCTCCGGGGGTTCGATAGGGGTTCGCACGATTGAAGCGGCTCAAGCTCTGCCCATGAAGCACCTTCCCGCTTCTGGCGGAGAGGAGATGTATACTCCTGTGGTGCACTCCTTCAGAGGTCAGATCGAACGTCTATGGCGGGTTTCGAGTTTCACCTCCTTCAGCCGTCATGAGCCTAAAGCGGCTGAACTTCCTGACCGGGATGACCGGGAGGGGGCAATGGTGCAGGCCGTGCCACAGCTGAATGGAGAGCGGAGCATTTTTTCGTTTCCACGCGGAGCGGGAGCGGGGATCATGATGCACTCAATATTTGAAAAGCTTGATTTTGCCTCACCCTCCGGGGAGTCGATAGCGCTCCTTGCTGAGCAGAGTCTCGCCCGGCACGGGTATGCAGGGGAGTGGCTCCCTGTTCTTTTACGGATGATCACCGACACCCTCAACACTCCGCTCTCTACGGGAAACGGCTTTTTCACGCTGGGCGCTCTCAAGCCCCGAAGCTGGGTAACGGAGCTGGAGTTTTTCTTTCCGCTCAGGCAGGTGAGCGCCAAAGCGCTCGGTGAAGTGCTGAAGCGTTATGGCGCCTGTTCAGAAGGTGTTGATCTTCTCTCCGTTGCAGGAGTGCTCGATTTCAGGGAGGTCAAGGGGATGCTTATGGGGTTCATCGATATGGTGTTCGAGCATGAGGGACGCTACTATCTGCTTGACTGGAAATCGAACCATCTTGGCAATAGTGTTGAAGAGTACCGCAGTGACTCCTTGAGAAGAGCCATGCAGGAGAATCTCTATCCGCTCCAGTATCTGCTCTATATCGTAGCGCTGAACCGTTATCTTGCTCTTCGGGTGGCAGGCTACACCTACGCTTCACATTTCGGAGGGGTCATCTACATTTTTTTGCGCGGGGTCAGCCCGCAAGAGGGGGAGTCAGCCGGGTTTTTCCGGGACCTGCCCTCCGCCGGGCTGATTGAGGCATTGACGGATATTCTTATTGAAGACGGGGAGGATGAACGGTGAACAGAGAGTTTCATGAACGGTTGATTGACCGCCAATTTGCCCGGTTTATCTCTGGTATTGCCGGAAACAATGAGGAGTTGTTTGCCCTGCTGGTTTCCATGGCAAGCAATGCTCCCGGAAACGGTCATATATGCCTCAATCTTGAAGATCTTGCCGGAGAGAGCCTCACCGTTGAGGGGAAAAACTTTGATCTTCCCGCTCTCTCCGGGTTGAGAGAGCTCTTGATGCATGCCTCTACAACAGGGGTTCCGGGGCAGTTTCGTCCTCTTATACTTGACACAAAAAATCGCCTCTATCTCTATCGTTATTGGCGATATGAGCATGATCTTGCCGTTGCACTTCTTGAAAAGGCGGAAGGTACGGCAGGGAGTGTCGATGAGGAGCTTCTTGCAGAATCACTTGAGCGCCTCTTCACTGACGCCCAGCCAGGGGAGGAGAACCGGCAAAAAGCAGCCGCAGCAATAGCCCTTCGTCGGCAGCTCTGCATTATTTCCGGGGGACCGGGCACCGGCAAGACATCGACCGTGGTCAGGATTCTTGCCTTGCTGCTTATGCAGGAGGGGGGGCTGAATCTGTGCATTGCCATGGCTGCTCCTACAGGCAAGGCCGCAGCAAGACTCAGGGCTTCGGTGAGCGATATCCGTCGTGATCTTGACTGTTCCGAGAGTGTCAGGAGTGCCATCCCCGAGAGCGTTGTTACCATTCACCGTCTTCTCGGAACAGCTTTCCGTTCACACAGTTTCCGTTATGGTGCCTCAAACCGGCTCCCTTATGATCTTGTCATCGTGGATGAGGCCTCCATGATTGCATTGCCTCTGATGCATGCTCTTCTCCAAGCACTCAGGCCGGGAGCCCGCCTCATCCTGCTTGGCGACAGGGACCAGCTCGCCTCGGTTGAGGCGGGGGCCGTGCTTGGTGATATCTGCACTGCCGGAGAGATGAACGCTGCTTCGCCGCTTGGCCGCTCAATGGTGATGCTGAAAAAAAATTTCCGCTTCAGCGAGAAGAGCGGTATCGGAGAGCTGAGCCGACTGATCAATGTCGGCAGAGGGCAGGATGCCATGCATCTCTTGAAAAGCAGTCCACCGGGTACGCTCTCATGGCAACAGCTCACCTCCCGTGAAGAGCTGAACAGAGCGCTGCCCGAAAAGATTGTTGAAGGATATCGAAGCTACACCGAAGCTACGACACCTGCAGAGGCGCTTGAGCGGTTCGAACGTTTCAGGATAGTATGTGCGCTTCGCGACGGTCCGTTTGGTGTCAGCGGCCTCAACGGGGATATTGAGAGGATTCTTCGCCGTGCGAATCTGATTTCCGCTACCGGACCGGACTACCGGTGCAGGCCTCTTCTGGTTACAGCTAATGATCACAGACTTCAGCTCTTCAATGGAGATACCGGAATTCTTTTTCCCGATCCGGAGAGTCAGGGTGAGCTGCGTGCATTTTTTCCCGCGGCTGAGGGGGGAATGCGAAAGCTGGCTCCCGTAAGAGTTCCGGAGCATGAGACCGCATTTGCCATGACCGTTCACAAGAGCCAGGGTTCCGAGTTCGAGAGGGTTCTGTTGATTCTCCCTCCGGCACGCTCCGATATTCTTACCAGAGAACTGCTCTATACCGCAATAACAAGGGCGCGATCCGGTGTAGAGATCTGGGGAGATGAAGCGCTCTTTACTTCAGCTGTCAGCCAAAAGAGTGTGCGCAACTCGGGACTGACCGATGCGCTCCTGCATGAGGAAAAGGGGGAAGAGTGGAAACGGTTGTTGATGATGACATAAAGAAATGCGCTTTTTTCTGAACAATAAACATCACGCGAGATGAACGACATTCTGTTTATTGCCGGCATTACAGCTTTTGTCATGTTCTGCTCGATCTTTTGCATGATGATGGTCCGCTGGCGTTTCGGGGAGGCGGAACTCTCAAAGCATAATGATGTCGCAGGTTTTATCTATTCCGTTGTCGGGGTTATCTATGCTGTCCTTCTGGCTTTTGTTGTGATTGTGGAGTGGGAGTTGTATCGGGATGCAGAGTCAAGGGTGCATGAAGAGGTTCGCTACATGGCATCGGTATTCAGGGATGTAAGGGCTTTCAGCGGAAGGCCGGAGGCTGTTGCGATCCAGGAGGAGATCATCGCCTACACTACACGGGTTATCAATGAGGAGTGGCCGATGATGGCTGAAGGCAATTCAAGTCCTGAAGCACTCCGCTCCGTTCACAGGATATTTGATTTCACTCTGCAGCTCAGACCGCAGAATGAATATGAGAGCATCTGGTACCGGGAGATTGTTTCAAATCTCAATGATTTCAGCGATGCAAGAAACCAGAGAATTCTGGCCGGAAAGGAGGGGGTAATTCCGCCATTTATGTGGAGTGTCATGATTATCGGCGGTATAGTCACCATCGGTTTCAGTTTTCTT
>Ga0172376_10004585_pt1 | contig 15741 bp, 14 predicted proteins | sample Lak35m_FD_121114 | JGI IMG/M metagenome (GOLD analysis project Ga0172376, IMG submission 121114) | Freshwater microbial communities from Kabuno Bay, South-Kivu, Congo - kab_092012_35m | ecosystem: Environmental > Aquatic > Freshwater > Lake | place: Democratic Republic of the Congo: South-Kivu... | reverse complement strand
CGGTTGACCCATCCTGCAAGGTCAGCACCACAGCGCCTTCAATTTCATGCAAAGGCCCGCCATGGACGGAAACGCCGCGGCGATTGATGCGCGGGCTTTCAAGGGTAAGGTCGTAATCGGAAACGGGTGAGTCAAAACGCCGGATTTGCGCGAGAACGGCAAAGACACGGTTATCAGGCGGCAGGATGTCACTCAGCTTCAATTGGCAGAGGGCACCGGCGGAAAGCTTGAAGAATTGCTCGGCGGCGCCATTGGCAAAGGTGAAGCGGTCTTCCGCATTCACCACCACTGCCGGCACCGGCAAGGCGGCAAGGACCATGGCGCTATCAAGGCGCGGCGTGCTGCGATTGGTGGCGGGCAGGCTGGTGCGCGCATTCATGCCGCGATCCGCCCTTCCCCGGCTTCGCGGAAGGAATCCCGCACGGCAATGACGCCCTTTTCGATCAGCGGGTCGAAAAAGCCATCAATCAGCGCCTGGACCGCTTCCGCCGTTACCGCGTGATTGACCGCCACGCGAAACTCAGCCGAGCCGGGCAAGCCCTTGGAATACCAGGCGACGTGCTTCCGCGCGATGCGAATGCCAGGTTCCGTGCCGTGATGTTCCAGCATCAGCGCGTAATGTTCCATCAGGATGCGCTTTTGCTCGGCGAGGCTCGGTTCCTCGGCGCGGAGGCCATGCATCAGATGGGCGGCGACCTGCCCAAGCAGCCAGGGCCGGCCATAGGCGCCGCGCCCGATCATGACGCCGTCAGCGCCGGATTGGCGGAGCGCTTCCTCGGCATCCTCGATGGATAGGATATCGCCATTTGCAATAACAGGGATTTGCACGGCTTCCTTCACGTGGCGAATAAAAGCCCAATCGGCCTGGCCGGTGTAGAATTGCTGGCGCGTGCGGCCATGGATGGTGACCAGGCGAATGCCACAAGCCTCCGCAATGCGGGCCAGATTGGGAGCATTCAGGCTGTTATGGTCCCAGCCCATGCGCATTTTGAGCGTGACGGGTACGGACACGGCCTTGACGGTGGCTTCCAGAATGCGGGCGGCGGCGATTTCATCGCGCATCAGCGCGCTGCCGGCACTCTGCCCCAGGGCGACTTTTTTGACGGGGCAGCCGAAATTGATGTCCACCACGGCAGCGCCGCGATCCACCACCAGCTTCGCGGCCTCCGCCATGGTTGTCGGGTCACAGCCGGCCAATTGGACTGAGGCCGGGCCGCCAAACCCGTCCAGCTCCGCCATTTTCAGCGTCTGGCGGTTTTCGCGCACCATGGCCTGGGACGCGATCATCTCAGACACCACCATGGGCGTGCCGAGGGAGCGCGCGAGTCGCCGGAAGGGCTGATCGGTCACGCCTGACATGGGGGCCAGGATGACAGGGGCGGAAATGGCCAGACCGCCGAGGTCAATCGGCTTAAGAAGAGGCAGCGACATGGCTAGACTTCGTTATCCTGCATTTATTTTAAGCAATTTATCCAAAAATCCGTCACTCCACAAGGTGTGCATGGCTTTTAGGCATAAATCATGCCGCCTTTAGGGGGCGCTGGATGGTAGCCTAGAGCAAATCACGTTCAGAAGGAATCATCTGAACGTGTGAAGATGCTCGAAAAACAATGATCTAGAGCGGGTTGCGTGAACCCATGTGAACGCAGCATGCTCTAGTCTCGTGGTTCGATCGCCGATGTCGGTTTCCGACAGTGGCGCGAAGCGGCCCAGCAAATACACGGCTATTGGTGCTTGGGGGCTTTTTGGGCTGGGGATAGGTCAGCATGAATTGCACCACGCGAATAGTGCCCCTTCGGTCGGAACCTCATGGCGCTTTGGCAAGTTTATCAAGCATTTTCAAGCCAAGTGGCTTCACTTGGCGGCGCGATGCAGTTTGGAGTGTTTTTCTTAAGACAAAGCGAAGGTGAAGCGCTTCAGATCAGAAATCCAGTTCTGATGAAACCACAAGATCGGGCACGGCTCCCGCCGCTCAGTTCTCGGATGATGCTCCCGTCATGCCTGAACGCCCGACCTGGATGTAGCCTTAGATTGACAAATTTTTTTACAAAATTGTTAAAAAAAGGCCGCATTTGAAGCGTGCACCAATTGACAAGGCCGAGGCGTTAACGGATTATTAACCGCTATCTCAAGTACCCCCCGACTCTGCCTGGGCTTAACGACTCCCCGTCTTTTGGTGAGCCTCTTCGCTCAGGCCGAGTATCTTGAGGAGAAGACCAAAGATGTTCAGGCCAAGGAAGGATCAACTCTTCCTATACGAAAAATATGCCGTCGGCAGTAAAAGGCAAGCATCCCACGCCGATTCGGCGTCGAGCATGCATACGCGCTTTTTGGTCGATGAGCCATTCGCGCCAGCGTCCCCCGCCTGCAAATCGGTGAAGGAACCTTCGTCCCCCGGTGCTGCAGACCTCGCATCGGCAGCTTTGGCCGAATCCTCAAAACTGGTGAATGGCCAGCAGAATTTGATTCAGGAATTGGTTTCACATTGCAAGAATCTGCAGGCGGAGATTGATTTTTGGAAGAACAAGGCCGAAGGCTTTGTTCCAACGCATCAGCACGGGGGAAGCGCGTCACAGGAAACTGCCCGGATCGAGGCAATTCGCAAACTTTTGGCGCGCGAGCTCCATCCTGACGCGGCCAATGTTTCGCCGGCTGAAGCGGCATTGAGAAGTAGTCTTTTCAAGACAATTTGGCCAAAAATTGATCAGATCGCCAAGGGGCGCGCCTCGAATTGAATGGGGCGTTCAGGGGATAATGGCCCTGGCGGAACCGCTTCACGGTTCGGAACAACAATATCAACCGCGCTCCATTCTTCTGTTTTGTTGAGCAGGAACCTAGTAGTGATTTTCCCGCGAAATCGGATAGTTCGTTAAAAACATCTCTCAAGAACGAAGGAGAGCAACCATCATTCAAAACACAAAAATCGCAGATTTTGTACCAAATGTTACATGAAGAACCCAAGATATGGTGTATACACTCCTTGCTTGGTAACGCACGACTCGAACGCAAGGAGATCAGCAATGGATGCCGGTTTCATAGCGGCTGTTGAACGTTTTCCCCTTCCCGCAGTCTTGAGCGCTGTCAGACAAATGGCGGCCAGGTCGCTCTGTCGGGCAAGCCTCCTTTCTCTGCTGAGGTCATGAGGCATGGCAATCAGGAAGGAATTTTTGGCGGCCTATGAGAGCTTTGCACTCAAGGGAACGTCTTCATTTGAGGCGCAAGACTTCCTCTCCGGAATGCCGATAAAGGCGGAAAAAATACGCCCCGAAAAGCCGGCGCCACCCGCCAGCAAACCGACGAGGGAGCGAATAATGGATGGCAACACCTTTATCGCGGCAAGGCCCTCGGGCAATCTCGTGGAGGAGCCCCAAATTCCGCGAGACGCCATGACAAACTTGCTCGAAGTTACCGAGATATTGACAAGGGAGCGCGATGCCTGGAAGGCCATGGCGGAGAGCCTAACCTTGCATCAGCCCCCGAAAAATACAGCAATACAGGAAGGCAAACGCCTTGAAGCGTTGCGGAGGTTTTTGGCGCGGGAACTTCATCCGGATACGGCCAAGCTTGCCAACAAGGACAGGGCGCTGCTCCAAGACCTGTTCAAACATCTATGGCCGCAGATTGACCGCATTGCCAAGGGACAGGCTACTGCGTGACAAAAAAAGCGTTCTGACACTCTCCACAGTATATGATCCAAGCCCAAGTAAATTAGCCTCTGCCGTGCGCCCAGGTGATACCTTTTGACTTGGAAATGCTTTAGTGACTCGGTTCATGATGAACTTTCCCCTGGCCATGATGCGCCCGCGCGCCGATGGTTGTATGGCTGCTGGGCAGTGTCACGCTGGTTTCCGGAACCGACAGCAGCGATCGGACTGGTAGAGCGTGTTACGTTCACATGGGTTCACGCTACCCGCTCTACCTCGTTTTTTTTCGAGCATCTTCACAGGTTCAGATTTTCCATCTGAATGTGATCTGAGCTAGACGGCCGGCATGAAAACCGTGGCACTGCTTCTCTCGGCCGGGCATGGTAGCCGCTTCGGCGCGGCGCAGCCCAAGCAATTCCTGCCCTTGCTGGGCCGACCCGTGCTGCGCCATGCCGCCGAGGCACTTTTGGCCGAGGGCCTGGTCGCCGCGTTGCAACCTGTGGCGCTGGCTGGCGAGGAAGCCTTTCTTGCGAGCCTATTGCAGGGCCTGCCCTGCCTGCCCGTCGTGGCCGGCGGCGCGACGCGGGAAGACAGCGTGCGCGCCGGCTTGGCGGCCATCGCGGCGGAGGCGCCGGACTATGTTCTGGTGCACGACGCGGCGCGCCCCATCATTCCCAAAGGCACCATCCCTGCCCTGCTCGCCGCCCTCGAACACCACCAAGGCGCCATCCCGGCCCAGCCGGTGGCTGATACGCTAAAGCGCGTGGCGGGCGGCGTGATCGCGGCGACTGTCCCGCGTGAGGCGCTATTTCGCGCCCAAACCCCGCAGGCCTTTCGCTACGCGACGCTTTGCGCAGCCCATGAAGCGCGCGCCGGGGCGGTGACGGATGATGCCTCGCTGCTGGAAGCGCTCGGTCAGGCGGTTGCCATCGTACCGGGCAGTGAGCGTAATGTGAAAATCACCTGGCCCGAGGATCTTGCCCGCGTGGAAGCTGAAATGATGGCCCGCATGATGCCACGCACTGGCACGGGCTTTGATGTGCATCGCCTGGTGGCCGGGCGGCCCTTGATCCTTTGTGGCATCACTGTGCCGCATGAGCTTGGTCTTGATGGACATTCCGATGCGGATGTCGGGCTGCATGCGCTATGTGACGCGATTTATGGTGCGCTGGCGGAAGGCGATATCGGGCGCTGGTTCCCGCCATCCCAGGCGGATTGGAAGGATGCCGATAGCGCGGCCTTCCTGCGCCATGCGGCCGGCCGGGTTGCTGCGCGCGGCGGCGTACTGGTGCATGTGGATGTCACACTGATTTGCGAAAGGCCGAAAATCGCCCCGCATGCGGACGCCATGCGCGCGCGCATCGCTGATCTGGCCGGGCTGGATGTAGGTGCGGTTTCGGTCAAAGCCACCACCACGGAACGGCTTGGCTTTACCGGCCGTGGCGAGGGCATTGCCGCTCAGGCGGCGGCCACCATCCTGCTGCCGGCGTAAAGCCGGTCAGCCCAGGCCGAGCCCTTCTGCCGGCGGATTGGCAATCAGCGCCGCATAGGCCGCAGCCTCTTTCGGCTTGCCAATCAGATAGCCCTGGGCGCTATTGCAGCCTTCCAGGATCAGGAGCCGCATCTGATCCTGGGTTTCCACCCCCTCAGCCGTCACGGCGATGCCAAGGCTGCGCCCCAGCCCGACGACTGAACGCAGGATGGCAAGGCTTTGCGCGCTTTCCGGCAAATCCCGGATGAAGGACCGGTCAACCTTCAGCCGGTCAAAGGGGAAGGACCGCAATTGGGTCAGCGATGAATACCCCGTGCCGAAATCATCCATGGCGATATGGCAGCCAAGCGCGCGGATGGCGGCCAATTGCGCCGGCGCATCCCCACTGGCGGGCAGCAGCACGGTTTCGGTCACTTCCAATTCCAGGCGATGCGGGGCCAGTCCAGTTTCCCTGAGCGCCGCGCGCAGCGTGTCCAAAAGCCGCCCATCCTTGAATTGTGCCGGGGCAATATTGACCGCAACGGAAAGGGATTTCGGCCAACGCGCCGCCGTGCGGCAGGCTTCCCGGATTACCCAATCGCCAATCCGTCCCATCAGACCAAGTTTTTCGGCCAAGGGGAGGAAATCACCCGGGGGCACCAGCCCGGTCTCCGGGTGACGCCAGCGGATCAGCGCTTCAAATCCTGTCAGACGCCCGGCGGGAAGGGAGATAAGCGGCTGATAATGAAGTTCAAATTGCTGGGCGCATACGGCGTTGCGCAGCGCCGCTTCGGCATTGCGCTGCGCCTTGGCGCGGGCATCCATATCGGCGCTGAAACGGCACCAGCGCGGCGTTCCGCCTTCCTCATGCTCCAGGCTGGAACGGGCAAGGCCCGCGCAGCGCAGCAGCAGGGATGCGTCATTGCCATCTTCCGGCGCCAGCACAAAGCCAAGCCGTGGCGTTACGGTGACGGTCTCCCCCAGCACCAGATAGGGGTGGCCGAGCAAAGCGGTCAGGCGCTTCGCCATGGCTTCTCCCTGGGAGGCGGTGGAGACATCGGCCTGCAGAATGGCAAATTCATCGCCGGCGAGGCGCGCGACAAGATCGGTACCCCGGATCGCGGCGGAAAGCCGGCGTGCTGCCGCGCGCAACAATTCCTCCTGCGCGGCATGGCCAAGATCGGTGGTCACATGGCGAAGCCCATCCAGATCAAGCACATGCACGGCAATGCGGGCCGGCCGGCGGCCGGGCCTGGTAAGCGCGGTAGCGACCCGCGCAGAGAACATGGCGAAATCGGCGAGGCCCGTAACGGTATCCAATCCGCCACCACCGGGCAGGCTGGTTCTGGATTGAATGGCCAAGGCCCAGGTGCCGCTGCCGGCATGGCGAATGGTAAAACCAAGGCCCGGCGCACCATCCAGGGTGATTTCCTGCTCATCCTCCGCCGGGTTCCAGGTCGCGGCGGCACATGCCTGCACCAGGGTGGCGGCGGCATTGGGTTCCAGGCGAGGGCTGCTATCCAGCAGATCGGAAAGGCTGGTGAAGCGGGTGGCGGAACCGCGACCAAGGCCAAGCAAGCCTAGCGCGCCTTGGCCAAGCGCGCCGATCTGCAGGCTCGTGTCAAAGGTCAGGCGGTTATCCATGAGGCTCAGCCACCCCAGGGCCTGACGTTTCGGGCGTGAATGCCATCGCCTTTGCCCCATGGGCTCGGGCGGCAGGTCAAGCACAGTCTCATGCACTTCACTCCAGAACGGCTCCGCCTCAGGAAAGGCCAGCAAGGCCAAGGCGGCTTCGTTCGCTATAAGCGACGGAAGTGAAGGAAGGGTGGAGAGTGTTATCTGCTGCACGATTTCGCGTATAAGTAGCAGTTCTTGTTTTGTCCACAGCAAAATGAAAATGCGTTGCAAAATGCGAAAGGATTTTGGCAAAAAAAGAGGGCCACTCCATTGGAGTGGCCCTTAGGCAAGGTTGAGGAAGGCTAAGCTGCCAGGAGCGGGCTATCCCGCTACCAGACGTGACTAACCATGCATCAAGCGTGCCACGATTTTCAGCATCAGGATCGCGCCACAAATACCAGAATCAGCCAGCACGCTCCAAAATTGAGACATAATTCGCCACCGCCGCGCCGCCCATATTGAAGACGCCCGCCAAATCCGCACGCGGCAGTTGCATCCCCCCCGCCTGGCCGCAAAGCTGCATCGCCGCCAGCACATGCATGGAAACGCCAGTCGCGCCAATCGGATGGCCCTTGGCCTTCAGCCCGCCCGAGCGGTTCACCGGCAGCTTGCCGCCCGCCGCTGTCCAGCCTTCCAAGGCGGCCCGGCCGCCCTTGCCCTCGGGCGCCAGCCCCATGGCTTCATATTCAATGAGCTCGGCAATGGTGAAGCAATCATGGGTTTCCACAAAGGAAAGATCAGCCACGCCAACCCCGGCCTGTTCATAGGCGCGCTGCCAGGCGGTGCGGGCGCCATCAAAGCGGATGATGTCGCGGGCCGCGATGGGCAGGTATTCATTCACCTGCACCGCAGCGCGGAAGCGCACGGATTTGCCCATGCTTTTTGCCGTCTCGGCATCGGCCAGCACCAGGGCCGCCGCGCCGTCGGATACCAGGGAGCAATCGGTGCGCTTCAAGGGCCGCGCCACATAGGGGTTCTTCTCGCTTTCGTTGCGGCAGAAATCGAAACCAAAATCCTTGCGCATTTGCGCCCAGGGATTGTCCACGCCATTCTTGTGGTTCTTGGCCGCAATCATGGCGAGCGCATCGGATTGATCGCCATGGCGCTGGAAATAGGCTTCCGCGATGCGGCCAAATACGCCGGCAAAGCCGCCTTCAATATCCGATTCCGTCTTGCGATAGGAAGCGGTCAGCAGAATCTCGCCAATCTTGGGGCCTGGGGTCGCGGTCATTTTCTCAGCCCCCACCACGAGCGCGAAGCGGCCGCGCCCGGCGGCAATGAAATCCCGCGCACCATGGATGGCAGCACTGCCGGTGGCGCAGGCGTTTTCATATCGCGTGATGGGGCGGAAGCGCATTTCCGGCACGCTTTGCAGCAGGAGTGAGGCCGGGAAGCCCTGCGGCGTGAAGCCCTCACCGAAAATGCCGACAAAGCCGGCATCAATCTCTGCCGGGGAAATCCCGGCATCCTCGATCGCGGCGCGGGCCACGCGGGCGATCAGGCTTTCCAGATCGGGTTCGCCTTCAAGCTTGCCAAAGGGGCTATGCGCCCAGCCGATGATTGCAGCCTCGGTCATGGTGTTCCTCCGGTTTCAGGGCCTTATGCCAGGGAAGGCCCGCCTTGTAACCTTGCGCCTAGGGATCCGGCTTATTCCGGGTCAATGCCGGCAGCGCGCAGAATGCGGGTGTATTTCTCGACGGCTTCGCGCACGAAGGTCATGACCTGCGCATTGGTTTCAAAACCGGCGCGCGGCGTGACCCCGGCTGTGTCGTTCAGGCGGGTGGCGGTTTGCTGGACCGCCTGGCGGAAGGCGGCGCCAAGCGTTGCCACGGCCTCAGGCGGCGTGCCGCGGGGTGCAACCACCGGGAAAAATTCCTCAAACACCACGCCGGGCATGCCGGCCTCCGGCGCGCTGGGCAGATCGGGCAGCGCTGGGCTGCGGTGGTCCGACAAGACCGCCAAGGCGCGCAGATTGCCGCCGCGCACCTGCCCGAGGGATGAGGCCATGGTCGGCGTGCCGAAATGCGCCTCGCCCGAGACCATCGCCGCAACGCCGGGTCCACCACCACGGTAATGCACGGTCTCCACCTGCACATTCATCAGGTTCATGAACAAAAGCCCGCCAATATGCGGACCGCTGCCAATCCCCGCCGAGGCATAGTTGAAGCGCCCCGGATTGGCGCGGAGCAGCGCCACGAATTCCTGCGCACTGCGCGCTTCCACGCGGGGATTGACCACCAGGAGATGCGGCGAAAAGCCAACAATCGCGATGCCTTCAAAATCCGTCAGCGTGTTGTAGGGCATGCGCGAGACCATGGCCGGCACGGGGGCGAGCGAGCTATTGATGAGCAGCGTATAGCCATCCGCCGGGGCGCGTGCCGCGGCTTCCGACCCGATCACGCTGCCGGCGCCAGCGCGGTTTTCGACAATCATGGGTTGGCCGAGGATCTGGCCCACGGCCTCAGCCAGGATGCGGCCAACAATGTCATTGGAACCGCCTGGCGCGGCGGCGACAATCAGGCGGATCGGGCGTGTGGGGCGCCAGGCGCCCTGCGCACGCAGGATGTTGGGGGCCAGGCCGGCCGAAAGGGCGAGGCCAAGGGCTGTTCTACGCTGCATCATGGATTGTTTTCCTCCCTCAATGTCTTCTTTTGTTTGGCTCCGGCTGCAATTGAAGCCGAATATTGCGCCGATTGGAAGAGGGTTCTGGCGCCAGCAGCCTTTCCCATTGATGTTCTTTCACGGGATGACGCCCAAGCCTTAAGTGGATCGCCTTCTGCAAGCCGCAAGGCGGTTCAAGTCGGTCCGGACCGGCCCGCATCATCATTTTGGTAAGGGCAGCTTCAAGGCTGGCAGTGGAGCTGCGGGGGCACCTGGGGCCAGGAAGGGCAAATTCTGGGGCGATGCTTCCCCTGTGCCTGCATCGGCTTCAAGCGCGATCTGCGCGGACATCAGGGCGATTTGGGCGGTAATGGCGCCATCCACTGGCACCCGCCGCAAATACTCGGAGGATGCAGAAGGCGGCATTCCCATTTCCAGGGTTGCCCCTTGCACCATAATGCCCGCATAGCCTTCGATCAGGACATCTATGGCGGCGAAGTTGGCCGGCGATTCCTCCTGCCGGATGGCGATACCGTCAATCAGGTCCCCGACGCGGTAGGCGCTGCCCTGGAACACCACGCCTTGATCCGGCAGCATCAGCAGATCCTCGCGCGGCGCCATATTGCCAAGCACACCGGCCAGCACGCGAATGATCGGCCCGCGATAGGGGATTTGACGAATACCAAGCACACGCTGGAAGGGCGCGATACCAGGCGTTGCCGCCAGCAGCATGATGCCGGGACCAAGGCTTGCCGCGTGCCGATCCCCGCGCGAGGTCATGACCCGCGCATCCGCCGCTATTCCCTTCAAGATGAAGCTCACCTGTCTCCCCACGCGTTCATGAAGCCGACGCGTCAATACAATATGACACCGTGTTGGGAGAAGGATAGCCCGGCGCGGCACGCGGCATGCTGAGCAAGTTCCGAAAACCCCAGTCTTTGACGGACGCCGCACCCCATGCCGCTTGATCTTTCGGCCCTGCCCGCCCCCCCGGAGACCCGCCCGACCCGTGCGGAGGGGATCGCCGCCGCGCTGGCCGAGGCGATTACGCGGGGCGAAATCCCCCCTGGTACGACGCTGGAAGAAGAACGCCTGGCGCTCGCCCATGGCGCGTCCCGCACCCCTGTGCGCGAAGCGCTCCGCCTGCTGGTTGCGACCGGCCTGGTGGAACAGCGCCCGCGGCGTGGTGCGGTGGTGGCACGGCCTGAACCGCGGCGCGTGGCGGAGATGTTCGCGGTGATGGCGGAGCTTGAGGCGATCTGTGCCAGGCTTTGCGCGGAAGCCTTGCCGCGCAAGGAAAAAACCAAATTGAAGGCGCGGCATGAGGCGATGGCGCGGCTGGTCTCACTGCAGGATGTGGCGGGGTATCGCACGGCCAATGTGGCTTTCCATGAGGCGCTGTATCAAGGTGCCGGCAATGCCTATTTGGCCGAGCTGGCCGAGGTGACGCGCCGGCGCCTGGCCCCGTTTCGCGCCGCGCAGCTTGGCGGCAAGGATCGGTTGGCGGCTTCCCATGCGGAACACGGCGCCATCATTGCGGCAATCTGCGCGGGCGATGGCGCGGCAGCGGCGGCGGCAATGCGCGCCCATTTGGCGGCGACTGAGGGCAGCCTGGGCAGCATGGCGGGACGGTAGGCGCGGTTCTGAAACCCGCCGCACCCTTGGGCAAATGCATGATGGGTCGCTCAAATTGTATGCAGAACTGTATACAATTCACGCCGCCAGCCCGTCTTTTGGGCGGCACGCGGTTTGCGGAAGGGTAGGTATGGATTTGACCATTCTTCCCTTCCATAGGGCGAACCTGCATGCCGCCTATCATGCTGGGGTGACCCCTCAGGCCGTGATGGCTGAGGCTTTGCGTCGGTTGGAAGTCGCCAATGATCCCGGGATTTTCCTGGATGTGACGCCGCCCGAGGCCATGTCAGCCGCGATCGCCGCCCTGCCCGGCTTTGACCCGGTGGCCTATCCGCTTTGGGGCCTGCCGGTGGCGGTGAAGGATAACATTGCTGTCGCGGGCCGGCCTATGACCGCCGCTTGCCCGGCTTTCAGCCATATCCCGACCGAGGATGCGGAAGCGGTGCGTCGGCTCCGCGCCGCAGGTGCGCTTATTCTGGGCAAGACCAATCTGGATCAATTCGCGACCGGCTTGGTTGGCGTGCGCACACCTTATCCGGTGCCGCGCAATGCCGTGTCGCCCGATCACGTGCCGGGTGGGTCTTCGTCTGGTTCGGCAGTTGCGGTGGCGCGCGGGATTGTGACGCTGGCGCTCGGCACGGATACGGCGGGTTCGGGCCGCGTACCGGCAGCGCTGAATGGGATTGTCGGGCTGAAGCCGAGCCTGGGCGCGGTCTCCACGCGCGGCGTGGTGCCGGCGTGCCGGAGCCTTGATTGCGTTTCGGTCTTCGCCACGTGTCTTGAAGATGCCTGGGCTGGCTTTGCTGCCTTGGCCGGTGAGGATCGCGCTGATCCCTTCAGCCGGTTGATGACTTGGTGCGAGCCGAATGCGGTGCCTCAGCGCATCGCCGTACCGCGTGCGGCGGATACGCATTTGGATGATGCCGCCGGGCGCGCGGCTTGGGCGGCGGCACGTGCATTGCTGCCTTCAGCAGCGGAAGCCGCGATTACCGACATGCTTGATGCCGCCAAGCTTTTGTATGAAGGCCCCTGGGTCGCGGAACGCGCGGCGGCTTTTGGCGATTTCGCGCGCGCACATCCTGGTGCGCTGCATCCCGTGACGCAAAAGATCATTGATGGCGCGCGTGGTTTCAGCGCCGTGGATGCGTTTCGTGGCATGTATAAGCTTGCCGAATATCGCCGCATCGCCGAGGATTTCTTCGCGGCGCATGAGGTGCTGGTGGTGCCCTCCGTCCCCTGTTTCCCGACCTTGGCAGCGCTGGCGGCAGACCCCTTCGCGCCCAATGCGCGGCTTGGGGTTTATACGAATTTCGTCAATCTGCTTGACCTTGCCGCGCTTGCCGTGCCGGGGCCGAAGCGCCCGGATGGGCTGCCGGCCGGCATTACACTGATCGGCCCGCGCGGGGCGGATGCGGCGCTGATGGCGCTTGCGCAGGAATTCACCCGCCGTCAGGCAGCAGCAGAGAAGGCCCGCGCCGCATGATCGAAATTGTTGTTGTTGGCGCGCATCTTTCGGGCCTGCCGCTCAATCATGAATTGGTCACTGAAGCTGGTGTGCTGCGTCGCGCCGTGCTGACCGAGCCCTGCTATCGGCTTTACGCCCTGGCAGGCGGCCCGCCGCGTCGGCCTGGCTTGCTGCGTGTGGCACCTGGCACCGGTGCCGCGATGGCGACCGAGGTTTGGGCCCTGCCCGATGATGGCTTTGGCCGCTTTGTCTCACGCATTCCTGCCCCGCTTGGCATTGGCACGCTGCTTTTGGCCGATGGCTCGCGGCCAAAGGGTTTTCTGGTGGAACCGGAAGGCTTGCAGGGCGCTGAAGACATTACCCGTTTTGGTGGCTGGCGCGCCTTTATGGCCAGCATCGCAACCCCCGCTTGAGGCTTCAACAAAAGGAGAATTCATCATGCAACGTCGTCATCTTTTGGGGGCCATCGCGCTTGCCCCCCTCGCTGCCCCTTCCATTGCGCGCGCACAGGCTGCGCGCACGGTGAAGATGGGATCGCTCCGGCTGATCCATTCCATGACACCGCATTTCTATCAGCGCTTCGCGCCGGCGGGGCTGACCATTGAAATCATCACCTTCGACAGCCCGACCGATGGCAAGAATGCGGTGGTGACGCGCAGCGTTGATTTCGGCGGTTTTGGTATTGCGGCTGGCACGCTGGGCGCTGCGGCGGGTGAACCCGTTGTGGTCGTGGGCGCTTTCTGCAATCGCGGCATGGGCGTGATTGCCAAGGCCGGTTCGGGAATCAGCAATATTGCCGGGCTGCGCGGCAAGCGCGTTGGCATTTGGCCGGGCTCGACCCAGGAGGTGTTCATCCTGGAGCGCCTCCGCCAGAACGGCATGACGGTGCGTGATATCACCAGCGTGCGCGTGCCCTTTGGTGAAATGCACGCCATGCTCTCCCGCGGCGATATTGATGCCTATGTGGGCGCGGAACCCGCGCCGGGGCTGTCGCTTTCCTCGGGCGTCGGGCAATTGGTGGAATTCCCCTATGGCACAGCCATGGGCGGCCTCAATATGATCTTTGCCACATCCGAGGCGGTGATCGCGCAAGACCCTGCCCTGGTCAGGACTATGCTCGGCATTCATCGCCGCGCCAGCGAACACATGATGGCCAATAAAGCCGAGGTGGCGGAGGCGACCGTGCGCATTCTGGGCGCGCCGCGCGCCGCCGTGGACCGTGCGCTCGCCGAGAATAATGTCGAATATACCTGGAAGCTTGACGATACGGTGATGACGCAATCCCGTGCCTATGCCCAGCAAATGCTGGAAATGCGCCAAATCCGCGCCCTGCCGAATTTCGACAAATTCCTCAACCCGCGCTTTTCCAACGAAGTCGCAATGTCCTGAAGGTTTGATTGATGAGCGCGAGTGTAGCCGCCGAGGACACGGCGGAAGGCAAGAAGTCGCGGCGCGGGGGGATTATCGGGCCGCGGCTAAAGGGGTTTATGCTCGCGCTTGTGGTGCCGCTTCTCCTGCTATTGGGCTGGCATTTGGCGGTGAAGGCGGGGATGACACGGCTTATCCCCTCCCCCGCCGATGTTGCTGAATATATGGTGGATTTCGCGGTTGGCGGCATTTGGGATGATGCGTTCTCCGCCACTCTCCATATCCATTTGTTTGCGTCCATGCAGCGGGTTTATGGCGGTTTCGCGCTGGCGGCACTGGTGGCGGTGCCGCTTGGGCTGCTGATTGGGCGCAATGACAAGGTGCGGGCGCTGCTCGATCCCTTCCTGCAATTGATGCGCCCCATTCCGGTGACGGCCTGGTTGCCGCTTTCCATGATCCTGTTCGGGCTTGGGCCGCGTTCGGCCTTTTTTCTGGTCTTCCTTGGCGCCTTTTATCCCATTCTGCTGAATACGGTGTTTGGCGTGCGCAGCGTGGAAAAGCGGTTGTTTGAAGCGGCTTCCATGCTGGGCTGTTCCGGCACGGCGCAATTCTTCCGTGTGGTGCTGCCGGCATCACTCCCTTCCATCTTCACGGGGCTCCGGCTCGGCCTTGGGCTTGCCTGGTTCGTGATTGTGGTGGGCGAGATGACCGGTGTGCCGCAAGGGCTTGGCGCCGTGATCATGGATGGCCGCACCTTGTCGCGCACCGAATTGGTGATTTGCGGCATGATCGTGATCGGCATCGCCGGCTTCATTTCCGATCGCGTCATTGTTGCCATTATGAACCGTCTGCTGCGCTGGAGCCCTTCGCACCATGCCTGAGCTTCCCATACTTGATCTCCGCCAGATCAGCAAGGTCTATGAGCTGAATGACCAGCGCATCGAAGCCTTGCGCGATGCCAATCTTGTTGTTGAAAAGGGCGAGTTTGTCTGCCTGATCGGCGCTTCGGGCTGCGGCAAATCCACCTTGCTCCGCATCGTCGCCGGGTTTGAACCGCCAAGCGCTGGTGAGGCGCTGATGTGGGACAAGCCTATCGCAGGACCCGCGCCGGATCGGGGCATGGTGTTTCAGGATTACGGGCTGTTTCCTTGGCTTTCCGTGCGGCAGAATATCGGCTTCGGCCCGGCCTCGCGCGGCTTGCCCAAAGCGGAGCTTCGCATCCTGGTGGATCGCTTCGTGGATATGGTGGGATTGACGCGGTTTGCAGATGCCTATCCGCATCAGCTTTCGGGCGGCATGAAGCAGCGCGTCGCGATTGCCCGTGTTCTCGCCAATGATGCCGAGATGGTGCTGATGGATGAGCCCTTCGGCGCGCTTGATGCCATGACGCGAGAACGCTTGCAGGATGAATTGCTGGATATCTGGCAGCGCACGAAGCTGACGGTGCTGTTTGTCACGCATTCGATTGAGGAGGCGATTTTTCTTGCCGATCGTGTGGTGGTGATGGAACCAGGGCCGGGGCGCATTGCGAGCGAGCATCGCATCGAATTGCCAAGGCCGCGCGATGTATCCTCACCGGAATTCAATGCGGTGCGGCGTGATCTTTCGGCGCGGCTGCATAGTCATCATGGGAAGAAAGCGGCGTGACCAACCCCGTTGATCGGCTGCGCTATACCGCGCCTTCCGATCGCCCACGCCATCGCCTGCCGGGTGGGCAGAAGCTGATCCTGTGGCCCGTGGTGAATATCGAGAATTGGCTGATCGAAAACCCCATGCCGCGCCAGGTGCTGGTGGCGCCAACCGCTGCCGTGCTGCAGCCCGATCTGCCGAATTGGGCCTGGCATGAATATGGGATGCGTGTGGGCTTTTGGCGTTTTCTG
>Ga0172376_10004582_pt1 | contig 15755 bp, 10 predicted proteins | sample Lak35m_FD_121114 | JGI IMG/M metagenome (GOLD analysis project Ga0172376, IMG submission 121114) | Freshwater microbial communities from Kabuno Bay, South-Kivu, Congo - kab_092012_35m | ecosystem: Environmental > Aquatic > Freshwater > Lake | place: Democratic Republic of the Congo: South-Kivu... | reverse complement strand
GCCGTTCGCGCTGACCGACCGGCAGGCGACGCTGGCGGCCGGCGCGACCGATCGCTCCACGCTGGCCTCCGGCGCGATCCTCGGACCGTCCGATCGACCGCCGCGCTTCCTGCTCGTGGGCGACAGTCACGCGGAGGCGGTGGGCCCGGCCTTCGCACGTGCCGCCGTCGTCGCCGAGGTGCCCGGCCGGCTTGTCTTCGGGCCGACGCTCATCAACGCCTATCGGGCCCGAGCCGACGCGCGCCGCGCCGAGCACGAACGGGACCTGCGGCGACTCGTCGAGACGGAGCGGTACGACGCGGTCTTCCTCGTCAGGCGCTGGACGCTCGACAGCGAGGGCTACATGCCCACCGAGCACCCCACGCCGGCACTCGACGAGATCGGCATCGTGCACGACGACGGAGCGGTCCGGCGCACGGGGCCCGTGGCCCTCGAGGCGGCGCTCGAGGACACGGTCGCGTTCCTCGAGCGGCACGGTGTGCGGCGGGTGTATGTCCTGCTGCCGATTCCCGAGTGCCGGCGGAACATCCCGCAGGCGGCGAGTGTGGCGAGCCTGTTCCATGACGAGGCTGCGATCGATGCCGCGCTCGGCGTGACGGAGGCGGAGTACCTGACGCGTCACGCGACGACGCGACGGATCCTCGATGGGATCGCGGCCTCCCACGAGGCGGTCACACTGCTCGACCCCTGGCCGATCCTCGGCCGTGCCGGCGGCCGCAGCCGGGTGCTCGACCGGGGGCACTGCCTCTACTACGACGACGACCACCTCTCGGCGACCGGGTCGCTCGCACTCGTCCCCCTCCTGCTGGAGTGCGTGCCGTTTCGCCCGCCGGAGGACGCCGTGCCGCACGGGCATCCCGCCGGGGACGACGTCGCCCGTCCCGTCACGCGAGCACGTCCTCGATGAGACGACCGTAGACGTCGGTGAGGCGGATGTCGCGGCCGCTGAAGCGGAAGGTGAGCTTCGTGTGGTCGATGCCGAGGAGGTGGAGCATCGTGGCGTGGAGGTCGTGGATCATGAAGCGCTTCTCGACGACGCGGTAGCCGTAGTCGTCGGTGGCGCCGACCGTGATCCCGCCGCGCACGCCTCCCCCCGCCATCCACAGCGAGAAGGCCTGGGGATTGTGGTCGCGGCCGTCCGACCCCTGGGCGAAGGGCGTGCGGCCGAATTCGCCGCTCCAGACGACGAGCGTCGTGTCGAGCAGGCCGCGGGCCTCGAGGTCGCGGATGAGCGCGGCGATCGGCTGATCGACGGCCCGCGCGTTGTTCTCGTGCCCTGCCTTGAGGTTGCCGTGCTGGTCCCAGCGATCACCACTCACCTTGGGGCAGGTGAGCTCGACGAAGCGCACGCCCCGCTCCACCATGCGGCGGGCGAGGAGGCACTCGGCGGCGAAGATCCGGGTCGGCTCGTACTCGCTCTCGATCCCGTAGGCACGTCGGGTCGTCACGGTCTCGCCGGAAAGATCGAGGAGGTCGGGCACCTCCGTCTGCATCCGCCAGGCGAGCTCCTGATTGGCGATCGCACTGTCGAGCGCGTCGGGGGCCGCGCCGTCCCCGGCGAGGCGGGAGGCGAAGCCGGCGTCGAGCGTGCGGGCGAGGTCGAGTTTCGCCCGCTGGAGCGCCGCGGCCCGCTCGCGTCGCCCCACGTTCGCCAGGCCGGTCGGCGTCGGCCGAACGACCGAGCCCTGGTAGGTCGCCGGCAGAAAGCCGCTCGTGAAGTTGTCGAGCCCGCCCGGGGGAATGAGGCCGCCGTTGAGCACGATGTAGCCGGGCAGTTCGTCGTTCTCGCTGCCGAGGCCGTACGTGGTCCACGCGCCCATGCTCGGGCGGCCCTGCAGGCCGGAGCCCGTGTGCAGGAAGTAGTTGGCGTTGGTGTGCTCCGGAAACTCGCTCGTCATCGAGCGGATCACCGCGAGCCGGTCGACGACGCCGCCGATGTGGGGAAAGAGGTCGCTCACCGGAATCCCGCTCGCGCCGTAGCGCTGGAACCGCCACGGGCTCGGCAGGAGCGTGCCGACGTTGTTGAACTGCGTGGCATCGACCTTGAAGAGGTCACGCGGGTTCCTGCCGGCGTCCTGTTCGAGCCGCGGCTTGGGGTCGAAGCTGTCGACCTGCGAGACGCCGCCGTCCATGTAGAGAAAGATCACGCTCGTCGCGCGGGCCGGGTGGTGGAGACCGGTCGACGCGGCACCAGCACGGCCGGCGAGCAGGGTCGTCGCCGCGACGGCGCCGAAGCCGCACGAGGCCTCGCGCAGGAGGTCGCGCCGCGACAGCGGGGCGGGGCGGAAGCGACGGCAGTGGTGGCGATGACGCATCGGCGGACTCTGCGGCGCGAGCGGTGCCTGGCCGGAGCGACGGCCGAGGCCCGCATCAGGGCACGAAGATGAACTCCTTGGCGTTGAAGAGCGCGTGGGCGAGGTCCGCCCATGCGGCCTCCTGCCGCTGATCGGAGGTGAACGATCCCCCGTGCGCGGCGGTCTGCGCCTCGACGAAGGTCCGCGCCGCGGCCAGCTCGTCGTTCGTGGGATCCCGTGCGAAGGCGTCGCGGTACATCCTCGCGATCCGTGTCTCGGGTGCCGTGGACGCGTCGGCGAGCACCCGCCGCGCCCAGAGCGTCGCCTGCTCGGCGACGAAGGGATCGTTCATCAGCACGAGCGCCTGCGCGGGCACGTTCGTCACGTTGCGGCGACCCATCGCCTGGAACGGCACCGGCATGTCGAAGGCGGTAAGGAATCCGGGGAGGAAGTTGCGCCGGATGCGCGTGTAGATGCTGCGGCGACCGGCGCCGTCGAGCGGACCACTCGCCGGCCGCCCGCGGCCGTCGTGGAACTCGGTGAGGAAGACCTCGACCGGCGGCCCACCGAGCGTCCGGTCGAGCCGTCCCGACACGGCGAGGATCGTGTCGCGGATCGCCTCGGCGTCGAGCCTCCGCAGGGGGTGGTGATGGAAGAGCAGGTTCCGCGGATCGGCCAGCCGCGCCTGCGGGTCGGTCGTGCTCGACATCCGCCACGTCGCGCTCGTGACGATGTCACGAACGAGTTTCTTGACGCTCCAGCCCTCCTCCCGGAAACGCACGGCGAGGGCATCGAGCAGGGCGCGTGCCGCCGGATCGGCCGGCGCCTCGCCGAGGACGCCGAAGTTGTCGGGCGTGGGCACGAGGCCGCGGCCGAAGAGCCAGTGCCACACGCGGTTGACCGCCACGCGGGCCGTGAGTGGGTTGTCCGCGTCCAGTACCCGGTCGGCCAGTTCGCGCCGACCGGACGTGTGGGCCGGAAAGACCGACTGGTCGGCCCCGTCGATGGCCTCGAGAAACCGGCGTGGAACCAGGTCGCCACGACGGGCGGCCGCACCTTTGAGGAGCACGTGCTGATCGACGCCGTTGCCATCGAGGATCGCCGGAGCCGTGGCCGACTCGAGCTTCACGGTCGCCAGGATCGCCTCCCGTGCCGTCGCCGCCGAGGCGGCCGCCTCGGCGAGGCGTCGGGTCGGGCCAGCCGACCAATCGAGGCCGGGCCGGTCGAGGAGTCGATTGGCGAGCGCGGCCAGCGCCGCCGCATGCGGCGCGCCCTCGAGCGACCCTGCGCGACAGGCGGCGATCGCCGCGTCGAGCATCGCCCGGCCGGCGACGGCCACGTCCCGGTCGGAGGCGGCCAGGGCGGTAAGCAGCGGCTCCGTGCGTGCCGGCTCGCGCGGAGCGGCGACCGCCTCGGCAACCTCGACGGCGCCCGCGATCGGCGCGTACTCCACGTGCACGACGTGGCCGCGGTCCCAGGCGATGTCGCGGGTGAGATCCTGACGGATCCACTTCCACTCCCCCTTCGTGTCGGAGTCGAGCACGGTGCCGCCATAGAGTGGTCCCTGAATCATCACGTGGCCGTCCACGATCGCGGCGATCTGGACGTGACCACGCACGCGGTGCCAGAGGACGCCCTGCGTGAGGCGCACCTTCGGAGTGCGCAGCACGCGGCCCGCGCGATCCACGCGACCGAGCCCGCCGGGATCGCGCTCGCCGAGTGATTTCGTCATCGACCACACGGCGTCGCTCGACGCGGCACCGACGCTCGTCAGGCGGACGGTCCCGCTCGCGCCGTCGCGGGGTGGCACGACCACGGGGTGACCGGCCGAGACCGCCGTCGTGCCCCACGCGGCTGCGTCGGTGAAGAGCGGGGTGGCGGGTGCGACGCGGCCGGTGTAGTCGGCGATGACGACGCTCCCGTCCGGATCGGGCTTCGTCGCCCCGCGCGCGGCCGCCACATCGGCAGCCGGGGGAAGCACGGCATCGAGATCGCCAGCCGACGCCTCGAGCACGTCCGCCACGAGTGGCAGGAGTGCGCCGCGCGCCGCCGCGGATGCCGCCTCGGCCTCGGCCGCCACCCGGCGATTGTGGAGCAGGGACTCGAACGGCACCTGGCGGTAGCTGCTCGACATCACGGTGCCGGCGATGGCGTAGTAATCGGCGGCCGACACGGCGTCGAACTTGTGGTCATGGCAGCGGGCACAGCCGAGAGCCATGCCGAGGAACGCCTTGCCGAACGTGTCGACCCGGTTGTCGACGCGATCCGCCTCGTCCTGGGCGATGTCGACCGGCGAGTGCACCTCCTCGCCGAGAAACCAGAAGCCCGTGCCCACCACCGATTCGTCGCCACCCTCACGCGAGAGCCGCGGCTCGATGAGGTCGCCGGCGATCTGCTCCCGCACGAACCGGTCGTACGGCAGGTCATCGTTGAGCGCCCGCACGACCCAGTCGCGGTAGCGCCACGCGTTGGGAATCGGATAATCGAACTCGTGGCCGCGGGTCTCGGCATAGCGGGTCACGTCGAGCCAGTGCCGTGCGAAGCGTTCGCCGAAGTGGGGCGAGGCGAGCAGGGCGTCCGCCACCCGGTCGAACCAGTCGGGAGCCGGGTCGGCGAGGGCACCGGCGACGAGCGCGGGATCGGGCGGCAGTCCCGTGAGTGCCGCGGCGGCGCGCCGCACGAGCGTGGCACGGGGTGCCTCCCCGGCCGGGGTGAGGCCGGCCGCCTCGAGCCGCGCGAGCACGAAGCGGTCGATGTCGTCGCGGCACCAGTCGGCACGGGTCACCGCCGGCGGCGGCGATGCCCGGGGGGGCTGCCAGCACCAGTGTTCCGCCGTGCGGCGGGCGATATCGAAGGCCTCGGCCCGCACCGGTCCCCCGTCATCGGGCCAGGGCAGGCCCCGGCGCACCCACTCCTCGAGCGTCGCGATCGCCGCGGCGGGAAGTTTCCCGTCGGGGGGCATCTGCAGGTCGCCGTCGTACCGCACGGCGTGGATGAGGAGGCTGTCGTCCGGTCTGCCCGCCGCAGCCACGTCGGCGGCTGCGAGGAAGTCGCCGCGGGTGTCGAACGACAGGCCCCCCTCGACCGTGCCTCCCGCCCGCGAATGGCACTCGGCACAGTGAGCGACGAAGAGCGGTCGCACCCGCGACTCGAAGAAGTCGAGGTCGGCCGCTGCCGCCTCGACGGCTAGGGCCGCGGTGCGCGAGGGATCCGCCGAGGAGGCGCACGCCGCCATCGCGAACGACAGCCACGAGCCGATCACGGTTCGTCGTCGTGGATTCGACGGCATGGGACTCGGTCCTCGACCACGCGTCCGGGCGGATCGGATGCCCGCACCACGCAAGTATAGTCCCCGGGGGGCCCCGCACCCATGGCGGCGACACGTTGCAAATGTCGGGTGCGGGTGCGAAAAGAGGAGCGATTCGGGCGGCCCATGCGCGGTGCAGGGTGCGGCAGGCCGTCGAGGGGACACGACACCCGAGGGGACACGAAACCATGACGCACGGTCGCCTGCCACGGCTGCTCGGCCGCCTCCTGCTCCTGGTGCCGGCTGCCGTCCTCACCGCCGGTTGCGGCTCACGGCCCACACAACCCGCCGCCACCCCGCGAGGCGGCTCGGCCCGCACGATCGGCGTCTCGCTCCTGACGCTCGACAACCCGTTCTTCAAGGTCATCGGTGACACGATCACCGCCGAGGGGGCGAAGCACGACTACACCACGCTCGTGGTGAGTGCCGACAAGGATCCTGCCAGGCAGGGCAACCAGGTGAAGGACTTCATCGTGCGCGGGGTGGCGGCGATCGTGCTGAGCCCGTGCGATTCCCGGTCGATCGTGCCGGTCATCCGCGAGGCGAACGCCGTCGGCATCCCGGTCTTCACGGTGGACATTCCGTGCCACGAGCCGGGGGTCGAGATCGTCACGCAGGTCTGCACCGACAACGAGGGAGGAGGGCGTGAGGCGGCGCGGGCGATGATCGAGGCGCTCGGTCCCGAGGGGGGAAAGGTCGCGATCCTGCACTTCAAGCAGGCGGAGTCCTGCCGGCTCCGCGTGCGGGGATTTCGTGCGGTGATCGACGAGCACGAGGCGGCCGGCAACGCGGCGATCGAGATCGTCAGCGAGCTCGAGAGCGGCGGCGCGAAGGACATCGGCGCGAAGGCCGCGGAGGACGTGCTCCAGTCGACGCCCGACCTGCGCGGCATCTTCGCGATCAACGACCCGGCGGCGCTCGGGGCGGTGGCGGCGCTCGAGAAGGCCGGCCGCGTCGGCGAGGTGGTGGTCGTGGGCTTCGACGGCCAGCCCGAGGGACGGCTGGCGATCCGTGACGGCCGGATCCATGCCGACCCGGTGCAGTTCCCCGATCGCATGGGGCTGGGGGTGGTCGAGGCGATCGTGCGTCACTCGCGCGGGGAGCCGACCGAGCGCGAGGTGCTCATTCCGACGGCGCTGTATCGCCGTGCCGATGCCGAGAACGACCCTTCCCTTGCGACCGACGGCGGCGGCTCATGACCGCGGGCACGCGTCCCGGGAGCGACGCGGATCCTGCGGCGCCGCTCCTCGCGATGACGGGCATCGTCAAGTCGTATCCCGGCGTGCGGGCGCTCGACGGGGTCGATCTCGAGGTGGCGGCCGGCGAGGTCGTGGCGCTCGTCGGGGAAAATGGCGCCGGCAAGAGCACGCTCATGAAGGTGCTCGGCGGCGTGGTCGCGCCCGACGCCGGACGCATCCGTCTCGCGGGCCGCGCGGTCGCGTGGCGATCGCCTCGCGAGGCCCGCGCGGCGGGGATCGCGGTGATCCATCAGGAGCTCAGCCTCGTCCCGGGCCTGACGGCGTCGGAGAATATTTTTCTCGGGCAGGAGCCGACGCGGCACGGCTTCCTCGCACCCGCCGTCGAGCGCCGCCGGACCGTCGACCTGGTCGCACGACTCGGGGCGCACGTCGATCCGCACGTCCCCTGTGGCCGTCTGACCACGTCCCAGCAGCAGCTCGTCGAGATCGCCCGCGCGATCTCCACTGACGCCCGGGTGCTCGTGATGGACGAGCCGACGGCATCGCTCTCACACGCCGAGGCGGCGCGGCTGCACGACGTGATCCGCGAACTGCGGTCGAGCGGCGTCGCCGTCATCTACATCAGCCATCGGCTCGAGGAGATCGCCGCCGTATGTGACCGCGTGGTCGTGCTGCGCGACGGTCGCAACGTCGGCGGCGGCCCGGCCGGCTCCCTCGGCCGCCGCGCCCTCATCGCCCTCATGGTCGGCCGCGATCTCGTGGACGAGTATCCGGCCCGTGACGTGGTGCCCGGTCCGGTGCGGCTCGCGGCCCGCGGGCTGCGCCGCGGGGGGGCGGTGCGGGACGTGTCGTTCACGGTCCGGCGGGGCGAGATTCTCGCGCTCGCCGGACTCGTCGGCGCGGGCCGCACGGAGACGCTGCGGCTCGTCTTCGGAGCCGACCGCCGCGAGGCGGGCACGATCGAGGTCGACGGCCGTCCGGTCACCGTGCGCTCGCCGCGTGATGCGATCGCGGCGGGCATCGCGCTGCTCACGGAGGACCGCAAGGCCGAGGGTCTCGTTCTTTCGCATCCGGTGCGCGAGAACATCGCGCTGCCGAACCTCGCGGGGCTTTCGCGGGCGGGGTTCATCGACGGCCGTCGCGAGCGGGCGCTCGTCGATCGCTTCGCGACCGAGCTCCGCGTGCGACTCGCGCATCCCGACGTGCCGGCGGCCACGCTCTCGGGCGGCAACCAGCAGAAGGTGGTCATCGCCAAGTGGCTCGCGCGATCGAGCGACGTGCTCCTCTTCGACGAGCCGACGCGCGGCATCGACGTCGGCGCCCGGCGGGAGATCTACCTGCTCATGAACGAGCTGGCCGCCTCCGGCAAGGCCATCGTCATGGCGAGCTCGGACCTGCCGGAGGTGCTCGGCATGGCTGACCGGATTCTCGTGATGCACGACGGACGCGTGACCGGGGAGATCGCCAACGGTCCGGACGTCACGCCCGAACAGGTGATGGCCCTGGCCGTCGCCTGACACGAACCACCTGAGGAACGACGCATGGGCCCGCTCGGCCACCGCCTGCTCGCCGACTACCGGATGGTGCCGGTGCTCGTCGTGCTCGTGGGGGCGTTGAGCATCCTTACGATCGCCGACCAGGCGCCGCTCGACGACGCCGCCGCGCGTCGCCTCGCGGCGACGATCCGGGCCGCCGGCCCGCCCGACCAGCGGGTCCTCGTGGTGGTCCGATCGCGGCCCGAGGAGCAGGCATTCGCGAAGACGCTCGCGAGGGAACTGGACCCCGGGACCGACGAGCGCGTCGAGGTGGTGCGGGGCGACCCGGCCGCCGCCCGGGAGGCGCTCGGGAGGCTCGCCGCGGCCGGTGGTCGGCTCGATGCCGTCGCCGCCACGCCCACGACCGCCGGCTGGCTCGTGCTGGCCGACATCCCCGCGGCATTCCCGACGCTCGGGTCCCCCCGCGTGTTCGTGCCGACCGCGCGCCGGTGGCCGAACTTCCTGCGTGGCGACAACCTCGTCAACGTCGCCAACCAGATCGCCGTGATCGCGATCATGGCGATCGGCATGACGGCGGTGATCATCACCGGCGGCATCGACCTCTCCGTCGGCAGCCTCGCCGCGCTGTCGTCGGTCGTGGCGACGCGACTCATCCGCGACCACCTCGGCGGGGTCGACGCGTCGGCGGGCGGCATGGTGCTGGCCTGCGCGACGGCGATCGCCGCGTGCGGCCTCGTGGGCTGGGGCACCGGCGCCGTGATCACCTTCTTCCAGGTGCCCCCGTTCATCGTCACGCTCGCGACGATGCTCATGGCGGGCGGCCTGGCGTCGATCCTCTCCGGCGGCGAATCGATCCATCAGGTGCCCGAGTCGTTCGTGCGGCTCGGCCGGGGCGCCGACGTGGCGGGCATTCCCAACGCGGTGCTGCTCACGGTCCTGCTCTACGTCGCCGCCCACGTCGTCCTGTCGCGAACCAGGCTCGGACGGCACCTGTACGCCGTCGGCGGCAACGCCGAGGCCGCGCGGCTCGCGGGCGTGCCGGTCAGGCGGGTCGTGCGGGCGGCCTACGTCGCGAGCGGCCTGCTCGCGGGGCTCGGTGGCGTGGTGCTCGCGTCGCAGCTCCGCAGCGGCTCGCCGACCTACGGGGCCATGTACGAGCTCTACGTGATCGCCGCGGTGGTGGTGGGCGGCACGTCGCTCGGCGGAGGCGAGGGGCGGGTCATCGGGACGCTCGTCGGCGCCCTCATCATCGCGGTCATCCAGAACGGCATGAACCTCGCCGGCATCGAGAGCTACACGCAGAAGATCGTGCTCGGCCTCGTGATCCTCTCCGCCGTGTTGCTCGACCGGCTGCGGCGTCGGTGAGGCCGCGGGGATCGCGCCAGCGGCCTCGTCGCACCGCGTGCCCGGCGCCCGCGGGAACGCCGGGGGCCCGCGGCGCGTGTGCGCCGCGGGCCCCGCATGATTCTCGACGGGCAGACGTTCGTGCACCGTCGTCGTTCGTGCATCGCGTGCCGCGATGCTCCCGACCTACCGTACCGCCTCGAGGAGCATCTTCGCGTTCGGCACGGAGTGCCGCGACACGAGGCCGTTCTCGCGGGTCTCGATCACCGTCGCGACCGGGCCCACCTCGCGGATCGTCCCCTCGATGCCGGCCACGCTCACCGAGTCTCCCGCCTGGAGACGCTGGCGGACGTAGTAGCCCGCGAGGATGCCGCTCATCACGTCCCGGCCGCCGAGGCCGAAGGCCAGGGCGAAGCCCGCGGCCAGACCGGCGGACCCGATGAGGATCAGCTTCTCGAGCAGGGCGAACTGGATCCCCAGCTGGTTGAAGGCCGCGATGAACGTGAGGATCGAGAGCACCCAGTAGCAGCCACCGGCGAGGTACTCCGCGTACGACAGCCCGACGCGGTCGGCGCTGGTCGCCACGACACCACGCAGGAAGGTCGCCGCGAGAAGGCCGATCACCACCACGACGGTCGCCACGAGCAGCCGCGGGATGTAGTTGACCACCTCGCCCATCGCCGACGTGACGCTCTCGAGGCCGAGGATGTTGAACCCCGCCATCACGAAGACGCACATCAGCAGCCAGAAGACCAGGCCGCCCACGATGGCGGGCACCGGCCGCGAGATGCCGACGTCCTTCATGCTCGTGGCCAGGCCGCTCTTCTCGGCCGCCGTCTGGAGCCCGATCTTGTCGGCGATCACCGTGATCAGGCCGCCCACCCAGCGGGCCACGACGTAGCCCACGACCAGCACCGACACCATCGCCACGAGCTTCGGCGCCAGCATGATCACCTGGCCCCAGGCCTGGGTGAAGCTGTCGACGAGCGCCTGCTTCGAAACATTCACGGTCTCGGCAGCCGTCTGCCCGACCGACGTGAAATCAGCCATGATTCGCCTTTCCCCCGTGTGAGATTCCCGCGGCGGTCACCAATCCGCCGCCACAGGATGAGTTGCCGGTCGAGGCCGGCGTGTCACGGAAATTTTTTTCGCCCCTCCCGACGCCGGGAGACCGGCCTCGGGCCGGCGGCCGGGCGGTTCACGAGGGGGGGTCGTGGGGGCCGGTTTTTCGCCCGTCGGGCCAGCGGCCGGTCAGGGTGTAGTGGAAGGCGGCAGCCAGGGCGGCGGACATCTGGATGATCGTCCAGACGGTCGCGCCGACCGCGAATTCGACCACATGCAACGCGAGGAGCCGGGGGTTCAGCTTGCGGCGGACGCCCGCCCGCAGGGAGGCCGCCTCGGGCACGGGCGGCACGTCGAGATGGGCCAGTCGTTCGAGTGGATCCATCGGTCTCATCCTTTCGCCGTCGCCTCGTCGCCGAACAACCGGCCGGCCCGCGCCGCCAGTCGCTCCCTGATCCTGCTGATCCGCATGCGGCACGCCCCCGCGGAGATGCCGAACATCTCCGCCAGCTGATCGTAGTCGTGGCCCTCCGCGAAGCGCATGAGCACGAGCGCGCGATCCTCCTCGTCGAGGCTGTCGAGCAGCGAGGCGACGTCGTGTCCGGCCTCGATCGCGGCGGACGGCTGGGCCGCGTCGTCCGGCGCCGAGGCGATCCGCTCGTCGGTGTCGGGCTCCTCGCGCCGCCGCCGCCGGCTGCGTGAACGGCGCAGTGTCAGGCATGTCCGCACGGCCACGCCGTGGAGCCACGTCGTGTAGGCCGAGCGGCCCGCAAAGGAACCGCGGTCGAAGAAGAGCCGCACGAAGACCTCCTGGGCGGCGTCCTCGGCATCGTGCTGGGTGCCCATCAGCCGCCAGCACACCCGCCACACCCGCTCCCTGTGGCGTTCCATGAGCGCGGTGAAGGCGACGCCGTCCGATCCCTCGCGGGCTGCCTGGGCGGCCAGTTCCTCGTCGGTGGATTCCGGCGACGCGTCGTTCACGAGCGCCGAGTGTCGCGGCCGCCGCCCGCCCTGACGAGAGCGGTTTCCCGGAGCGGTGGGGTGGAAAAAAGCCGGCGGGCCGGACGCTCGCGCGCCCGACCCGCCGGTGGTGCTCATTCGTCATGCCGGCCGGGGGCCGGCAGGGCGAGGTTCAGCAGCCCTTCTTGCAGCCGCGGAGGCAGCCACGGCCGCCCTTGCCGCCATGGCCCGCACCGGCGCCGTTCGAGGCGGCGCCGCACTCGTCGGCCGGCACCTCTTCCTCGACGCACTTCCGGACCTGGAAGCACTGCTGCTTCGTGACCTTCTTCGGGACGCGGACCACGTACGACTCGGTCTTCGTCTCGGGCACGTCGTCGCACACGCAGACCTGCTCGGTCTTGGTCCGGGTCTCCGGCACCATCACCGTGTAGCAGATCTCCTTCGACCGGGTCTCCGGGACGCACCGGTTGACCGTGATCTCACGCGTGCGGCACTCGGTGCGGCACTTGTTCACGCAGATCGTGCGGGTCCGGGTCTCGGGAACCATCTTCGTGACGCAGTAGGTGGCCGACCGATCCTCGCAGCGGGTCTTGTGGATGCAGACCGTGCGGGTCCGGCTCTCCGGCACCATCTTCGTGACACAGTAGTTCCGCGTGCGCTCCTCGCAGCGGGAGAGCTTGACGCAGTACGTGCGCGTCCGCTCCTCGCAACGATGCTTCTTCACGCAGATCGTCCGCGTCCGCTGCTCGGCGCGGCACTTCGTCACGCAGTAGGTGTAGGGCACCTGCTCGCACTCGGTCTTCCACGTGGTGGTCTCGACCTCGTGCGTCTCGCACGACGGAACCCACTTCCGGCAGCAGACGATCTTCGGGCAGCAGGGGTTGCCGTCCGCGTCGTACTTGCCGTTGGCGGAGATCTCCTTGGCCTCGGTCACCCAGTGACCGCCACGGCACGTCACCGTCTTCGTGCCCTTGACGGCCACGCGGCGGCTGACGGTCCGATGACCGGTCATCTGCTCGGTGTAGGGGACCATGACCGTGTAGGTCTGCTCGACCTGCTCGGTGTAGGGCACCATCACCTTGTAGGTGGCCGTCCGCTCCTCGGTGTAGGGCACGCTCACCTTGTAGGTGGCGGTGCGCTCCTCCTTGACGGGGACCATGACCGTGTAGGTCTGCTCGACCTGCTCGGTGTACGGGACGTTGACCTTCCAGGTCCGCGTCCGCTCCTCCTTGACCGGCACGCACACCGTGTAGGTCTGCTCGACCTGCTCGGTGTAGGGCACGTTCACCTTGTACTCGACGGTGCGGGTCTCGGGCACGTTCACGTTGACGGTGTACTCGACCGTCTTCGAACGCTGCTCGGGGACCATCACGGTGTAGTTCCGCGACCGCTCCTCGATCCGCGGCACCTTCTTCATCACCGTCACCGACCGCTCGCGGACCTCGGTGGCCCACTCGGTCACTTCCACGTCGCGGATCTCGGGGACGGTCTTCCACCGCCGCACCGTCCGCATCGCCGGAGCCGCCGCCTCGTCGGCGATGGCGCCATCCTCGACCACGGCGGCCGGCTCGGCCGCACTCTCACCGGCCACGAGCACCGAGCCATCCGCTGGCACCGGGGCGGCCGGCTCCTGGCCATGGGCGAACCCGCCGCCGATGCAGGCACCGGCAGCCGCGGCCCACGGAAGGAAGCTGAACGTCAAACGCTTCTTCACGGAAACCTCCAGAGGGAAAAAAAGAGACACGTTTCGCGAAACAGACCCCCGGGCGACCGCCGGCGGGACCGATCCGAGGACCCACCGTCGCGATGTCCGGGCTTCAAGCCGCCGGCACGCCTCCCGGTCACGTCGCTCGGGAAGAGTCGACGCTTCCGGAAGGGTTTGCGCTGCCGGCAAACTTCCCTCCGTGCATCGACGTTCGCGGATCGAAAAACTCAGGCGCGTCGCGAATCGTCCGGCTGTTCTGATTGCACCGGTCGTGGGACCGCGGGAGGCGCATCCGGCCGGCAGCCGGATGCCATGGGGCCGCCCTCGCAGCACGTCTCGAGGATCATGCCGCAGGCGCGGCAGAGGAGCTTCGCCCGGATCTCGTGCGTGTCACCGCCACAGACTGGGCAGGGGCTCGGGGGCATGCCCGAAGCGTACCAGCGACGACGGCGGCTCCTCCAGTCGCAGCCGTGTGCTCATCCGACACGCACGATCACGAGCTCGTCCGGGCCGTGAACGCCGAGCACGAGACGATTCCGCCGCCCGCACGACCATGAGCCCGTCAGGGCCCACCGCCGCTGGCCGGATGGGGTGAGACGCGTTGGAAATCCTGTCTCCGGCAGGGTAAAAACGGGTTGTTGGGTGCGGGTGTCGTGCCGGCCCGCGGCGACGGCGACGTCCTCGATGCCGGTGAGCACCGATGATCACACCAAAAGAGATCGAGCACCTGCTCTTCGTCGGCGGACTCTGGCTCGCGATCGCGCTGGTGTGGGCCGCGTCGTGCGTCTGGATCGATGCCGACGCCGTGTCGGTGTTCGGCGGCCGTCAGGGGCGACGGTGGTCCCTCGCCTGGCTCGCGGTCGGCGTGGGGTTGTTCCTGACCACGGCCTTCCTGGGATTCGCGACGCTGCCGCTCTTCATCGGCGTGGTGCCGTTCGGTCTCTCGACCTACGCCGTGCTTCGCGACAAGCGGGTGAAGCCCGAGGATCGCGTCTTCAGCCGGGCCTTCGTCTCGCGGGCGATCGTGGCCCTGGCCGAGAAGGCCGGCTGTGGTGACGAGGTCGAGCGCTGGCTCACCAAGCGGCCGAAGGCCCAGGTGGTCGCCAAGGACACCGTCCAGTTCGTGAAGAAGGACGGCTCCCTGGTCGGAGACACGTTCGACCGCGAGACGTCGAAGGCGCTGGCCTCGGCACGGGACATCTTCGGCAAGGCGATCCGGCTGCGCGCGACGGACATCCACCTCGAGCCGAAGACGGGGGAGGTGCTGACGATCCGCTGCCGCATCGACGGCATGATGCAGAACGTCGCGAGCGTCGAGGGTCAGGCGGCGCGGGCCCTCGTGTCGGCCGTGAAGGTGCTCGCCGACATGGACATCGCCGAGCGCCGCCGCCCCCAGGACGGCACGTTCGCGGTGCTCGCGGACGGCAAGAAGTTCGAGGTGCGGGCCGCCTCGGGCCCCACGAGTTTCGGTGAGAAGATGGCGCTGCGGCTGCTGGACGCCGGCGGCGAACTCGTGAAGAGCGGGCTCAAGTCGCTCGGCATGTCGAAGGCACTCGTCACGCAGCTCGAGTCGGTCATCCACCAGCCCCACGGCATGCTCATCGTCTGCGGTCCCACCGGGTCGGGCAAGACGACGACGCTCTACGCCGCGCTCGGCGAGATCGACGTGCTCTCCCGCAACATCGTGACGATCGAGGACCCGATCGAATACCGCCTCGACAACATCTCGCAGACGGCGGTGAACAACCAGGCCGACCTGACCTTCGCGAAGATCCTGCGCTCCGTGCTGCGGCAGGACCCCGACGTGATCCTCGTCGGCGAGATCCGCGACCAGGAGACGGCCGAGATCGCGATGCAGGCGGCGCTGACCGGGCACTTCGTCTTCACGACGCTCCACGCCAACGACACCGCGACCACCGTGACACGGCTGCTCGACATCGGCATCGAGGTGTCGCTCATCCAGTCGGCGGTCACGGCCGTGCTCGCCCAACGGCTCGTGCGGGTGCTCTGTCCGAAGTGCAAGGAGGCGTATCCTGCACCGGAGGATTTCCGCAAGAAGCTGGGCGTGCCACCCGAGAAGGAACTGATGATCTACCGTGAGAAGGGCTGCGCGGCCTGCCTCAACACGGGCTTCCGCGGTCGCTCGGGCGTGCACGAACTGCTCATCTTCAACGACGACATCAAGGAGCTGCTCGTGGGTCATCCCTCCGTGCAGGCCATCCGTGCAGCCGGTCGGCGGCATGGCATGCGGACGCTGCAGGAGGGTGGGCTCGCGAAGGTGCTCCAGGGCGTGACGAGCCTGAGCGAAGTCGCCCGGATGACGAAATGAACCGCGGAACGCCCGCGGCGGGGCTCGGCGGGTGACCGGGCGGGGTGACGGGTCGGTGC
>Ga0172376_10004581_pt1 | contig 15756 bp, 9 predicted proteins | sample Lak35m_FD_121114 | JGI IMG/M metagenome (GOLD analysis project Ga0172376, IMG submission 121114) | Freshwater microbial communities from Kabuno Bay, South-Kivu, Congo - kab_092012_35m | ecosystem: Environmental > Aquatic > Freshwater > Lake | place: Democratic Republic of the Congo: South-Kivu... | reverse complement strand
GATCACGGCCGGACGTGGTTCGGGAATGGAGCGATGAAGAGGTGGCTCGTCGCTGGCTGATGTTGTGCCCGAAGCGACGGGATGAAAATCGTCGTCCGCTGGAACCGACAGAATTCGAGATCAGCAGAATCGTCAATAACGCGGTAAAGCTGGCAAGTCTTCGCAGTCGCCTGAGTGATATTTCGTGGTGGATGCGGCTGCTGTGCCAAAACGTTGCTCAGCGTGCCAACAGGGAAGACAACGAAGTTGGAAAATTCTGGCAGGCTCGCTATCGAGCTGTTCGCCTTCTGGATGAAATTGCGATTTTGTCCTGTGCGGTCTATGTGGATTTGAATCCCATTCGCGCAGCGATATCGGAAACGATTGCTGAAAGTGACTTCACGTCAGCTCAGAAAAGATTACTGAACTTGCAGTCGCAGACCAAAATTCAGCGAGGCTCCGCTGGGTCGGACAGCCAGGGTGGCACAACAACTGCTGCCGTCGGGAACGATCCTGTCGTCGCTCTGGATCTGCATTCATCACAGCATCTGGCCCCGGTGGAACTGAATGAACGCGCTGGTCAGATCGGCACCGACGCAAATCGTGATGGGGTGCGGTGCAGCAACAAGGGATTTCTGCCGATGTCGACGGGCCAGTATTTGTCGTTACTGGAATGGACCGCCGGTCAGCAGCGAGTGGCAAAAGCAGGCAGAAAGCCGAAGTGGATCAGGCAGCTGTTCAAGCGTCTGGGAATTTCGGCGTCGGTGTGGAACGAACTGGTACGCAACTTTGGACGATTGTTCAGCATCGTAGCGGGCAAACCTGCCGTGGTGGACACCCACAAGCCACGATTTGGTGTGCATCGCTACAGGGCGCTTCCGTTGGCTCGCGATCTTCTGGCAAAAGCCTCAGCCTGAATCTGCGTCCGCCATGAAGGGCTTTAATGCAGCCTGAGCCGGTTGGGTGGGGGGACGATTTGGTCTTTGAAGCCTCTCTGACGCGCTGGTGAAGCGATTATTTCGGGTGAACCGCCTATTTGCGCCGCGCAGATTCCCCGAAACAAATGACAGCAGATGCCGTCTGCGTTGTCCTTTGGCAGCACTGCCGAACTGTGCATCTGGAGACTGCCGCAATAGGGTTCAACGAGGGCGTGTTTTTTTACAGTCCGTTGCACTCGGCACAGGCAGCCACCGCATCATTTCGGGCCAGCACACGCGATAGCGTGGCCCGTCGATGGCGTGGTTTAGCAACTGAACGCTGATAAACAGCGTCACGTCACTGCGGTATAGCCAGCATTGGGTGTTGCCGTGATTCTCCGCATGAGCTGCGACGGGAGCGGGTGTTCTCCCGTAGAAAAAGTTGTGCCCCGGCCCGAACTCCCTCGCTCCAATCGGACGCACTGGAATCGCAGTGCTGTGTCCCCGGTAGCCCCCCGTCACTGCGGTATAGCCAGCATTGGGTGTTCCCGTGATTCTCCGCATGAGTGCGACGGGAGCGGGTGTTCTCCCGTAGAAAAAGTTGTGCCCCGGCCCGAACTCCCGCACTCCAATCGTAAGCACTGGAATCGCAGTGCTGTGTCCCCGGTAGGGCACCGGTGACCGCCCGGTGCTGTGTCCCCGTCAACGCAGTGCTGTGTCCCCGGTGACCCACCCGGTGACCCCGGGAGCCCCAGTGCTGTGTCCCCGGGAGCCCCAGTGCTGTGTCCCCGGGAGCCCCGGTAGCCTGCGCGGCAGCCCCCTGTAGCCTCGGAATAGATTCGGTTTATCGCGCAGCACAGTGATCGGGCCGGAAAGCCCGTGCTACGATTTCTTTGTCACTTGCATCTGGAAAGCCCTGGCTACGATCTGTCGGCCGCCTGCGGACGTGTCCGTCGTCCGTTCAGCAGCGTCCCCAGCGGCGTATAACGCACCAGCCACTCATAGCTCAGCAGCAGCAAAGCCGTACACAAGACACACGACAATGCAAACTTCAGAAACGGTGACAGATTCCAGGGTCTCAGAGGTGCCTGAATCGCCAGTAACAGCGGTAAATGCATCAGGTACAGCCAGTACGATGAATCCGACAGCCAGCGAATCCGGCTGCTGCCGGCCATCAAATAACGCCGAAAAAATCCCAGACAGCCAAAACTCATCCACCAGGCAAAGGCCGACTGAATCAGTGCCGACGTCATGCGTGACTGGCCGGGTAAAAAGCAGAGCGGCAGCAGGATCAGCAGCGAGACCGGCAGTGTCAGCCACCACCAGCGTCCCAAACGGCCGGCGCCATCTTCGGCGGCAAAATACAAGCAGCCGAACGTGAAGAATATCCCGTAATACAGCAGCACATGCGGCTGCGGTAAAATTCCCAAAGACGTATCCGGACCAAAGGCCGGGCCAAACAATCCCATAAAGCACATGGTCGCTGCAGTTGGCAAGAGCCAGACACTTTGCAGCCAGCCCAGTGTCAGCATTCGTGGCATTCGTCCGGCCAATCCGCAGCAGCCGCTGCAGCGGGCTGCCAGCGGCGCCAGCACTGCAAATCCAGCCACCATCCAGCACAGGAACCAAAGAAACCACAGGTGGTCAAACACCGGCGTCAGAATCAGTTGAAAAGGCAGCGGATTATCGGCCGAGGGTGCAGTCAGATTCCAGCGGGGTGATGTGAGGAATGAGATGTACCCGGCGCGCAGCCGTTCCAGCAGTTCAGGTCTCAACTGTGCGCCGGCCGGCGGCAATGCGGGCAGCAGCTTCAGACACTCTGCACGTCCCGCAATGGTGTCTTGTGGCTCGCGCGGCGGTAATTGCAGCAGCCCCCAAATAAATCCGGTGCCAGCGGCATCGGCCAGAGCCGCGGCAGCCGGAGGATCCCCGGCCGGATTTCTTTTTTCCGGATCCGCCTTGTGCTCCAGCAGCATTCGCACAAGTTCCGGTCGCCCCGTAAATACAGCTCCGTGCAGCGCTGTGGACCCGTCTGCATTTGTTCCGTCAATTTCTGCACCAGCCGCCAGCAGCAGCTCTGCGGCTTCACGATTGCCGTGCATAGCGGCCCATGACAGCGGACGCACCTGAAACTGCGGATCCGGCTGATTGGCCGCTGCGGCATCTGTCAGCAGTGACTGCAGCAGCGACAGATCACCCGCGCGGACAGCTGCTGCCACAGTCGCTGCCGGAACCGCTGAGGATTTGTTTCCCGACTGCGCTGCCGCATTCGCTGGTGCTGCCTGATTCGCACCGTCACCGCTGGCCGTTGCGATTCGGCCCAGCCAGTGCGACAATGGAAGAATTGTCACCAGCCCTAAAAGACAGGGCACCAGAATCCGCAGTGCCCGCTGTCGCAGCAGTGCACCCAACCCGCGCTGCCGCCACATCATCATCGTGAAATAACCACTGATCAGAAAAAACAACGGCATGCGAAATCCGTGAATGATCATGAACAGCAGTAAAAATACTTCGCTGGTCCGCGAATCCTGAATGGTCCAGGGAAATCCGGGCGCATACGGAATTGCCCCGTGCAGGGCAATTCCCAGCAACATCGCAAAGGCACGCAACGCATCGAGGTCATGCCTGCGTTCTGACGTCCTGCCGGCCTGCACGTCCGCCATGTCTTCACTTTCTTTGCAGCAGCCAATCCTTGAGCGGTTTCAATGAATCAGATGTCACGTCCTGATTATTCTGCCACCGCTGATCATAGCGCATGCTGCAACAAAAAGGGCGGACATTGCTGTCCGTCCCGTAAATCAGAATGGTGTGTCAGTCGACGATCAGCCCAGTGTGAACTCGGGCAACCGCACGATCTCTCCGCCACGCAGGGCTGACTCGTGAGCACAAATGCCGACGCAGGTCCAGTTGGCTGATGTGACCGCGTTCGGACGCGGATCACGGTCCTCCACCAAAGCACTCAGCATCTCATGAGCCAGGTGCGGATGCGATCCGCCATGACCGCCGCCCTGCAGAAACGACAGATGGTCCGCATCATGGATTTCTGAAGGCAGCGTAAAGCGGCGAATCGGTTCCGGCAGCAGATGGGCAAAGTCCGGTACAGTGATCTTCTCGGCAATTTCCGGCTCGGGCTTCTTCGCCGTATGGATCACGTGCGGCTCATGCTCCACCAGAGTCCATTCGAAGCTTTTCTTCGTGCCGTAAACATCGAAACTTTCACGGTACTGGCGAGCTACATCATAGAGGAATCGCCAGATGTGAGCCGTCAGATCGCTGTCCTTGATCTTGATATGACAGGTTTCCACGGCAAAGCGATTGCCCGACTTCTGAGCAATGTCGTCGCGGACAGTGCCCGATCCAAAACAACTGACATACTCAGCCAGACCATCCACCAGGCCCAGACAGGGGCTGACTACGTGAGTCGCATAGTGCATGGGAATCATCTTTTCCCAGTAGCTGGGCCAGCCATCCATGTCCTGCGGATGTGAGGCTGCCAGATGCTGAATCTTGCCCAGCTCGCCACGGCGATACAGGTCTCGAATGAACAGGAATTCACGGCTGTAGACGACGGTCTCAGCCATCATGTATTTCAGGCCCGTCTTTTTGACCTTCTCAACAATCAGACGACATTCGTCAATCGTTGTGGCCATCGGGACTGTGCACATGACGTGCTTGCCGGCATCCAGCGCTTTCAGAGACATCCAGGCATGGTCCGGAATTGGACTGTTGATGTGCACGAAGTCAATGTCCTTGTCCGCCAGCACCTCATCATAACTGGTGTAGCGTTTGTCGATGCCGAACTGATCGCCGCATTTCTGCAGCTCGTCCGGATTGCGACGACAGATCGCCGCCACGTGGGCGTTGGGGTGGGCCTGATAAATCGGGATGAACTCGGCACCAAAGCCCAGTCCGATCATCGCGACATTGAATTTCCTGCTCATTCGAAGTTTCCTGCGTGGTCTGAATGACTTTGAATCCGCAGCCTGACGGCCCGGATGGTCTGTTATTCTAGAGAAAAAAAGGGGGGTTCGGGAGTCAACCGGGGGCCTCCGTGAGGCTCAGAGGCGGAATTTCAATCGATCGCCGCAGGTCCGGAAAATTCCGTGCAGATGATCAGTCAGGCCCAGTTTTCGGAATTCGTCTTTCCCCGATCGGCGGTTTTTGCTACTTAGGGCAACTTCAGGACTCAGATCTACCTAAATCCCCGCTGGGGATGGTTCGCGCGGCCGGGGAAAGGATTCCCATGAACAACTCCATTTGGAAAGTTCTCACAGCACTCGGGGTTGCCGGAATTGGCGTATTTTTCGTCATTCAGGTGCAGGGGCGGCTGGCTGCGCAGAAGAAAAATGACCCGCAGGCAGCCGTCGCCGCCGCCGAATCGACCCCCGGGGCTGCCGGTGCAGCGGCTGCCGAGACCGCCAGTGCTGCGGCAGTGTCCCCGGCTGCTGACGAAAGTCCTTTCAGCTTTGGAGAACCGGAAACCGGGAGCGAAATTCGCACTGCCAGTTTTCAGGCCAGCCCCGCGGACCCGCCAGCCGGAAATGGCAGTGCTGCCGGTGCCCCGCCCGACGATCGCTTCTTTTCAAACCTCGAAGAGCCGGCCCCGGCCGATAATGTCACACCTGAGTTACCCCCGCTCGACTCCGCCACAACTGCCGCACCCGTGACCAGTGCCGCACCGGCAGCGACTGCAGCGACAGTCCCTGCACCAGCTGCCTTGCCCGCAGAAGCTGCAGCACCGTCAGTTCAGGAATTGCCTGCCCCAACACCCTCTGCCGATGAGCCTGGCGATGCACCCGCACTCGTCGTCCCGGAGGCCGTGCCGGATTTCCCGGTTGATGAGCCTGCGATGGAGCAGCCCGAGGCCCCCGCATTTCCGGAACCACGCCCTTTTGAACCGGAAAATGACGAAAGTGCACCCAGCGAAAGCGCGGAACCTGCCCCGGCGCGTAAGCCCGAGCCATTTCCTGCTGACGTTCCGGATTTTGGTGATCAGGATGTACCACTGCCGCGCGACACAGGAGCTGCCAATGGCGGGATGGATCTGCCCAGCACGGAAAGCATGCCTGCAGAACGCGGCGGCCGCAGCATTCCTTCCGCCGGCCAGCGGGCTCAGCCCAATATCCCCGAATCCATGCGCCCCCATCTCAGCATCCAAAAACAGGCGCCTAAAACAGCGACTGTGGGAGTCCCTGTTGAATACCGAATTATTCTCCGCAACGAAGGTGATATGATCGCCTACGACCTGCAGATCGAGGATGAGCTGGGAAATGCCGCGGAACTGATCAGTGCCACGCCGCAGCCCGACACGTCCGGTCGCGGGCTGCTTCGCTGGACCATCGGTGAACTTGCTGCCGGGGCATCGCGGGAAATGGTTGTGCGAGTCCGTCCGACAGGAGAGGGCACGCTGGACGGTACGGCTACTGTCAGTTTCAGCGCACAGGTGCGTTCAGCGACGATTATCCGGTCGCCCAAACTGCAGCTGGAAGTGGCCGGACCGAGTGCTGTGAAGCTGGGGAGTGAAGTGCCACTGCAGTTCCGCATCACCAATCGCGGCAGCGGTGATGCAGCCAACGTCGTGCTCCGCAGTGTGCTGCCCCCTGGGCTGCGACACCCTGAAGGCGCCGATCTCGAATACTCCATCGATCTGCTCCGTGCCGGAGAAACCGAAACCGTCGATCTGACCGTGGCTGCCGCCGAACCCGGGGAGCGGGTGCGAATTTCTGCGGAGATTGAAGCGGAAGGCACCGCGCCGACCACTGCTCGCACTGACATCACAGTCGTCGGATCACAACTGATCGTGGAACGTACCGGTCCCGAAAAACGTTATGTTAATCACCCCGCACGCTTTCAAAACCTCGTGAAAAACGAAACGCAGTTTGATGCTTCGGGAGCCTATGTCGTGGAGCAGGTCCCGGAAGGCATGCGAGTTGAATCAGTGGGCGCGGGCGGCAAGTACGATCCAGCCACCCGTCAAGTCCGCTGGGATTTGCCTGTGATCGGACCTGGACGCGGAGTCGTGCTGGATCTGGGGCTGGTTCCGGAAGTGACCGGTAAGCTGGAATCACGAGTCGTCGTTGTAGAAAACGCCGGCTTCCGTTCGGAAGCCAAAGACAACACCGTGGTCGTTGTAGAAGGCATTCACAACGTGACCGCTGATATCAGCCGGCAGGATAAACCAGTCGCCATTGGTGAACGCTTTGGTTTCACGGTCACCATCGACAATCGCGGTACCGCAGAAGCCCGCAATGTGCAGATTTCATTGCAGGTCCCGGCCGAAATTGAAGTACTGGCCGCCGGGACAAAAGAAATCCCGGGCAAACTGGTGGACGGTAACGTCGTGCGATACGAAAAAGTGGTCAGCATTCGGCCGAACGAGCAGATGAAGTTCCAGGTGACACTGCGAGGCAAGCAGATCACTCGCAACGCCGTCGTCCAGGCTCAGCTGAAATATGAGGAAATGGATCGACCACTGATCGTGTCAGAATCTGTGACTGTCTACGACGACAAACTGTGACACCCGCTGAACCATGCAGCCCGTTTACTGCCCACAGCCCCAGCCCACTGATTACTGCCCACTGACCACTACTCAACTTCCGCCGGGGCCAGGATCCGGGCCGCGCCGGTGTCCCCCTGCCAGACCGGTAGTTCACACTTTGTGGCCTGCCAGCCAGGGTGCACCAGGATGCCGGCGGTCGGTGCTGCGGATGCGGACTTGCCTGTCAGGCGAATCTCAGGCCCCGGGGGCTGACTTAGCGTCACGCGACTGCCCTCCGGGTGATCCAGCACCGCTCGCACCGCAAACTGACGCTCGATCACACCGGCACAGCCGCGATGAATGTCACGAACAGCTGCTCCCACCTGAGCATCCGAAAAGGCATCGATCGGTTCCTGCAGAAAATCGAGCAGTCGTCCTTCGCGCTGCAGTGCGGCCAGCAGGCTGAGAGCGTCACTGCGGCCTGTTGAGACCGGTCGAGCTGTTACTGGGGCCGCTGGGGCCGCTGGCGGTGTGACCGCGGGCACCTTTGCGGGTGCGGCCGGTGCGGCCGGTGCGGCTGGTGCTGCTGCGGCGTGGAGTCGCTGCTGCACATGCTGTGCAAAACTACCGTCAGTCAGAATTCGCCAGGCGAGGGAAAGTCGTCCCATTGCTGTATTCCGGTCAAAAAATGCCACACAGAGCTTTTCCGGGAAATCGGCCCGATTTCCTCGGCTGACCACCAGTGTAACCCAGGATTCCGCCCCTCGCACTCCGCAGCGCGGATTGCCACTGTCAGGAACTGCACCGGGTCGGCGGGAAATTTCATTCGATTGTCGGTGGGTTTCTGAGTCATAATGTCTGGGTGCGACCTGCGGCTCGGGCATTCCTGACGTCGCGCTGCGAACCAGCGTTTGCGCCGTCGCACCAGACAAACGAATTCACCCGGAACACCGCGCATGCCTGCTCAGCTGATCGATGGAAAACAGATTGCGGAACAATGTCGCCTGCAGGTTCAGCAGCAGGCTGCCGTGCTGCAGCAGCAGACCGGTGTTGTGCCGCACCTCGCCGCAATTCTTTGCGGGGATGATCCTGCCAGTCAGGTCTATGTCCGCAACAAGGAAAAAGCCTGTGCGAAGGCTGGTTTTCGCAGCACTTTGCACCGACTGCCGGCCGACGTGACACAGCAGCAGCTGCTGCAGCTGATCGAATTGCTCAACAGTACCTCGGAAGTCCACGGCATTCTGGTTCAGCTGCCGCTGCCCCGACATCTGGACACCGTCGCCATTCTCGACGCAGTCACACCGCTCAAGGATGTCGATGCGTTTCATCCGGAAAACGTGGGGCTGATGCTGCAGGGACGCCCGCGATTTCTGCCCTGTACTCCTGCGGGAGTCATGCGACTGCTGACAGTCACTGGCATTCCCACCGCCGGTCGGCATGCTGTGGTGATCGGCCGCAGTGATATTGTGGGCAAACCGATGGCCGCGCTGCTGCTGCAGAAGGGTGCTGATGCCACGGTCACTGTCTGCCACAGTCGCACAGCCGATATTGCTGCTCTTTGTCGCCAGGCCGACATCGTCGTGGCAGCCGTCGGTATTCCCAACTTTGTCCGCGGCGACTGGCTGAAGCCTGAAGCTGTAGTGATCGATGTGGGCATCAATCGCCTGGGTGACAAACTGGTGGGTGATGTCGACTTCGATGCGGCTGCCCAGCATGTTGCCGCGATTACCCCCGTGCCCGGCGGCGTCGGTCCCATGACCATCGCCATGCTGCTGGAAAACACCCTGAACGCTGCTCGGCTGCAGACCATTCACCCATGAAGATTCAACAGTTCCTGGAACATTACGGTGTTCGGATCAATCCGTTCAGCCAGGAAGACGCGCAGTCGGATCACATCTTCCAGCGGCATTGTGCTCAGGCCCTCTACCATCCAGCCTGGGACAAGGTACTGGGGGACTGTCGCAATCCCAGCACTGCGATTGTCTTCGGCGAAAAAGGTTCGGGCAAAACTGCGATTCGTCTGCAGTTAATGAAGGCAATTTCTGAGCACAATCAGCGGGCGGCGACCGATCGCGTCTTCGTGATCAGCTATGACGACCTGAATCCGTTTCTGGACGCTTTTCAGGACCGGCTGCACGGCCGTCGCCGCAATCCTGACAATGCGCTGAAGGAATGGCGTTTGTGGGACCACATGGATGCTTTGCTGACGCTGAGCACCCGTCGCATCTGTCGTGCGTTGCTGGACAACAGCGGCGCGGACCCAGGTATTTCGGCTGACCAGCTGCGGGCACTGCCGCGACAGCAGAAACGTGACCTGCTGCTGCTGGCTGCGTTTTATGACCAAAGCTCAGACCAGTCCCACACCACTCGCTGGCAACTGCTGAAACGTCAGTGCGGCTATTCGGCACCGCTGGCCGGCTGGCGCTGGCTGGCGGGGCTGACTGGTTCTGCGGCACTGCTGGCCGTCACGCTGCGGGACGTGTTCAGTGCTCCCTCACTGGCCTTCCCAAGGCTGTTGCAGTGGTGGTTTATCCTGCTGCTGGTGCTGACATGGCTGCCCTGGCTGAAACGTTCCTTGTCGCTGTGGCGTCGTGCCTGGCAGGTGGCTCGGCAAATTCGCATTCTGGATCACAACAGCGGATCACTGCGCAGGATACTGGCCGGGTTTTCGGCGGCCGAGATTGATGATCAGCCGATACCGTCGCGAGATCGCAGCGATGACCGGTACGAACTGCTCTCGAAACTGCAGCGACTGCTCACTCCGCTCGGGTACTCCAGTATCGTGGTGCTGGTCGATCGAGTCGACGAGCCGCATCTGATTAATGGTTCGGCCGAACGGATGCGGGACTTTCTGTGGTCGATGTTTGACAACAAATTTTTGAAGCATCCGGGCATTGGTTTCAAAATGCTGCTGCCGCGGGACGTAGTCTTTTTCCTCAGTCGTGAAGAGAAGGAATTTTACGAGCGATCTCGGCTGGACAAACAGAACCTGATCAAGTCGCTGGAGTGGACTGGTGAGAGTCTGTTTGACATGGCTACCAGTCGGATCCGGGCGTGTCGCAGTGAAGGTCAGCAGCAGGCCGCTGCTGAGCTGACGATCCGCGACTTTTTTGCCGACGATGTTTCGCGAGACGATCTGATCGGCCGGTTTGCGAAGCTGCGAGTTCCGCGGCACCTGTTTCGCTTTCTTTATCGACTGCTGACCGACCACTGCAATCGTTTCACGGAAGACCAGCCCAGCTGGAAAATCAGCCGCACAACGCTGGAAACGGCTGCGGATGCATACGGTCGCGAACAGGAAGCATTCGAACGCGGACTGGGAACGGGCTGAACGGGTGCCGGCTGGAAATGATCTCCTGCCCCTCTGTGCTTCGTGCAAAACTGAAAACTGAAAACTGAAAACTTCCCTTTAGCTTGACCCCACTCTGCTTCACGATCAGACTTATCTGCAGGTCACACGATGAATTCAGGGTACTCTGCAGAGGCTGAAAAACGATGAGCGGACCGATTGTCAGAACCGGCACAACTCCGGAATTCTGGAAGAACTACGATCGTATTTTTGGTGAACCCAAACCGGCGGGCGGCAAGAAAGCGGCGAAGAAGGCCAGCACTGCCGCAGCAGCGCCGGCAAAGAAGGCTGCTAAAAAGGCCGCAAAGAAAGCCTCAAAGAAGGCTGCCAGGAAAACGTCCGGTGGCCAGAGCTGATCACCGCCTGTGAACGTTGCGAATGACAATGCCCCGCTCCCGGTTGCCACCAGCATCCGGGGGCTGGCTGCTGTCTGGCTGTTCTTCACAGTCGTTTCGTTCCTGATCGCGCCGCTGCCATCAGTCAACGAACCGCACTATCTTTGCAAAGCTCGCGCGCTGGCTGATCCCGCCTGGTGCGCTGACGATTTCTTCCTGTACTCTGCCAACGCTCACTATTGCTTCCTGCTGCTGACCGGCCTGGCCACGCAGATTGCCCCGCTCTGGCTCGTCACAACGCTCGGAAGAATCGCCTCGTGCGGCCTGCTGGCCTGTGGCTGGATCCGCATCACCTCGGCACTCCAGTTAAGCCAGCATCGCAGCTATGCCGCGGCACTGCTGTTCGCAGCCTGCAGTCTGGCCGGCAGTTTTTCCGGGGAATGGGTGCTGGGGGGCTTCGAATCCAAGGTTCCCGCATGGGGACTGGCCCTGCTGGCCGTGGCAGGCTGGCTGACAGCGTCTGTTCGGCCCAGTGCCCCGCGTCATCTGCTGCTTTCTGCCGGCCTGTGCAGCGGACTGGGAAGTTCGCTGCACCCGGTTGTCGGAGGCTGGCTGGCTGTCTGCCTCTGTGCTGCTCAACTGCTGTTCAGCCCCGGCGGCCTGCGGCACAGACTGCAGGGGCTGCTGCTGTTTGCCGGCCCTGCCCTGCTGGCTGCTTTGCCCGGTCTGATTCCGGCAGTGCTGTTTCTGCGCGGTTCCGCGGCTGCCGGACAGGACCTTTCAAAAGCCGGCTTCATTCAGGTGTTCTGGCGACTGCGACATCATCTTGATCCCACCGAGCTGACTGCACAGCAGTGGCTTTATGCCCTGATCATGCTGGTCATCGTGGCCGTCAGCTGGCTGCAGTTAAGTCCCAGGCAGCGACCGGCCGCCAGACTGCTGCTGACGCTGCTGGCCGGTTCCCTGCTGATTGCGGTCGCTGGTCTGTGCATCGGCTGGCATTGGGTTCCAGTGGAACAGCTGACGGACTGGCGGTGGCGAGCCTCGCTGCTGCGATTTTATCCATTCCGCACATTCGATGCTCTGCTGCCTGCGTGTGCGTCGCTGCTGGCAGTGCTGGCGATAAGCCGTCGCTGGCCCGACCGCCGCCCTGCTGAAACTGGCGGTCTGCTCATGCTGACCCTCGTTACACTCCTCGCAGCGCTGGCCGTTCGCCCGGCTGCACCACCGGGTTATTCGCCAGCGCAGTATGCCGACTGGCAGCAGGCGTGTCAGTGGCTGCGACAGCATACGGAACCTGACGCACTGGTTCTGACGCCGCGGGAATCGTTCGGATTTAAATGGTTCTCGGAACGTGCCGAATACGTGTGCTACAAGGACTGTCCCCAGGATGCTGCCGGGATATTGGAATGGGATCGACGGTTGTGGCTGCTGCACGACTGGACTCTGCACAGTTCACAGGACGGCCAGTACGATGCTCGAGACCTGGAATTGGTGCGGCAGCGAACGGACTGCGATTACATTCTGACTCGGATCCTGGGACCATTCACCGCTCAGCCAGTATGGCGGGGGCGTGAATGGAGTATTTATCGGGTGCCGCCGAGTGATCCGGGAGCCGTTCAATGAGCAGAGCGTGGGGCAGTCAGCCGGTGTCAGCATGGCTGGACAATGCGGATGCGGACAGCGTGGCTGATCTGCGAGAATTTCTGCGAGCTCAGGGGACCTTTGAATTTCCCGTGCTGCCTGGCGGGCTGTATTCGGCTGCGGCTGGCAGCGGGGCCGATTTCGAAGCATCGGGATATCGTTCTGTCTGGGTCCGTGACAACATGCAGATTGCGTGGGCTCTGTATCGTGCCGACCGGCAGTCTGCGGCAGCCGTTCGCTGTGTACAGACAATTGCCCAGTTTTATCGTCGCCAGCAGCATCGTTTTGTGGACATCCTGCAGGGCACTGCTGATGCTCAGGATCCCATGAACCGTCCGCACATTCGCTTCAACGGCAGTGACCTGACAGAGCTGCCAGAGAAATGGGCACATGCTCAGAACGACGCACTCGGGTACTTCCTGTGGCTGACCTGTCGGCTGGCACACGACGGTTGTTTGCCGCTGTCGCAGATGCCCTGGGACGTGCTTGGTCTGTTGCTGCGGTACTGGCAGCAGATCGGTGTCTGGCAGGACGAAGACAGCGGTCACTGGGAGGAAGTTCGGAAAGTCGCCGCCTCCAGCATCGGATGTGCGCTCGCGGGTCTGCGTGAACTGGCGATGCTGCTGAAATCGGATGGACAGGTGCTGGCGTCTGCCGAGGCTGCGGGACTGCCATCGCCGCTGCTGCAGTCGTTGCAGGAGCAGTGTCGGAACGCACTGCTGCGCATCCTGCCGGCCGAATGCGTGCAGGCGGATCCGACAAAGAATCGACGGTATGATGCGGCTTTGCTGTTCCTGATCTGGCCACTGGATATTGTCGGCGATTGTGAGCTTGAGGATCGAATTATCGACGATGTTCGAACTCAGCTGCTGGGACAGCATGGAATTCGTCGCTATCCGGGGGATTCATACTGGTGTGCCGACTATCGTCAGTTACTGTCCGCAGACCAGCGCACGGCAGACTTTAGTGACAGTCTGGATGCACGAGATCGTCTGCTGCGTCCTGGTCTGGAAGCTCAGTGGTGCATCTTCGACCCCATTCTCTCCTGCATTTTTGGTCAGCGTTATCAGCGCAGTGGCAGTGCCCATGATCTGCAGCAGCAGCTTTGGCACACCACACGCTCACTGCAGCAGCTGACCACCGCAGATTCCCGTTTTCCACAGTATCGCTGTCCGGAATCCTGGTTCTGTGAGCAGGGGGTCTGGATCCCCAACGACATCACGCCGCTGCTGTGGACTCAGGGCAATTTGCTGCAGGCACTACAGCTTCTGGAAGAGAACTTGCGCCGCAGCTAAGTGGCCGGGAAGTCGCAGCTGGAATTGAAATGCAACTGCACGCGCGGACCTGGACCGCTGATTTTTAAGGAGCATCACTGCAGCTGCGAGCTACGGTGCACCGCCACCGTCGGCAGACGCTGAATTCAGACGCAGGACCTCCATCGCCAGCTGACTGTCCCCGTCCAGCAGCTCGGCTGTGCTGACCGCAGGGCCGGCAACCAGCGGACGAACCACCAGTTCGTATCGCCGCGATTCCCCCGGCTGCAGCGGACGCACTGCCACAAACACCTGCCGAGGTTCAACGCCGTCCTGCAACTGCTTGTGCTTCAGAGTTGCATCCAGAGTGACTCGCAGTCGCAGTGCATTCGATGGTGCCGTGCCATCGTTCGTGACATTGAAAAAGTAACGAGTCTCAACGCCCACGGTGCCCAGCTGATCTGGCTCATCGAGCAGCATGCTCACGTCCGCAAAACCGGCTGCCGGTGACAAAGGAAGCTCACGAACTTCTGATGACCCGCCTGCTTCCAATACCTCCACAGGCGCCGCAACTGCCAGCACCGCCGACACCTCCGTGTCCGATTCAAACAGCAGGTCGCGAAAGACTCCACGCGGAAATGTCGTGTCCAGAGCCGGTACCGCCGTAAACTCGAGAACCCGTTCCTCACCAGGTCGAAACCCATCTATAAGCCAGGTCAGCGTAGCATCCCGAAATACCGGTTCTGGAAACGCCTGACGTACTCGAGTGCCCGCAGGCAGTGTTTCACGCACCAGCAACCCGTTGATTGTTTGCCGACCGGCATTTGTCAGGCGAATTCGCAGTTCGACCACATCCCCCTCAACCTCCTCAGGCACCAGCTTCTCCACCTGCAGCTGCTGCTCGGAAATGCCGGCCCCCGGAATCACTCGCACCGACTGTTCCAGACGCCGCAAGTCAGTCGCTGAAGATTCGGCCAGTTCTTCACGGAAACTTTCAGATTCGCGATCATCGCCAAAACGACCGCCGGACTGCGCCTGACGCCACGCGCCGCGCACAATCTGATCAACCGCCCGCTCCACAAAATCCACGTCCGGAAATGTTTCGACCAACTCGCCAAATACCGAATACTGACCTTCGTCATCCCGACTGTCCAGACGGCGAAAACGCACATCCAGAACCGGGCGACGGCTGGCCGGACGCGATGCGGGAAAGTCAGTGAAGTCGCCCGGCAGCGGCCACAGCGGCGGACGCCGACGATCACGATCCACACTCTCCACCACATCCCACGCCGGATCAAACAAACGATAGTCGCTGCTCCAGCTGCTCCACAATATCAGTGACTCGTCACGATCACGACGCGATACACTGGCCAGCATTGCCGGCACCGGGTTCTGCTTACGCTGCTCCTGCAGATCCGTCACACGGTCCAGCACACCACCAGACGCCACCGGCAGACTGATATCCCGCTGGTACTCGGCCGCATCCAGTGCCAGCCCGCCAGTGATCAGTGCCAACACCAGGGTCAGCCCGCAGGCACCCGCTGAAGTTGCAATCACCCACATCAGATTGTTAAGCAGGAACTGCAAGAACAGTTCGAAGACGCGAGCAAAACTGGTGAGCCCGCCGCCGACAATCTGCAGCAGACTGGTCAGCCAGCGACCTTCCAGCAGCTCCAGTAATGGCAGACTGTCACCGTACAGCGTGGCCAGAAAAATGGCACACAGCAGGCAGCCGCATACAAACAAAACAAATGACGTCATGGCATTGCATCCCTGTGCCGCACACCGGACTCCTGTTGCT